>Ga0210057_1003463_pt1 | contig 21733 bp, 23 predicted proteins | sample CryGeyCG2114_010_2_FD_183968 | JGI IMG/M metagenome (GOLD analysis project Ga0210057, IMG submission 183968) | Groundwater microbial communities from aquifer - Crystal Geyser CG10_big_fil_rev_8/21/14_0.10 (SPAdes) (version 2) | ecosystem: Environmental > Aquatic > Deep subsurface > Groundwater ...
ATTATTAAGACCAGTTAAAGTTAAAATTTCAAAATAATAAAATTAAATCAAATTTATGGCAAAAATATTAGGCATTGATTTGGGAACAACTTATTCGGCCATGGCTATAATTGAAAATGGCGAGCCGAAAATCATTGAAAACAAAGAAGGGGCCAGAATCACTCCTTCGGTCGTTTCTTTGACTAAAACAGGAGAAAGATTGGTCGGCATTGTCGCTAAAAGACAAGCAGTCACAAATCATCAAAATACCATTTATTCAATTAAAAGACTGATTGGCAGAAAATTCACCGACCTTGAGGTTCAAAAAGATAAAAAACTCCTGCCTTATGAAATCAGGGAATCTTCAGACAAGGGCATAGAAGTAAAAATGGGAAGCGGAGCGAACGAACGCTGGTTCAAAACTCCGGAGATTTCAGCCATGATCTTACAGAAATTAAAGCAGGATGCTGAAGCAAAACTGGGAGAAAAAATCACTGAAGCCATTATTACCTGCCCGGCCTACTTTGACGACTCCCAGAGAAAAGCGACTAAGGTGGCTGGCGAGATTGCCGGTTTTGATGTTAAGCGGGTGATTAACGAGCCGACAGCCGCGGCTCTAGCTTATGGCCTAACCAGGAAAAAAGATCAGCAAATTGTCGTCTATGATTTTGGCGGAGGCACCTTTGACATTTCCATTCTTAATGTTACTTCAGATACGGTTGAAGTTAAAGCCACGGGCGGAGATACGCATTTGGGCGGAGATGATTTTGACCAAAAAATAATTGACTGGCTGGTGACTAACTTTAAGAAAGACCAAGGCATTGATTTAAGCAAAGACAGTCTGGCCATTCAAAGATTAAAGGAAACTGCCGAAAAAACAAAAATTGAACTTTCTTCAAGTATGGAAACCGAAATTAATTTGCCATTCATCACTTCAAGCGAATCCGGACCCCAGCATCTTTATTACAAACTGACCAGATCTGAATTAGAAAACATGGTCAGGGAATATATTGATAAATCAATCGGCCTTGTCAGGCAAACTTTAAAAGAAGCCGGCTTGGAGCCAAAAGATATTGAGGAAATAGTTTTAGTTGGTGGACAAACCAGAATGCCGGCCATGCAAAAAGCTGTTAAAGATTTTTTTAATAGAGAACCGAACAAAACCATTAATCCAGACGAAGTGGTGGCAATTGGCGCCGCTATTCAAGCCGGAATCTTACAAGGAGAAGTCAGAGATGTTCTACTTTTAGATGTCACTCCTTTATCTCTGGGTATTGAAACCTTTGGTCAAGTTAATACTATTCTGATTCCAAAAAATATGACAATCCCGACCTCAAAAACGCAAGTTTTCTCAACTGCGGCAGATAGCCAAACCTCGGTTGAAATTCATGTTTTACAAGGAGAAAGACCAATGGCCTATGATAATAAGTCTTTGGGCAGATTCATTTTAGATGGTATTCCGCCAGCTCCTAGGGGCATTCCACAAGTTGAAGTTACTTTTGACATTGATGCTAATGGTATTTTAAACGTCACTGCCAAAGATAAGGCGACTAACAAAACTCAATCTGTAAGAATTGAAGGATCAACCGGACTTTCTAAAGAAGAGGTGGAAAAAATGAAAAAAGAGGCTGAAATCCACGCTACTGAAGACAAAAAGAAACAAGAACAAATTGAAGCCAAAAACTTGGCCAATAGTATAATTTATACCACCGAAAAAACACTCAAAGATTTAGGCGATAAAATCTCAGCTGAAATTAAAAAGGAAGTAGAAGAAAAAACCGAAGCCTTAAAAAAGATAATTGAAACGGATAATCTAGAAGAAATAAAAAGTAAAACTGAAGATTTATCGCAGGCAATCCAAAAAATTGGCGCCGAAGCTTATCGCCAAGCCCAAGAACAAAAACAACCGAAACAAGAACCAAAAAATCAAGAACCTAAAACCGAAGAAGGTGAATACAAAGAAAAAGAATGACATCCTCTGTATGTCTTTTGTTAAAGAATTAATACTCCATTTACGGCTTCATTCTCGCTCCAGAGTAGCGAGATATCATCCGCAATTAATGCGGTATACGCCGACCCTCAAATAATTATGCCTAAAGATTATTATCAAATTCTTGGTGTCAATAAAGATGCCAGCTCTGAAGAAATTAAAAAAGCCTATCACCAATTAGCTCATAAGTTTCATCCAGATAAAGGCGGAGATGAACAGAAATTCAAAGAAATAAACGAGGCTTATCGTAATCTTTCAGATAAAGACAAAAGAGCCCAATATGATCAATTTGGACAGGTTTTTTCCGCCGAAGGCGGACCCGCCTCTGGCGGGGAAGGCGGGATACCTGGCTGGGAAGGTTTTAATTGGCAATCATCAGGCCAAAATTTTGATTTTGATTTTAGTAACTTAGGAGATGTTTTTGAAGAATTTTTTGGATTTAATAACAACCAAAGAAAAAGAAAAAGTTCTAAAAAAGGAAGGGATATTGAAGTAGTTATGCAAATATCTTTGGAAGAAACATTAAAAAACCAAGAAAAAGAAATTACTATAGAAAAACTCATAAAATGCCAAAGATGTCAGGGTTCTGGCGGCGAACCAGGATCTAAGATAAAAGAATGTTTTACTTGTAGGGGCGCTGGCCAAGTTCAACAAGTCAAAAGAACTATTTTAGGATCTTTCAATAGCGTTGTTACTTGCCCGGAATGTATGGGTGAGGGCAAAAAACCGGAAAAACCGTGTCATATCTGTTCCGGAGAAGGCAGAATTAAAGACAAGGAAACCATTAAAATATTTATCCCGGCCGGAGTTGATCAAAACCAGTTAATTAAGATTGAACAAGCCGGAGAACAAGGTAAAAGGGGAGCCAAAGCAGGGGATCTATATATTAGAATCTCACTTAAAGATCATCCAATTTTTGAAAGAAAAGGGGACGATCTTTTAATGAAATTGTTTTTAAACTTCTCCCAATTGGCAGTTGGGGATAATGTTGATATAACAGACTTATCCGGCAAGAAATTTATCCTAAAGATTGCTCCTGGATCAGAGCCAAAAAAGATGTTAAGATTAAGCGGAAAAGGCATTCCTCATTTCCAGACACGCGGACAAGGAGATTTATATGTTAAATTAGAGCTTAAAATACCGAAAAAGCTAAGCCAAAGACAGAAAGAACTATTGGAACAATTACGCAAAGAAGACTTGTAAGCCCTTGTAGCTCAATCCCGACGCATTTTATGGTCGGGACTCCGACTCCTTTTGGACGTCGGAGTTGATAGTTAATTACCATTAAGTAATGTGAAATGAGAGGCACGGTTTATATACTTCAAGATGATACAGGAAGATTTTATATTGGAAGCACTAATAACCTTAAAAGAAGGATAAAGCAACACCATTACCGCCATACTCAAACAACTACCCGAATGAAAAATCCAACACTAGTTTTTCAACAAGAATTTGATAATATAGAAAAAGCAAGAATAATAGAAATGCGGTTAAAGAAACTAAAGAGAAAAGATTATCTACAGAACATTATAAAAGACGGTTATATAAAAATAGCAAATAAGATATAAATCAGCCCTTGTAGCTCAATTGGTAGAGCAGCTCCCTTTTAAGGAGTTGGTTCCGCGTTCGAGTCGCGGCAAGGGCACAAAGATTGACATTATTGTGTTTTAATTATTTAATAGATAAAAGCTCTTCAAAATTAAAGAAAAAAGAAAGGAGACAAAAGTGGAATGGTTAACGAGATTTATGTTCGCGTGGCCAGTCATAAGCGTTATCACCATATTGATAGCGCTTATCTGTGGCTGGTGGGAGGTGGCGGCATGGGCGGGATTAATCCTGCTAACATGGGTGGGGGGATTCGCATTATTCTTCTTTACTCATCTAAAAAAATGAGTAGAATCACAAAATAAGATCGGATAAAACCGGTCTTATTTATTAAATAGACTTTTATAGTTAATTCTGCTATTCTAAGATTTGTAATATCTCATTATGAAAAGATTTTCTAAGATAATAATTATTGCCGTTCTGCTTATTGCAAGCACGTTTTTTGGTTTCTATGCAGGCCAACAGGAAGGAGAAAGAAAAGCAGTTAATCAGTTTTTCTCACAAGGAGCAGGGGAGAATGCTTCTAATTTAGACTTTACTCTTTTTTGGGAAACCTGGCAGACTTTAAAAGAAAAATTCATTGATAAAACTAAATTTGACAATCAAAAGATGCTTTATGGGGCTATTTCCGGAGTAGTCAACTCACTAAAAGACCCTTATACTGTTTTTATGGATCCAGAGGAAAGCAAGAGATTTTTTGAAGATGTTTCTGGTAAATTTGAAGGTGTGGGAATGGAAATCGGCCAAAAAAAAGGCCAATTGCAAATTATTTCTCCTTTAGAAGGCACTCCGGCCCAAAAAGCCGGTTTGAGAGCTGGCGACAAAATTATTAAAATAGATGGTATCTTTGCCAATGAATTAACTATTGATGATGCTGTTGGTAAAATTCGTGGCGACAAAGGAACCGAAATAACTTTAACTATTTTTAGAGAAGGTTGGAACGATACTAAAGAATTTAAAATTGTCAGGGATGTCATTATGGTGCCTTCTTTGAAATGGGAAATAAAAAATGATAATATTGCCTATATTAAACTTTATCAATTTTCAGAAGAAGCTGGTTATGATTTTAAGAAAGCTTCTTTAGAAATTTTAAAATCTCCAGCAAAAAGAATAATTCTGGATTTAAGAAATAATCCCGGCGGTTATCTTGAAATTTCTAAGGAAATTGCCAGTCTTTTCCTTAAAAAAGGTTCTGTGGTTGCTATTGAAGATTTCGGCGGCAAAACTGAATCCAAAAAATATATTGCTGACGGTAATGACATTTTTTCTGAATTTCCAATAGTAGTTCTAATTAATCAAGGATCTGCTTCAGCTAGTGAAATTTTAGCAGGAGCATTAAGAGATAATCGGCAAATAAAATTGATTGGTGAAACTTCTTTTGGCAAAGGATCAGTTCAAGAAGTCAAAAATCTTAATAACGGATCATCGTTAAAAGTAACTGTAGCTAAATGGTTAACTCCAAAAGGAGAGTCAATTTCAGATCATGGTTTAGTCCCAGATATTGAAATAGAGATTACAGATAAAGACTATCAAGACGATAAAGACCCGCAATTAGACAAAGCGCTTGAAATTCTAGAAACAATCAGGTAAGATAAAATCACGAAGTATTAACGAAGGGATTTTACCCCGCCCTCTATAGTTGCTGGTATACCAATAGCTATATTGTATAATAGAACTAATGATAAAAAATATTTATTTTTAAATTTTAGAGCTTAGAGGGCGGGGTTCTCGCTCGCTACTGCTTACTCGAAAATGAAAGTCGTTTTATTAGAAGACGTTGAAAAAGTAGGCAAGAAATATGAAATTAAAGAAGTGGCAGACGGTTTTGCCCGCAATTTTTTAATACCAAAAAATCAAGCTAAATTAGCTACAAAAGAAATGATGGAATGGGCTAAAATCAAAAAAGAAGTTTTAGAAAATAAGGCCGAAAACGAATTAAAGAAAACTCAAGAATTAGCTTCGGCTATAGACGGATTAGAGGTAATTATACAAGTAAAGGTTGGTGATGAAAACCAGCTTTTTGAATTAATTACAGCTCAAAAAATTGCAGATCAATTAAAAGAATTAGGATTTGAAATAAAGAAAAATCAGATTGATTTGATTGAACCAATAGAAGAAATAGGGGAGTATCCAATTAAAATAAAACTTGACCATAACTTGGAATCTCAAATTCAAGTTATTATTAACGAAGAAATTAAAATACTTAAGAAAAAGAAAGAATAAAAATATCCCGCAAGCGGGATATTTTCTTTTTCAATTAATAAATTAATATTATTTTTCAACAATACTGATTATTTTAGCCAGCCTTTGAGATCCGTCAAAACGCTTTACTTTCTTGGTTGAAAACTTAACTGTACCTGGCTTACCAGCATAAAGGGTATCATCGCTGCCGATTCTAACATTTCTGCCCGCCAAAAACTTAGTTCCTCTTTGCCTGACAATAACCATACCAGCCCTGACTTGCTGATTATCAGTAATTTTAACACCCAAATATTTTGGTCGGGAACTTCTTCCTAAAGTTGACGATCCAGTAGCTTTAGATTTAGACATATTTAATTAAATATTTTTCTATTTATTTCAATAAACATATGCTAACAAAACTTAAAGACTTTGTCAAAATACATTTTAATGATATTTTAATATTTATAGCTATAATTCTAATCTCTTTATTTTCTTTTGCTATGGGCTATATAATTTCCAACTATCAAGAAAAAGAACTAATTAAAATAGAATCAATGGAATAAAGTGGAAAATATCAATAGTTTTTATAATTTTTCACATCTTTTAACTTAAATTAGGATTACTAATTTCGAGCGAAGCGAGAAACGAGGAATTAAAAATTCTCATAGTATGAAATTTAGCTTCAAAAAACCAAAAGAAAACATTGCAAACTTAGCCAGACTCTTAGGATACAGATTATTAAATTATACTAACAACGAATTTAGCCTGGTCAGACCATTAGGTGGAAATTATCCAAGATTCCATATTTATTTGGTTAAAGCTGAAAACCTTCTTAACTTCAACCTTCACCTTGATCAAAAAAAGCCCTCTTACGAAGGGCAAACAGGTCATAGTGGCGAATACGATGGCGAATTAGTCCTGGAAGAAAAACAAAGAATTGAAAGAATAATAGCAAGCTTACTTAATGAACGCCATGAAACTTGCGATGAATGTCTCTAAGATTCTTACTATTATTTTTTTAATGGATGATACTGACGAAAAATCCTTTCAGCATATTTGTCAGAAGCATTAACATAACGCGTAGTCGTATCAAGTGATTCATGCCCCAAAAGTATCTGAATTGCAACCGGATTGGCACCGCTCTCGGCTAAATAAGTAGCAAAAGCATGGCGAATACCATGCACGGTAATGGGAACATTTAATCCTAAAAACTCACGATATCTTTTTACCCTTTCTTCTAAATAATTAGGAGAGATTTTTTTATCTTTTTTATTAATATTCTTACCACGAGAAGGTAAAAAAAGATAAGGAGACTCAGAATCACCACGCACTAATAAATATCCCTTAAGATGTTTTTGGGCTCGATCGGTCAAATAAACAAACCTTTCTTTTTTACCCTTGCCACGAATAAAAATTCGACCAGTTGTATCAATCTGATTTTTCTTAAGATTTACTAATTCGGAAATTCTCATGCCAGTGGAAAATAAAGTTTCCAACATTGCTCGATTCCTTAAAGCAACTAATTCTTTTTTCTCAAACTTAGTGGGAAATTCGATTAGCTTAGTAATTTGTTTGAACTCTCCAACTCGTGGATGTTTTTTCTCGGTTTTAACTAATTTAACCATATCTGGAGAAATTGGACTTTTGTAATCCATTTCTATTAAGAATTTTAGATAAGATCTGATAGAAGAAAGCATTCGATTAATTGAAAAACTCGAAAGTCGGACTGCATCAATTTTGACACCTGGTATAAATTCTGACGTACGACGATCCTGTGAGACAAGATATGCTTTGTAATTTAAAAGAGTTCTTTTATCAACTTGATTAAATTCTACCCTTAATTCTTCAAGAAAATTCTGAAATACCTTAAGATCTCTCTCGTAATTATAAACAGTTTCTTGAGAGTAATTATTCGTTTGAAGATTGAGTAAAAAATCGTCTAGAAGTGGTAACATTGTTTTTATATTATTATCTTTTTCTTTCTTCGCTTATCATCTTACCCTGATTACAATCAAAACATAAAGTTCTTAAATTTAAAAAATCGTTTGTCCCACCATCAACTACCGGAATAATATGATCAATAACCAATCTAGATTCTTTCGGCGTATTTCCGCATAATACACACTTAAAACCATCTCTTTTAAAGATTTCATATCTTAAGCGTAAATTTATGCCCCTTCTTAGCTCACATGATTTTATTGATTTTCTAAGATGGGCGTAACTTTTACGGCCTTTTTTAATAGCAATATTAAAAGCATCACTAAAGGATCGAATTAATCCTAATCCCTTAAGTCTTTTTTGAATTGCTCTCGGACTAATAGAGATTTTGGTTTCTCTAAATATTTTCTCAGAAATCTCAATTGTAGACAAATTATCCATTAGGTAAAACCTACTAATAAAATCATTAAAGGGTAAATGATAAAAGATAGATATCTTCTTTATCTTACTTTTTTGCATATATTAGACTGAGTGTAATAGATATTATACTCATATACATAATCTCAAAAACAAGAGGCTTAGTCAAGCCCCCTGCCATCTAAATGCCCTCTTTTTTACAATTCTTAAGAATTAAAATCTTATTTATTTAGACAAGCTACGCTTATTTAATTATTTCTAAGAATTAAAATCTTATTTATTTAAACAAGCTACGCTTATTTAATTATTTCTAAGAATTAAAATCTTATTTATTTAAACAAGCTACGCTTATTTGATTATTTCTTTGAATTTTTCCCAAAAAGTTTTTTGCAATTTAGGAATTTCTGTTTTAACATCTTTTTTCATCTCTTCTTTCTCTTTATTAAACTCTTGTTTGAAAACAGATTCTCTTTCAATAAACAATCCCTTAAGCCATTGCCAAGCACGATTTAGCCAAACGCTAACTTTATCTGCCAAATTATCTGTCCACCATCCCCTAACCTCTATATATAGCTTATTCCAGATAATTTTAGCTTGTTCAAGGGCCTGTTTAAAACCCTGTTCAAAGGGTAAGAAAACCTTTAAAACCATTGTTTTAAGGCCCTCAAGCGTGTCTGGGGGCTCGATAATGCCCTGAGAGCTGTTTACGGACGCTGAAAAGCCAATGGTCATAAAAAGGCTTAAAAAAAGAATAGCTAAAAAAGTGTATTTCATAAAATTTTCAACGCTTCTTTAATTCTTTTAATAGTTTTTTCTTTTCCTAAAACATCGGCAAGATCAAACGGACTTGCTGAAAATTCTTTACCACTTAGAGAAACGCGCAAGGGCCAAAGTAACTTTCCCCTATCCCCCATTTTCTCGGCTTCAGGCATAAGAATATTTTCAAGATTTTGTTTTTGCCAATCTTCTGGTTTTATTTTTTCTAAAATTTCTTTTAATTTTTTTAAAGATTCTTTAATTTCTTCATTTGACATTTGTTTCCATCGCAAAAGCTCTACACTTAAGGAGCTAAGCTCCTTAAAGAAAAAATCTGTTAAGTCTACTATTTCCGATAGTTTTTTAAGCCTTTGCTGATAAAGACTGATAATTTTAGCTAAATAACTAAAATCAACTATTTCTTTGGTTTCAATGATCTCATATTTCTGTTCTTGCCATGATTCCTCGGTAACTGCCGGAATTAATTGCAAGGGTATTGATTCTTCCACAATTTTAATGAGATTACCCTCAATTAAAAATGGAAGACATTTTTTTGTTAAGTTTTCTATAGCAAAATTTCTAATATAAAAACCATTTAACCAATCAAGACGCTGTTGGTCAAAAACAGCTCCAGATTTTTGCACTCTATCAAGCGAGAATTCTTTAACTAAATTTTTTATAGTAAAGATTTCCCTGTCATCTTCTGGGTGCCAACCCAGAAGAACTAGAAAATTGATTAAAGCTTCGGGCAAATATCCTTTGTCTCTATATTCCAAAACCGGCACAGCGCCATGGCGTTTGCTTAATTTTGAGTGATCAGGCGCTAAAATCATGGGCAGATGGGCATATTTCAAACTAGAAAAGCCTAGAGCTTTTTGAAGCATAATTTGACTTGGAGTATTTGAAACATGATCTTCGCCCCTAACAACATGAGTAATCTTCATATCAAAGTCATCAATAACATTGCAAAAATTAAAAAGTGGAGAACGCAAACCACGGGCAATAGAAAAATCGCCGATTAATTGAGGATCAAATTCTGTTTTACCGCGAATCATATCATCAAATATAACCGGTTCAATAACCATATTCTTAAAACGAATAATCGCCTTCTCTCCCTCTTTAATTCTTTTTTCAGCTTCTGATAAAGATATATTCCTGCACTTTCCGGAATAGGCTGTTGATTGACCCTGACTCAATTGATATTGACGATAAGTTTCAAGTTCATTTTCAGAACAAAAACAGTAAAACGCCTTATTCTCGTTTAAAAGCTGTTTTAAGTATTTTTCATAAACATCAAGTTTTTCACTCTGACGATACGGCCCATAAGCTCCTTCAACCTCAGGCCCTTCATCCCACAAAAGGCCAACCCATTTTAAAGTTTCTAAAATTGCTTTTTCATACTCTGTTGTTGATCGTTCTTTATCAGTATCCTCAATCCTTAAAACAAAGATTCCATTATTATTTTTAGCAAAAAGATAAGCGAATAAGGCAGTTCTTAAATTACCTAGTTGCAAAAAACCGGTTGGCGAAGGCGCAAACCTAGTCCGAATATCTTCTTTTTTAGAAATTGATGAAATCAATTGATCCATAATCTAACTATATATAAGCGAAGCTTTTAAATTAAACTAGTTTATCATACTTTTAAAGAATCAAAAATGATCTTAGCAATAGTTTTAGACGCCTCTGGTCTAGCAAAGTCCAGAGCCGCTTGCTTCATTCTCTCAAGATCGTTTGGATGAGAAAATGTATATTTCAATTTTTCTAAAAAGAAATTTGGAGTTGTATTCCCCTCTTCCAAAACAATTGCCGATCCATTGGCCGCATAGGCATAAGCATTTTTTAATTGATGACCTTGAGCCGAATCGGGCAACGGAATTATAATTGAAGGCTTGCCAACAGCTGCAATCTCAAAAATAGTGCCAGAACCGGCTCTAGCCACAATTAAATCTGAAGCAATTAAAGCATGTTTTAATTCCTGTTCCCTGAAAAAAGCTGTTGGATGATAATATCTTTCTAAACCCTTTGGAATAGTGACATTAGCCTCTAACATATATTTTGCAAAGTTCTTTTCACCAATCTGATGTAAAATTTCATAACTTTCAAGCAAATTAGGCAAGATTGCCAAGATCATATCATTAATGGGTTGAGCTCCCTGAGACCCTCCTAAAATCATAATAATTGGTTTTTCTCCAGTTAATTGAAAAACTTTTTTTGCTTCGTTCAAAGTCCCTTGCAAAACTTCTTTTCTAATCGGATTTCCAACCAAAATTACTTTTGCCGGTGACAATCTTTCTGTTTTAGGAAAAGAAACCAAAATTTTCTTAGCAAATTTTGAAAGCAAAAGATTGCTAAGACCAGCATCAGCATCAGATTCATGTAAAAATACGGGTATGCTTAACATCCAAGCAGCAATTACAACCGGAAAAGAACCGTATCCTCCTTTACTGAATATCAAATCGGGAGCAATAAAAAATAAATAAAAAAATGATTGTAAAACGCCAAACGGCATTTTAAAAAGAACATCAACTATATTTTCCAAAAGACTTTTCCAATCAAAATATCTTCTTATCTTTCCGGCAGAAATTTCTCTAGTCTTCACCCCCTCTTGAGAAAGTAAAATTAAACTAAACTCATCTCTCGGTCCAATATAATAAAGACCCAAAGAATCTTTTGAATTTCTGCTCTTTTTTGCCTCTGCAAAAACATTTAAATCGCCCTTAATTCTTGATTGAATATAAAGACTTTTAATTTCTCTAACAACCGCAATTAGAGGAAAAATATGTCCACCAGTCCCACCGCCAGTAAAAATTATTTTCATTTTGATTTTGAGCAAAGCGAGAAATTAAATCAAGCTTTGCTTATTTTGTTTAAATCAAGCTTTGCTTATTTTGTTTAAATCAAGCTTTGCTTATTTTGTTTAAATCAAGCTTTGCTTATTTTGTTTAAATCAAGCTTTGCTTAATTTTGAGCAAAGCGAGAAATCAAGCTCCGCTTAATTTTGAGCAAAGCGAGAAATCAAGCTTTGCTTATTTTGTTTGTCTTGATATATTTAATAATATACCTAAAGCCGCTAATTCTGAAGTCAAATGAGAGCCGCCATAGCTTATAAACGGCATTGGTATTCCGGTTAAAGGAAAAATTCCGATCATTGAAGCAATATTAGTTAAAAATTGAAATCCTATCCAAACGCAAATACCAACAGCAATAATCTGAGAAAACTTGTCTTTTGTGGATCTAGCTATTTTAAATCCTTGCCAAATAAAAATAGAAATCAATAAAATTAAGAGCATCGCCCCCAAAAAACCAGTTTCCTCGGCAAAAATAGGAAAAATAGCATCACCAATAGTTGCTGGCAAAAAATTAAATTTTTGTCTGGACATACCTAGCCCTAAGCCAAAAATACCGCCCGAACCAATAGAAATCAAGGATTGCTTTAGTTGATACCCTATACCCATTGGATCAATATCTGGATTAATAAAGACTTTCCAACGATCCATACGATATCCAGCTAATTTAATTAAAACGCCCAAACCGATTAATCCGGAAAACCAAATTAAAAGATTTTGCCACATAGGAGTTCCAATCACAAAAAACATAGCGCAGGCTATTGAGATAATAACTGCCAAAGTGCCAATATCGGGCTGAAGAATTAATAAAATAGAAACTACGCCTATAATTATCAAAAATGGAATAAGAGAAAAATCCTGTTTTGATAACCAGGCGCCAAGATACAAAATCAAAGCGATTTTAAGAAACTCCGAGGGCTGAAAAGTAATAATACCAAGATTAATCCAACTAGAAGCATTAAATAATTTTAAACCAGTGGCTGAAAAAAATAAGAGGCACAATGTTAAAAGATTGAAAATAAAAAACCAAAAAGATATTTTTTTAATTTTCTCAAGCGGAACTAGGAAACCTATTAATCCAAGAAATAATCCTGGCAATAAACCAAATAATAATTGATGTTTTAAAAAATAATTAGGATTCCCGAATCTTTCCATTGAAAGAACAGCTGAAGTGCTGGCTAGAATCAAGCTCCCAATCAAAATTAAAAGAAAGCTGGCTATGATTAAAACGAAATCTGGTTTTTTTAATTTTTCCATTTCTCAATATATTTTTTAAACTGATCTCCCCTATCCTGATAATTCATAAATAAACCAAAACTGGGAGAGGCGCAAGAAAGAAGACAGATTTTATCTTGATTCGTATATTTAAACGCTATATTGACTCCTTCCTGCATATTATCAATAAAAAAATGATTAAAAAAGCGATTCTTGGGTTTTATTTCTATAATCTCTTTCCAAATTCTTTTGCCGGTACTGGGAAAGAAAATCAATGTTTTAAGATTACTTTTAATGATTCTCTTTGCCAACTCTTCAAAATTAAGACTTCTATCAAAACCTCCTAAAAAAATAGTTTCCACGTCATTTCCTAAAGCATTTAGGGCACCGATGGTTGCTTGCGGAATAGTTGCTAAAGAATCGTTATAAAATCTAATTTTCTGATATTGTCCGACAAATTCAAGCCGATGAGGCAAGGGCTTGAAGCTTTTTATCGCTTGAGCGATTTTCTTTTCTGGAATTTTAAAGATCCGGCCAATTTCAATAGCGGCTGAAATATTCAGAAGATTAAACTCTCCCAAAAGCCTACTGGGCCGATCTTGCGAAAACTCGGCCCTCCATTTTTCTAAAAATTCTTTTGCCATTTCTGAGTTTAAAGCAATCGTTTTAGCTTGAGTCATCTCCGAAGCCTTTAGGGCATATGCATTATCCGAATTAAAAAAGAAAAGATCTATTTTTTTCTGATAACGACAAATATTCTGCTTTGCTTTGAAATATTCACTGAAACTCTTGTAATAATCAAGGTGTTCTGGATAAAGGTTTAAAAAAACAGCTATTTGAGGAGATTTCTTCAAACTTACTAACTGATGGCTGGATAATTCATAGACATAAATATCGCTTGGCTTTGCTTTAAACAACAAGGAAAGAACGGGTTTACCGATATTGCCAATTAAATAAACTGGCAATTTATTATTTTTTAAAACCCGATAAATTAAAGATGAAGTCGTGCTTTTCCCTTTAGTTCCAGTTACACCAATGATTTCTCCGGGACAATTATCAAAAAAGATTTCTGTTTGAGAAGTTACGATCTGGCCTTTTTTTAAAAAAGTTTTTATAGTTTTTAACGGAATGCCAGGAGACTTAATAATAATATCGTAATCCCCTATTTTTTTTAAATAATCCTTGCCAAAATGCAATTTTAGATAACGATTCTTCGCAAACTTAAAGGAGCTTAGCTCCTTTTGGTCGGCCAAGCCAAAAATCTGATAAGGAAAAAATTTACGTAAAAATCGCAAAGTATCAATGCCTTCGCGAGCAAAACCAAGAATAAGAATATTTTTGTCTTTAAGATAATCTAAATTCATTTTAATCCTTATCTTTAAGTATTTTCCTTAATGCAATTGGAAGATTATGTTTTGAACTATATGAACTTAAAATTCTTCTTGATTCAGATTCCAAATTAAAATATCTTGTCGATATTTTATCTTTAAAATAACTTAATAAAAATGGAATCTCTTGGGCCTGCCTCGCTTTTTTTAAACTTAAATAAAAAGCGGTAATACTTTCTTTTTTAGTGCCAACGCACTCGAATGGTTTAAAATCGCTTTCTCCAATCAATTCTTTCATTATCTGCAAAAGATCTTTTTTACAAAATAAATCCTGTTTAAATATAGCGATTATTTCTTTTTTATCCAAAAAAGGATAAAGAGAAACAAAAATAAATAAACATTTAGGACACTTGCCACACCAATGATTACTAACCTCTTTTGTTCCTGATTTAGTGGCAATGGCCTGATTGCAACTTAAAAAAGATTTAAAATATTTTGGATAGCCGGTAAATATCTTGGCAATTTGTAATTCATAGAGAGGTCTTAAAAAACTAAAATATTCAATTCCTTTAACTAAATAATTATGAAGATAATGCCTGAATTTTTTTTCAAATTTAAAACTCTTTGAATACTGATGATTCACCTCTTTGCCGAAATACCAAACATTTCCCTCATTAGCGCTTTGCTCGTTGGAAAAAGCAATCAGCTTATAATCAAAAAGAACAGCGCAAAAAGCGCTTAAAAATGACAAATAAGCGGTAAAAGGAGTATGGCCGTTTAAAAAGCCTTGCCGATTTAATTCAAAAAGCTTTGGATCAATTTTCCTAATAACCATAATTGGATCGTGATAACCAGCGATTCTAATCACCTCTTTTGAGGCCTTGCTCGAATTTAAAGAAAAACAGTTGATTTCTTTATTAGCTTCTTTTAAAAGCTCAATCGTTACAATTGAATCCTTGCCCCCGCCAACTGGAATTAAATAACGCTCTTTTAGTTTTAGACTTATTGGCTTAAATGATTTTATTTTTTTAATTGATTTAACCTTTAAAAAATCTTTCTTTCTGAAATCAATCTGATTCTCGTAAAAATACTGGCCCATGCCGTTAATAATCAAATCTTTCCACCAGCTGATCTGGTCATCATTTAAAGATCCGGCTTTGATTAAAATCTCTGGAGAACAAGTTGCTTTCCAGTAAGAAATCGCCTCTATCAAGCCGAGATTAAAAACAAATTCGTCAATAGTCTTCTTCCCTATTTTTTTAATTCTTTTTGGATCTATATTTTTAATTATTAGCGAAGGGGAAAAAGCAAGATCTTCTGGTATTTTAAAGTTAAAAGAAATTTTTAAATCATTGTTTAAAACCTCCCAAGAAAATTTTTCATAGGAAAATTGCAAATATTTTTGCCTTAAAGCAATAAAGGGTTTATCTTGAATAGCCATTTAACCAAAAAGTCTAATAATTACACCTATCATCATCATTACCATTGAAATAAGCCAAAATCTCATTGTCACCTGATAACTTGGCCAGCCAATAGCTTCAAAATGATGATGAATTGGAGCTGCTAAAAATAACTTTTTACCTCTGAATTTTTTAGACAGTAATTGTAAAATCACTGAACCGGATTCAACAAATAAAAGAAATCCTATAATCGGCAAGACCAAGACCGAATCAGTTAAAAACGCAACTACGGTCAAGGTCGCTGTTAATCCTAAAATTCCGGTTTCTCCCATATAAAACTTGGCAGGCGGAATATTATGCCACAAAAAAGCCATTAAACTCCCTAAAATCACAATCAAAAACGAGGCAAGATCAATTTGACCTAAAAATATGGCGATAACCGCATAACCGGCAAATATAATAGCAAAAACTCCTCCAGACAAACCATCTATACCGTCAATAACTCCACCAGAATAAACAGCCATCATAGCAATAATAAATAAGGGGATATAAAGACCATCAATCTCTAAATTTCCCATTCCTGGAATATGAATTGTATGCCAATCTAATTTAAAATAAAACCATAAAGCGCCAATAATCCCAATAAGAGCAACTAAACTTAATCGATAAACCAAACTTAAACCACCGCCAACATATTTTCCTTTGCCAAATACTTGGAGTAAATCATCTGTAAAGCCGAGTAAAGAAGCTGCCACTAAAGCAAATAATGGAAGCCAGGTTTGACTACGGCTCAAAAAGTTAAACTTCTTAAATATTTCAATATCAGTAAATTGAGAAAGTAAAAAAAAGAAAGCGATTAAAATTAAGGTAGTAATAGAAATTAAAATCCCGCCGAATCTTGGCGTTTTTACTTCCCCGTCTGAATGAAATTTCTTAAAATAAAAAACATCTCCCCCATCAATGGCTTTGGTTCTAACTTCTTTTCGCCAAAGCTTGTGTTTATATAAAAAACTAATTAATGGCGCGGATAAAATAAAAGCAATAATAAAAGAGAAAAAGCCTAAGCTCAATATTTTGATAACATCAAATGAAAGTCCGGAAAATTTCATCTTAATTAAAGGCGTCTATTAACTTTCTCATTTCAGAAAAACGAGATTCCCTTGAATCTGCCCCTAAAACAATATTAATAAAATAATCATTATCGCTGTTTTGTAATATTATAACAATGCAACCGCCAGCTTCATCGGTATAACCGGTTTTACCGCCAACAATCTTTAAATCATCAATCTCGCTAAAAGAATTCAATAACTCATTAGTATTAAAAGCTCGATGATGAGCTTCTCCGTTTTCACTTAAAACTATAACTGAAGACTGAGACGAGGTCTCAAGAAACGGGAAAATACTATTATTTACAGGATATTCTTTTAAAATAAATATAACTAAATTTGCAATATCGCGAGCGCTAGAAAAATTATTCTCTACTTCTAATCCGGTTGGAGTTGAAAAATTAGTTGATCTCAATCCTATTGCGCTTGCCTTTAAATTCATTAAATTGATAAAATTATCTCTACCGTTGACTCCGCCAACTTCAGCCAAAGCATCAGCAGCGTCATTGCTTGATTCAACCAAAGCCATTTTTAATAATTCTTTAACAGTAATTTTTTCACCAATCCTTAAATTCCCGCTATTACCTTGTTGAGAAACCATTGACTCAGTAATTTCAATTTTTTCATAAAGTAATTGATTTTCTAAAGAAATAATTGCTGTCATTAGTTTTGTCAAAGAAGCAATCGGCATTTTCATATTTGAATTCTTCTCAAAAACAATCACTTGTTCTCCACTATTTTTAATTTTTACAACCAAAGCGCTTTTTGCTCCAATATTAATATCAGATAAATTTCTTTTGCTTAAAGTTTCTCTTGAGATTTGAGCTAAAAATGTTTTTTCAGGAATATATATTTGATTAACTAAAAAATCTTCAAAAATAAACTGAGCGCTATTAACGCCTAAAGCAAGGGTTAAGCCGATTCCGGCGCCAATGGTAAAAAATTTAATTCCCTTCATTTTTTATTATTAGATTTTAAAACAGATAATCTTTGGTCAACTCTTTCCATATCTCTTGGGAACAATGAAGCCTCTCTAATATTTTTAAGTTGCAAAATCTGCATAGTTATCCTTTCTAATCCAAAAGAAAATCCGCCTTCCAGTGGCATACCATATTTAAATGCCTGTAAATACATTTCAAAGTTTTTAGGATCTAAATCTCTTTCCTTGATAGCGCTCACTAAATCCTTATAATTACTGATCCTTTGGCTACCGCTTAATATCTCAATTCCTCTGAAAAGAAGATCGTAGCTTAAAGAAAATTCAGGATCTTTGGGATCAGCTAAGGTGTAGAATGCCCTTTTTTTGGTCGGATAATGAGTTATAGTTACTAAATCAGAATTATGAGTCTCCAAAGCCCATTTGCAAATCTCTCTTTCATCTTCAGGTTCTAAATCCTTTTCTTTAGTGTGATCAATGCCTGTTCTTTCAAGAATTATTCTTTGAGCTTCTCTCATAGTTAAACGAGGAACATTTTCAGGTATTTTTATTTCTGGAATATTAAAATCAGAAAGTATGTCGCTACAAGTTTTCCCAACATATTTTAAAGTTTCTTTACCAACCAATTCCAAATAATCTAAAAGATCATCAAAATTAACAAAACCAAACTCACAATCCATTTGAACGGATTCAGAAAGATGGCGGGTCGTTACCGAAGGTTCGGCCCGATAAGCATGAGAAATAACAAAAACTCTTTCAAAAACAGGCACTAGCATTTGTTTGTAAAGTTGAGGACTCTGAACCATATAAGCGTTGTGGCCATAATAGTCAACTTTAAAAACTTCTGCTCCCCCTTCAGTGGCTGAAGCAGAAATAGTTGGCACAAAGAGTTCAACACAATCTAGCGCTTGAGCTGCATTTCTAAAACCCTGCATAACAGCTGCCTGAACCTTAAAAATAGATTTCACTTTGCTATGCCTAAGAGTAAGCGCTCTAAAATCAAGGAGTGTGGGCAATTCAACATTAAGAATTTCTTGAGTCATATCAAATGGTATTTCCTCTGCTTTTGAAAGAATCTCAATAGTTTCTATTGAAAGCTCAACTGATCCGGTTAAAATCTTCTTATTAACCATATTAACGGGTCTTTCTTGAACCTTGCCAGTTACCTCAATAACATCTTGTGGTTTTAAAGAGGAAAGTTTTTCGCCCCCAACAATTTGAACTACACCGCTCCGATCAATCAAATCAATGAAAACCAGCTTGCCATGGTCTCTTTTTATATTAACAAAACCACAAACTTTTATTATTTCTCCCTTATGCTCTGGTATTTCTTTTACAATAGTTCTTTGCATAGTATTTAACGATAATTTAAATCTCTAAAAGACGATTATATTTAGCAATCCTTTCTCCCCTGGCCATACCCCCGAATTTCACAAAATCAGCTTTAATAGCGACTGCCAAATCAGCAATAAATGGATCATTAGTTTCTCCGGAACGATGAGAAACAATAATAGCTAATTTATTTTTTCTAGCCATTTTGACAAATTCTAAGGTTTCAGAAACAGTGCCAATTTGATTTGGCTTAACAATAACAGCATTAATAACTTTCGGCGAAAGCGCCTTTTTCAATCTTTCAATATTGGTAACCACTAGATCGTCCCCAACTATTAAATGATTTTTACTGAATTTATTAAAAAAATTTCTCCAATTCTTAAAATCATTTTCTGAAAAAGGATCTTCAATGCTAATTATTTTAAAATCTTTTATTAGATTTTCTAAATCATATTCTTTATTTTGCTTCAGATAACTACCGCCAACATCAATGGCATATTCAGTATTAATTGGTAAGCACTCTTTTAAAATCGTAAAGGCCTGATAATCATCTAAATTATTCGGCGCAAAACCGCCCTCCATGCCAACATCAGTATCAATCTTCTTTTTCTGTAAAGCTTTCTTAAGCTTTTGGTAATTCAAAAGCCCTTGCTTAACATCTTTGCTAACAATCATAATCTCTTGAATACACAAGGAAGAATCTGAATGAACTCCGCCTTCAAAGCCCAAAACCATTAATTTTGGAAGTTTTTTTAATTTTGGTAAAGTTTTGAAACTTCGACAAAACCCAATTGATAAAGACAAAGTAACATTAGCAAATTTTGATTTTCCTTTTAAATATTTATCAAAATCCGATTGTGATTTAAAGCTCTTTTTTAAAATACTTTTAGCTAGAGTATTAATTATAGAAATAGCCTTCTCTGCTTTTAGAACCTTAGCTTCGTATTTTCCTATAGAAGTTCCGCTTGGCACTGAAACTAAAACTTTTTCTATGTCTGCAAAAAATTCAACCTCAACAGTTGGTTTTCCTCTTGAATCCAGAATTTTTCTGGCTTTGATTGATTTAATCTTCATTGTAAATTCTGTAAAAAAGAATAGGCGGATAAGACTGCCTTGGTCCCCTCACCCGCCGCGACTATTATTTGTTTATATTTTACATCAGTCACATCGCCTGCCGCATATAATCCCGGGGTTTTAGTTGCTCCGGTTAAAGGATCAACTATGACCTCTCCCGCTTCAGTCAGATCAATTAAGTCTTTCAAAAAGTCTGCGGCCGGCAAATAACCGACCTGGATAAAGACTCCTTGAACCGCTAGTTCTCTTTCCTGGCCAGATTCCAGATCTTGATAAATAAGGGCTTCAACTTTATCTTTTCCCTTAATTCCCAGAGTTTTAACTCTTAAAATCACTTCTATTTTCCCGGATTTCCTGGCTTTTTCCTGTTCAATCTCATCTGCCAAGGGTTTGGAAGAAAGTTCAAGAATATAAATTTTGTTTGCATAAGAGATTGAATCTAATGCTGCTCCAAAGCCGGAGTTTCCTCCGCCAACCACGGCCACGTCTCGTCCCCTAAAAAGAGGAGCGTCGCAAATAGAACAATATGACACTCCTTTATTCCTTAGTTCTATTTCTCCCGGTACTTTTAAAGGTCTAGGATTCCGGCCCGTGGCCACAATAACCGTTTTGCTCTGAAAGACCTGTTTTTTTACGGTTTCAACTATGAAAATGTTTTCTTTCTTAAAAAGAGAGTTGACTTCATCCCCTTCTTTAATTTCAACTTTGAATTTTTGCAAATGATCCTTGAAGCTTTTCATTAAACTCATGCCGTCAATTTCAGAAAAGCCCGGATAATTTTCTATTAAACCGACTTTACCGATCTGGCCGACAAAATCCTTGGTAAGCAATAAAACCTTCAGAGCTTTTCTAGCTCCATAAATGGCGGCCGTAATCCCGGCCGGCCCGCCACCAATGATAATTAAATCATAAATCATCGTATATTATACCGATAAAAATGATTTTAAGCAACAAAAAAGAGAGCTAATAGATCAGCCCTCTTTTATTTTTTCTTTTTTATTCAAAAAAGGAGAGGCTAGTCACTTACCAGCGTTATCGGGTAGCGATCCCGCGCTGTTTCCTGCCTCTCCTTCTTTTCTCTCATCTGAAGCCACAATATTATTTCTGGCCTCGGATCAGAGGGAAAAACACAAATTGCGTGTTTTTCCCACTATTTTTGGGAAATTGTTTTCGACAGAGCCGGAACCGTGTGATCGCAGAATGCGGAAAGTCGCATGCCATTGCGGAGCTTTCTTTCATCTTCACGGTATTCCCTCCGGTTGCCATCATAACATTTCATTCTTTTTTCTCCTTTATTCTGCTTCTTTAGGTCCTCTACAGGGAGTGTCAGTTTAATACCGGCGCCCCCAAAAGAGAAGGAGAAGAAGCGTGATGTTTATATTATACATCTCAATTCTAATTTTGTCAAGAGTAGAATAAAACAAAAATCCCGCTAAAAAGCAGGATCCTTGTTTTTAAAACTATCAAAAGTTTTAAAGCCTAAGCTTTAAATATTTTTTTCCTTCTTTCTTATTTCTTTAATAATCTTAGCCAATTTTTCTTCCGATTTTTCCAATGGCTCTTTTGGCAATAAATTAGTTATTTTCTTTTTAGCGGAAAAAACAATATCATCTATTCCGAAAGCATAGG
>Ga0210057_1003468_pt1 | contig 21713 bp, 36 predicted proteins | sample CryGeyCG2114_010_2_FD_183968 | JGI IMG/M metagenome (GOLD analysis project Ga0210057, IMG submission 183968) | Groundwater microbial communities from aquifer - Crystal Geyser CG10_big_fil_rev_8/21/14_0.10 (SPAdes) (version 2) | ecosystem: Environmental > Aquatic > Deep subsurface > Groundwater ...
ATTATTATTATTATTATTATTATTATTATTTTTCATTTACAAACACTTCCTTTAAGAATATGTATACAATTTCCAGTCATATGTTCATCAATTAATTTCATCAAGGGTTTAATTGTTTTTTCATTTAATTTATAATATCTAAATTTGCCTTCAATTTCTACTTCAACAAAACCGCATCTTTTTAGTCGAGATAAATTATGTGAAATAGCTGTTTGATTCATTTCTAATTCTTCCATAATTTCTGAAACATTTTTCTTTCCTTCTCGAAGTAAATTAATCATTTTAAGTCTTGGTTCACTAACAAGTGTTCCAAAAAATATCTTGTAAGCTCCATAAACTTCTCCTTCATTAAAACCTTCTTTTTTTGTGCTTTTTAATATGTTTTTATTTATCATATGATTATATCGCCCATATTACTATTTAAATATTTTTGTAGGATAATAGCTATTTAGAAAGTTGTTTATAACTTGCAAAAAGGATTAAGGCAACTAAGACTTGAATCTCAATACCTTGAAATGGAAGCGATCCAAGACTAAAACTTATTCCAATTAATCCTAATATTAAAGGAAAAATTCCTGTAACACATAACGGACAAACTCCAACAATTAAGCCCCCTATTGTCCCAGCACTTGCTGTTCCAACTCCTTTACATTTTTTTCTTTCCTTGTATTTTATATAAACCAAAACTCCATTAAGAGATACTAAAAACCCAATAACAAGAGTTAACACCAATGAAATACCTAACTTCACCCAGTTAACTGTTTCAAGATAGACTATAATCAAAGGAATCGTTTTATAAAAACCACTTAGTAAAATATTTAAACCAATATAAAAAATAAATATCGCAAGGAACCAATAAATGTAAGGTTTCTTAAAAATTTCTCTCATTTTACTGTACAATTAGTTTACCGTAACCCATACCCATACTACATGCAAAATTGTAAGTCCCTTTTGGGAGAGCTGGCAACTCTAAAGTATCTTCAGATGTTCTCAAATATTTTGAGTATCTTTTACCTTCTATATTGAAAGATACAGATCTTAAACACCCTCCAACAGAACTATCAGCACTTAATGATATTGGCTTTCCTGCTTGTGCTGTAGCATCTTTGTAATTGTATCCATTTTGGCTTAAAACAACTTGTTGCATTTGTCCCTGAACTACTTGAGCATCATTAGAAACAACATTTGCAGTAACACCATTCTTTCCATTTACAAACACAAAACCGCCTACTACCAAAACAAATATTGCAATAGCGAAAAGCATTGTTGAGTTTTTCATTTTATTATCATCATTGTTCTATTTATATATTTATCCAAACACTCCACTTCTTGGTCCGAACATCATTAACCAAATAGTTAAGGTAATCAAAATAAAAGAGATGACTAAAGTCCAAAGATGATCATCTTTTATTTTTCTTTCTTCAAACTTCATTTCCTTGTAAACCATATAATTTAAAGAAAATAAAATAACTGCCGAAATAGAAAATACAATTACCATTGAAGCAATTAAATGATCGTTAAATAACATAAATGCCGTCATTGCCCCCATTAATCCGCCCATAAAACCAGACATCATTCCTTCCATTACACCCATAACGCCGCAACATTTTCCGTTCCAAATTCCAAGAGCCATTCCTACAGTCATTCCAAAAACACTTCCAATAAACATCCCATTAGTAGAAGCTAAGAAAAATCCTGGAAGAAAACCTGCAATCATTCCAATTGTCATTCCTACCATCATACCAGCCATACATAAAAATTCTTTGTAAGCTCTAACTTGTCTTATCGAAGGTAAAATAATTGCATAACTTAAAGCTGAAAAGAATAAGAAATATCCATGTGTTGTCATAAAATTTTCAATAAATCTAAACTTCAAGTAATATAATAAACCTAATACTATAAATGAAGTTATTAAAGAGTAGAAGATTGTTTTTATTAACTCTCCTTCAACTCTGCCTCCATTTAATTCTTTTATAAATTCTTTGAAACTCATATTATCATTAATAAATTATTTATTTATTTTTAAACTTAACTACATTTTGATATTATCTCAAATCACACTTAGCATTAATAGATTTAGCAATAAAATAAATTGATATTCCTAATAGTAAAATACTTCCTAACTGTAATTCAAATCCACGAAGAGGAAAAGACATTAATGCTAATGGAGCTCCAATTAATCCAAATAACAAAGCTCCACAAGTCGGACACCCAACACCGAAACCACCAATTAAAGCGCCTAAAATCCCAAAGAAGCTTTTTCCTCCGATGGCAATACTATTTGTAATTTTGAAAAATAATAAAGAAGTATAAGTCCCAAACATTGTAGAAATAATCATTATTGAAATAAAAGTTTTAGTAATATACCAAGAACCAGACATCATTATTGCAATTCGTAAACTATTGTCTGCAATTTTCGCAACCATAAAATAATATAAAATTCCAAACATTACAATTCCAACGCCTAACATTATCAAAAGATACTTCTTATTAGATAAAACACTTTTCACAATTTCCCAATTTTCCTCAATATTTTTTTGAAGAGACATTTAACTTAAACACTCCCTATACATCTCAGGATGATGGCTCATATGTTCTTGCCATTGTTCTACTGTTTGGCCTTCTGGAACATCACACAAATCGCTTCCTGTTTTTCCAGAATCTTTTATTACATAAATTATATTTGGGAAAAGAGTAAATAATAATAAAACAATAAGAACAATTCCAATTAAAATATATAAAATAATCTTCTTATCCATTATGACATATTCCTCTTTTCATTTTTTGTTTGTGTCTTAAAATTAAACTAATTCCGACAATATTGAAAACTATTCCAACGGTAAAAAACGAAGTTTGATATTTAATTAGGAAAACAGCTAATCCGGAAACTCCTGCAATAGGCAATAAATTAATAATAAAATGACTGCAACAAGCAATCATACTTCCTCCTGAAATTCCTCCTGTTCCAGCGACGATTCCAGTCATTTCAGCTGTATGTTTAATTGAAAAAAATAATCCTATTTGGATTCCAAATCCTATTGCCAAAGGAACAATCCAATACCATAAACTTCTAAAATTTAAAATTGCAAATTCAAAACCTTGAAAAAAACTCACAACTGAAATATAAAATACCAACAATAAAGTTCCTGCTAACAAACCATATAAAATTGAATTATTTTTTTCCATTACCATTTTTTGCAACACTCAATTAATTTTTTAACCAAACTATTGTTTGAACTTGAATAATTGTAAATTATTAAAAATGAAATCCACAAAATTGCTAATAAAATAATAACGGACAAGACTCCTTCAATACCTTCAATTAAAATATATCCTATAAAAATTAAAGTTAAGATAAACGGCAATCTGAAAATTTTTATTTTCTCACTAACTTTACTTTCGACTAAATAATAAACTCCACTAATAGAACTTCCAATTAAAACAGCCAATATTAAAATATTATCAAAAATATTGAGGTAAAATAATGTTAAAAGGATAAACCAAGTTAAACTTATACTTGCACAAATAACACAAAATCTTTCTTTAAATTTTTTAGACATAAATTGTTTAATTCCTAAAAGTATGAAAAATAAGATTATTATTCCAAAAAAAACATAAATTAAGTTTTCCATGTTAAACTATTGTAAATTGAATTATCAAAGCAATTATTAATAATAATATAAAAGTAAGAATAATTCCTTGAAATGGAACCATTTTTCCCTTACGTAATTTAGTTATTCTTTGACTAATTGAAGGAGTTGAAGTAACAACTAATCCTCCAAAAATACTTCCAATTAATGCATAATTAATTGCATAAGTTTTCCCATATTCTCCAATAAATGGAAGATAAAGTGGCCCAATAACATTAAAAAGAGGCATTAATGGAATAACTGTTAGTAAAAAACTTCCAACAATTAAACTGGTTTTTTGAAAAGGAATATATCTTTTCTTTATAATATTTCCGAACCACCAACCTATTGAAACAGCAAAAGCTCCAATAAATAATGCAACTATAATTTTACTAACGCCGAGATAAACCGCCGCTCCAGCGGCCACTCCAGCCCCAATTGTGCACAATGGACAATGGGCACTAACAAAATTAATTAAAAAAATTAAAAAAACAAAAATTAAAAAAATTTTTTTATAAACCATATTATATCCTCATAAATTCTTGATAACTGCCGTCGTGGTTTACAGAGTAAATAATAAAATCTCCATTTTTAGTTCCAGGCATTCCAGGACTCCCATTAGGCATTCCGGGCATCGCAATCCCAGCAATATCTGGTTGTTCTTCAATTAATTTATTAATGGCTTCAACAGGAATATGTCCTTCAACAAAATAATCTCCAATTTTCATGGTATGACAACTTTCTAATTCTTTTGGAATGCCTAAATTTGTTTTAACATCTGAAATATCATTTTGAGTTACAATTTTTGTATCCAGTTTTGTTTTTCCATTAAAATATTGAGTCCAAACACCACAACATCCACAACTTCCGGATTTGTAAATAATTACATCTCCATCAAAATTTTGCAACGCTTCTACACTTGAACTACTTCCTATAATAAAATAACTAACAGTTCCCAATAAAATTACAATTCCCATTATCCAAAAATATTTATTATTAATTTTAATACTATTATTTTTACAACAATCTTCCATTTTATTTATATATTGGATTAATTAGCATCCGCCAACCATTCCTGAAGACGCACTTTGTGCAACAGTTGTAGCCGATTGTGCAGTTGCTGAAACAGTTCCAGTAGTAGCTACTTCAAATGTTAGATATAATACTGCCACAAACATTATTGCAATTACGCCCCATAAAAGTGTGCTTTTTTTTATTTCCATTATTTAACCTCCTTATTATTTAGATTTTTTATCACGAGTGCTATCATTAGACCAAGCACTACGATTATTAAAATTTGAATCAATCCTCCAACAATTCCGCCACCTATGAGATTAAAACCCATTAAATTATCTCCCACAATCTCTTCATGTTCAGCCCCGCAAGCTGAAACAAAAGGGAAAAAAGATGCCAGAGCAAATAAAAAGAAATTAAGTTTTCTCATTAGCATCCTCCAACCATTGCTCCACCGCTTGATTTGCCTTGTTCAATTCCACGATATTTATTGCTCGCTAAATTAATGTAGTTCTTTGAATCAATCCCTTGACTTTCTAAAACTTGAGCCTTTTGTTCATGGATTCCTGGAAAGAATAATACTTTCCATTTTCCAAGCTCTGACAAAATTTCATCATCACTCATATTTGGATATTCGGTTATCAAGTATTTACCTAATCCCCTCATAGCGTAACTATGAGCACAACCGCAAGCTCTTTCACCATTTCCAAAGATGATTGAATCAGCCCCGCAACAATATTCACATGAAATACTTCCTGCTATATTTATATAACGAGTCATTTGTGCATCATTAAGTTTTATATCTTCATACTGGCTCAATTTCTTAATAGTTGTGTCAGCAAGTCTTGCATCATTTGGAGATACATCATTATAATTAACTCCTAAAGATTTCCCATAAACTTCTGGAACGCCTGTAGGAATTATATCTGAAGCTGAAACAGTTCCAATTCCTGTAGCAACTGCATTTCCTGTAGCAACCACATTTCCTTTAATAGATAACTTTCCAATATTAAATACAAGCAATATCGCTAAAACACCAATTATAACAAGCTGAATATAAAATTCAGTGTTGGTCTTTTCCCCTCCTTTCAAATGTTTTTGATGTTTGATTGGAGATTTTTCATCACCTTTCATTTTTTCATCTTGATTTTCCTTTCTCATGTCTTTTCTAAGAAACCTTTTTACTTAAGCGCTTTTGTGAAACTAGTTTCACAGTAGTTTTCTATTCAATTTTAGTAACATTCTTAAACCATCTTTTCTATTTTATTAAATGGAAAACAAAAATGTCGGATATTTAATCATCGGAATTGCGATAATTTTAATAGCAATAATTTTCATTTTCAATAGTGCATTACAAGATATCGTCGGAGCGAGTTGCACAGCAGTAGGTCACGGAGATTCATGTCCGATGTATAATACAATAACTCAACAAACTTACTTGGCTTTAGCAATCGTCGGAGTTTTAGTTATCATCGGTTTAGTTTTAATCTTTACAAAACCAAAAGAAAGAATTATCATAAAAAAGGTTAAAGAAAAAACAATAAAAAAACATATTGATATTTCTGGTTTGAGACAAGAAGATAAACAAGTTTTGAAATTAATTCAAGAGCAAGGAACAATATTTCAAGCAGATATAATTGAAAAAACAAATTTTGGAAAAGCAAAAGTCTCACGAATAATTGATAGATTAGAAGGAAAAGGAATTGTTGAAAGAAAAAGACGTGGAATGACTAATGTTGTTGTCTTGAAAGATTAAATTTATTAACCGAAAGAATTATAAGTCTTTCTTTTTTTGTTATAATAACATAATCCCAGGTGATCCGTGAGGGTTGCCTGATGTTTTCAAATGAAATTTACTATCGTATTTATTGATGGAGGTTATCTTTCTTTTATTTCTAAATTCTTTGGGATGGGAAAACCCTTAAAATATAAGATGGAAATATTTGCAAAAAATCTTGCAAAATCAAAAAGATTAGAATGTAAGAAAATTTATTTTTATACTGCCCCTCCTTATCAAGATTCAATTCCAACAAAAGAAGAAAATGAAAGAAAAGCAAATTATGATAAATTTATTTCAAAATTAAAAGAAGTTGGAATAATTGTACGAGAAGGAAGATGCCAAAAAATTGATAACATTTACCAACAAAAAGGAGTAGACACTTTATTGACAATTGATTTATCAAGAATTCCTAAACAAGAAGGGATTTCAGATGTAATAGTTTTAACTTCTGATACTGATTTTGTTCCAATCATAAAAGATTTATCTGATGATGGAATAAATGTAATTCTTGCTTATTTTACAGACAAAAAAAGAAAATCCGGACTTTCCCTCTCAAATCACTTGTGGAAAGTTTGCAAAGATAAGATAAAAATAAAAAGAGAACATTTTTCTTAATCTATAAAAGTTTTTAACCCTTTCCCAACAGCCTCACCAATATTATCATAACCATCTTGCTCTAATAATTCAACTAACTCTTTATTTATTTTTTTAATAACTGTTGGTCCTTCATAAATCATTCCAGTAATTAACTGAACAAGATTCGCTCCGCTCTTTATTTTTTCATAAGCATCAGCTCCATTAAAAATCCCCCCAACTCCTATAATTATAAACTCTCCCTTTGTTTTTTGATATACATATTTAATCATCTCATTTGATTTTTTTCTTGTAGGAAGACCGCTAATTCCTCCTCGGTATTTTAATTTAGGGTCTTTTTTTATTCCAGTTCGATCTTTTGTTAGATTAGAAATAACGAATCCATTAATTTTATATTTCTTAGCTAAATAAATTATCTTATCAATTTTACTCTTGGACAAATCAGGAGAGATTTTCAAAAAGATTATTTCTTTTTCTCTAATTTTCTTTATTTTAATTAACAAGTTCTCTAAAAGTTTTGGGTCTTCAAAACTCCTCCCATCTCCAGTATTAGGACAACTGATGTTTATAGTAATATAATTCCAAAGTCCTTTCAATTTCTCAAAACTTTCAAAATAATCATTAACACTTTCTTCACCTTTAATACTAGAATCATTTGTCTTCGCAATACTTAATCCAATAGGAATTCCAAAATTTCGTCCTCTAATTTTTTTAGATATTTTATCTGCACCTTTATTTGCTAAACCATAATTAACAATAATTGCTTTTTCTTTTATGAGTCTGTGTAATCGAGGTTTTTTATTGCCTAAACAAGGTTTATTAGTAATACTCCCAACTTCCATAAATCCAAAACCAATATAGGGCATTAAAGAAGTTAACTCCGCATTTTTATCAAAACCAGCAGAAAGACCAACAGGATTATCAAATTCTATTCCAAGAATATTCTGTGAGAGCTTTTTATTTTTATAAATTAAAAACAAACCTAATAATTTTGAAAGTCTTGTAGCTGATAGAAACTTTCCGAGAAAAATAAATCTATTATGAACAAACTCTGAATCAAGTTTAAACAATATAGGGCGTAATATATTCTTATACATTTTTCTCTAAAAAATATGTCCTATTTAAATTATCTTATTTCTTTCGATAATTTCCAATTAAAATTGCAATAATAAAAACCAAAAATGCAATCGCTAAAGCCCCGAGCTGATAATAGATGTTTAATCCTCCAGCATATGCAAAGACAAATGCAAAAGGAGTTATTCCAATTATCGTCGCTAAAGTATATGATTTAAAAGATATTTTACTAAATAATCCTAAAAAATAACTAAGTCCATCGACGGGAACAACCATTCTGAAAAATACAATGGTTAAAAATAAATGTGTTTCAGGAATCATTTTTTCCAATTTGTAAATCTTTTTCATCGGAATAAATTTAGCTACTAATGGAACCCCATATTTTCTTGCTAAAAGAAAAGCAATGACAGCTCCAATTGTCCAACCAATAATACTAAGCAATCCTGCTAAAGGCCAACCCCAAAGTTTAGAAGCCAATGGAATTAAAGGCATTACACTCACAGGAGCAATAACAATAGATAGAATTACGAGGATTGTATAAATAATCATTCCAATAAAATTATTTGTTTCATCAAGGTTAATAGAATTCAAAGAATGTTGCGCGATATAAGATGAACCAATAAATAAAATAACTATCAAGACAATTCCTAAAAAAGCGTTTAATTTATCTTTATTCATTAATTAATATGTAAAATAAGTTTTAAATAGTTGTCTTAAGTTAAGAAAAGTTATAAAGAAACATGCTGGAGGTTTGTTAGTAGTGGTTGCTGGAACTCTAAGAAACCCGCTGGAGGTTTAACACTTTTGAGGCAATCTCAAGGGAAAGTTATAAAGAAAACCGTTAGGTGTTCTTTAAGCCCTCATAGTTTAGTGGATAGAATGTCTCGTTGCGGTCGAGATGACCTGAGTTCGATTCTCAGTGGGGGCATAAAATTTCTTACATAAATAAAATTACATTTGTCTCTGGAAAATTCCTGCTAATTTGTCCAACATCTTGCGAATTTTAGACATCTTTCTATAATCTGCTCGTGTTACCAGGCGGGACTTGCTTTTATCTTCCTCAAAAAACTTTATTTGCTCAGCAGCAAAATCTGCATCATAAATATTTAGATTTGCCTCATCATTTAATCGGAAAGATCTATCATCAAAATTAGTAGAGCCAACAGACACTCCCAGATTATCTACAATGAGAACTTTGCAATGATACATAGTTGGTTGATATTCATAAATCTTAACTCCTGCATCTAACAAACTACCCCAAAGTGACCGGCTGGCCCTCTGTACGGTTTTTGAATCCATGTAAGGTCCAGGCACAATTATTTCAATATTCACACCCCGTTTTTGCGCAGCCACAAGAGTTTTAATAGTGAGTTCATCCGGCACAAAATATGCTGCCTGTAATCTAATGTTTTTAACAGCTGAAGATATAGCTAGCAAATTCATCAGACGGACATTCTCACTGGAATAACGGGCGCTTCGAATTACCTGAGCCATAATACCCTTTACTCTTGGTTTTAATTCTGGGAAATAATTGTTGCCTAAAAGCACTTTAGAATGTGTATTAATCCAATTATCATTAAATGCCGCTTGCATCTGGGCAACTACTGGGCCTTCAACTTGATAATGTGAATCGCGCCAGTGATCTTTAGATTCAGCATTTCCCTGCCACTCATCTGCAATTCCAACACCGCCAATAAAACCTATCTTACCATCAACTATGAGCAATTTACGATGTGTACGATTATTCATTCGATTGAAATTATACCATCGTAAAGGATGATATTTTTCTATTTCTATGCCCGCAGTTTTCATAGAGTCTATATATTTTTCATCTATTCTTTGAGTGCCCCACCAATCAAGTATTATATGGACTTTTACTCCTGCTTTGGATCTCTCGATAAGTGCATTGCAAAACTTCTGGCCAATATCTCCTGCCCAATAAACAAATGTTTCAAATGAAATAGTTTTCTCAGCTCTCTCAATCGATCCAACCATAGCAGGAAATATTTGATCGCCATTCTGCAATGTTTTAACTTTGTTTCCAGGTATAATACTTGGACCTAGCATATGCCCCATACATCTTAGAAACGCTTCGTCTTTTACAGCAAAGCGATGTTCAAGTTTATGCCTAACATGTTTTTCTCCGCCAAAGTGAGGCATTATAAGAGCGGTTTTTGATTTAACCGATTTATCTTCCTTCGTTTGTTTAATTACAGTTTTCTCCATGTATTAAGATAGCAAAAATGTAGATATATAACTGAGTAGTATAACTACATACAACCTATATTATCAATAAATATTATATTAATTAGCAATTCATAACATTAATTAGGTTGACTTCGCAAGAACCGTGCCTAGTTAGAAATAATTTAATTCTAGAGGAAAACGAGAGAGATTTAATCCTTAAGATTAAATAATCGTGGGGGGGCGTTCCACATAAATTATCACATTCCTGCCATTAACCAAATTGAAAATTCATCCATTACATGGTTCATATGGACTTTCTCCCTTACACCAATTTTATTGAGGTTAATATATGGAAACATTAAATAAAGAAACATTCTATCCTCTTCTGTCATATTTTGAGTTTTCAATTCTCTTTTAATTTCCTTTCTCCAATCTCCATATTCTTTAAAATCCTTTTTTTGCTCAGTCGTAAGATGTTTAGGGTCAATTTTTTGATAATCCTCATAATTATTTAATACCTCCTCCAACAATGAAAAAACTCTAACATCAGAGTCATTCGGATTTTCAAAATTAACAAAAGAAAAATTATTTTTTATATATTGTTTTGTTTCATTTGTATAAGAATCAAAAGTTTTTAACATTTTATCTCTCTCTTCTTTATCAAGTTCCCTATATCCTCCCTCTTCATATACTCCGGAGAAATATCCTTTTACATATGATTGATGAACTTCATATTTATAATCTGGTATTAACTCTTTGTTTTCTAAAGTATTACATCCCAATGAAACTAACATAATCCCTGCAATTGCGGTATTTTTTGAAATCTTCTTAACTAAACCCATTGTTCTCAAAGAACAGATTTTATTTAAATAGTTTTCGCAGAGCAAAATATCAGAAACTTAATCCTTAAAATTACCCTATCCTAAGTGCATCTCTTAACCACCAACAATCATCGCATTTAAAACAAAAGCAAAACTAACCCAAACCAAATAAGGCCATAATAAAACCGACGCTTTCTTATTAAACTTCCATAAATAAATGACAAGTAAAACTGTTGTAATCCAAATAACAATCAAGCCAATAATAGCTAAAACGGGATTCTGCATTCCAAAAAACAAAATCGTCCATAAACCATTACCAAAGAGATTTATCCCAAATAACCAAATTAATTTTCCTTTATTCTTTCTTTTAACATTTAGGAAAGCATAATAAATTGAAAGGGCAATCATAAAATACAAAATCGGCCAGACAACTCCAAACACCCAATTCGGCGGAGATATCGACGGTTTAACACTTTTATACCAATTATCTGAATAATTCACAAAACTTCCAGCCAAAGAAACAACTATCACAACTAAAAAACTAATTCCCAAAAGTTTCCAATTAATTTTTTTCATTTCCTCTTTTTAGTTTTCCTCTTAACTAACTTAACAATTGAATAAATTCATCAATCTTCACCATCTTCGAATTTCATTTCATGTCTGTTCTCCCAAGCCTTTTTTCTTTCCTTAGAACAATTATCACAAAATTTTCTTTGATAACGTGGATGAACTTTGTAAGTAAACTCCTCGCCACAATCTTTACACTTCATTGTCTTTTCTGCCATGATAAAAATAGATAATTGGGATTTAAAAGATTAACTGAACCCAGGTAATATTCCAAGTCGATACAATGCGCAACCTATCCAGATAACTAATAGCAAATACCATCCAGCCCAAGTTTTTGTCAAAGGAAGAAATTTATGCCATTTCTTAAATTTTTTCTTATACCATCCTACAAAAAACCAAGCAATTACATTCGAGAATAAAGAATCTATCAAAACTAAATACCAAATTGTCGCTTCAAATGATACCATAGTGAAATTAACCAAATTAACTATTTAAAGTTTCTTAATTAAAATTAAACAATCATTTTCCTTTTTCCAAAAATATTCTCGACAGTAACATCTAAAATTCTTTGCTGAGCCTCTCTCGTGTAAAAAGCCGAATGTGGAGTAATTAAAACATCGCGATCTTTCAAAAGTTTAAGATTTTGTTTCATAATTTTATTTTCATAAGCAGAAAGTTTCCTTTTAGATAAATGCCTATCTTCTTTCAAATCTTCCTCTTCTTCTAAAACATCTAATGCCACTCCAGCAATTATTCCTTTATCTAATGCAGATATCAAAGCCTTTGTCTCTATCAAACCGCCTCGCGCAGTATTAACCAAATAAGCCCCTTTCTTAACCAAAGAAATATTTTTCATATTAATCATATGTTTTGTTTCAGGAGTTAAAGGCACATGTAAAGTAATAATCTCTGATTTACTCAAAAGTTCTTTCAATGAAACATATCGAAATTCAAGTTCTTTAGCAAGTTTTTCGTTTTGACTTCTATTCATTACAATCACATTCATTTCCATAGCCTTAGCAATTTTAATAACCTGCTGTCCAATATTTCCACAGCCAATAACTCCAAGAGTTTTACCTTTCAAATCAAATCCTTCTAATCCATCCAAATCAAAATTTCCTTTCTTAGTGTTCATAACTGACTGAGGAATTTTTTTACTCAAAGACAACATCAAGCCAATAGTATGTTCTGCAACTGTGTTCTCTCCATACGACGATACATTGAAAACCTTAATTCCTTTTTGCTTACAAGCATTAATATCAATATGATTAAATCCCGTCGACATAGTGTAAATAAATTTCAAATTAGAAAGTTTATCCAAAATCTCTTTATCAATCACAGAGTAGATAAAAATAACAATCGCTTCGGAATTTTTTGCTTTTGATAAATTTTTCAAAGTTAATTCATCCGAAACAAATGTAAGTTGATGTCCCTTTAATTTTTTCTTAAGATATTCTTTCTGCCAAGGCTCTACTTCAAAAAAGGTTATTTTCATTTTAATGTTTTAACCAATCCTTTCACTCTCTTTTCAATATCTCTTGAAATTTTTTGAATGCTTCCTGTATCACTTTGTTTTGTATCAGGAATTTTCCAAACAATTAATTTTCCCATTTGTTTTTTATACTTATCAAATAACTTTTTTGGAACATCATCTGCAACAATTACAATTAAATCAGATGTAATAATATCTTCATAAGTCATTCCTTTTGGGTTTCCTTTGATATTATATCCTATTTCCTTAACAGCATTTATTGTATTTTTCAAACCATTGTTTAATGGAAAAGTTCCTCTGCTTTTCACCTTCCATTTTTTACCTTTGTAATGTTTTTTAAAAACCGCTTCTGCAACTCTACTTCTAAATACATTATGTTTACATATAAATATTATTTTCATACTCTCACCTTTACAACCTTAAAAGTTTTATTCTTTAATTTGTTTTCTATTTCCTTCCAAGATAAAACTCCTGTATTTGCCCCTCTTTTGAGTATTACAGATTCAGCATTAGCCATTGCAACTTTAATTGATTTAGCAATGTCTTCTGTTTTTGCATAAGCTGCAACAAAACCAGCGGAAAAAGAATCTCCGGCTCCCGTGCATTCAGTTACTTTTATTTTATTAGGATAAAATTTATACAAGTCTTTCCCATCATAAATTTCCCCCGGAAACTCTCCATTAGTAATTATAACAATTTCCGAACCAAGCGCGTGCAATTCTTTCGACAAATTTTTCTTTTTACCAATAAGCTCTTCAGCTTCTTCTTTATTCATACTAATTATAAAACTCTCTTTTACAAGATGTTTAATTTGATTTAAACCTCCCTGAACTTGATAACTCGACGGATTAAAAGAAACTTTAATTTTATTCTTTTTAGCATAATCTATTAATTTTATTTGCGTCTTAAAACTCTCACCAGATGTCGAAGTCAAATGAAACCATTTAGTATCTAATTTCTTGAAATCAATTTCACCAAATCGCAAACTATCACTCGAAGCCTTGTAAGTTAAAATCGTTCGATGTTTTTTGTCAGTTTCTAAAACAATTGAATAACCAGTATGTTCCTTATTTGTCTGAACTCCTAAAAAATCAATTTTTCTTTTTTTCAATTCTCTTAAAATTATATCTGCATTATTGCCCACACCTAATTTTCCTAAAAACCCTGTTTTCAAACCAAGTTTTGCAAAAGTTGTAGCCGTATTTATTCCCCCTCCACCGACAGAAAAAATTATATCTTTAACTTTTATTTTTGTGCCAGAAGGAAAACATATCCCTCCTTTATTTTCTTTTACGCCTGTATCTATAAATGCGTCAACTAATCCGCTTCCAGATGTAATTATGTCGTATTTCACCATCTTTTTTCTTGATTTAAAGAACAAAGAAGTTTTAAAACTTCCTAAAACGTTTTTTCAAATTTCATTTCAAAACTTCCAACCCTAGTAATTTCTTCCCCGCAAGATAATACACTAAAGCGCCTCCTGATAAAGAAACATGCCCAAAATTTTGCTTTCCAAGTTTAAATTTTTCTATAGCTCCAGAAGAAGAACCGCCGGCAACAACGCTAAATGCTTTTGATTTTGCAATCGCTTTCAATAATTCTCTTGTCCCATATTGGAAATTTTTATCTTGAGTATAACCTGCAACACCTTTGAAAAAAACAGCGTCGGCATTTTCAATTTCTTTCTTATATGCCTCAACAGTTTTTTCCCCAATATCTAAAATCAAATAATTAGAGGGAAGTTCTTTAATTAAAATTTCTTTTCGGTTATTATTTTTGTTAACCGCCAAATCAATAGGGACTTTGACATTTTTATATTTTTTAAGCACATCAATAAATTTCAAATCTTTTTTCAATGCATTTTCTTCTTTACCTAAATTATAACCTCGAGATTTTAATAAAATTAATGAAATGGTTCCAGTTGTTAAAACATTTTTATTATTTATCAAAAGAATAACATCATCAGGTTTATTGCCCCCAAGAATATAGACTAAATTTCTAGTTTTTAATTTTAATTTATCTAACATTTTTAATTCCTTTTCTATAGACCTTCCGATTACTGAACGTAATACCTTTGGAAAACTTACAATACTTGTTTGATTTCTATGACAAATAGAAAATGCGTCATTAACAAAAAAATCAAATTCCTTTGAAAGAGTCTTAACAAATTTATTATTTCCCGGATTAAATTCTTCTTTTAATTTTCGAACATTATCTAAAAGCAACGCATCACCAGATTTTAATTGTTTAATTTCATTCAACGCCTTTTTACCAATAATATCGTCGACAAATTTCACATTAGAATATCTATTCAAGATTTTAGCATGTTGTTTTAAACTTGTGAAATCTTTTTTCCCAGGCCGAGATTGATGCGCCAAAATAACAACTTTTGCTTTTCTTCTTTTTAGCTCATTAATTGTTTTGCTATGCTCGACAAAACGCGGACTATCTTGGACTTTTCCATCAATAATTTCACTATTAATATCAATTCTTAACAAAACTCGTTTATTAGTTACATCAATTGAATCTAGGGTTTTCATTTCACCCTCGCCTTAAATTTTTTCATAAAATTAATAACCTTCGTAGCATATTCTTTATCAAATATCTTTCCATAATAAAGTATTCCATTTCTAAAATATCTTAACTTATTAACAAACTCAATTTCTTCCTCATTAAATTTCATCTTCTCAAGATAAGAAACTTCTGCTTCATGTGCTCCCTTTCCAGATGCACTGAATCCTTCTATAAACATCTTAGCTCTTACTAATCCTAAAATTATGTCATGACAATCTTCAATAATATCATTAGAATTTTTATCATCGATACCAATTTTAGTTATTATTCTCTTAAGGTTTTCTAATTTTCTATCTGCTTCTTCAATTAAATCTTTTGATCTTGCTCTGTCAGGATGTTGTTTTCTAACCACTCTTTCTTTAATAAATTCCTTAAATTCCTTCATAATCCAATTCTCCCAGATAAAATAATTCCATTAAAAATATTACTTCTTAGATTCTTATTTATTTCATTAATATTGTTATAAAAATTTATTCTTATTTCCCTATCCAAAAACTTTTCAAATTTATTCAGCTCAACCTTTTTTTCTTTGGAACCTATAATGGCAATGTCTATATCTGAGTTAATAGTATCTTCTCCATAAGAATAACTTCCAAATAAGATAATTATTGATCCAGGAAATTTTTCTTCAAGAAAATAAGACAATCCAGATTCATAAACTGTTTTCAAATTTTCAACTCTCTTTAAATCAATTGTTTTTGAATTATCTCTATTAAGTTCAATCGCCCATCTACCAGATTCTTTATCTTTTTTTATTTTTATCAATTCTTTTTTTTCTAACTCAGGAAGCGCTTTTATTATTCCAGCCTGAGTTCTTTCTAAGGGGATAGCTAATCCTCTAGCGTTAAAAGATTTTCCAGATTTTACAAATAAATATTTTAATATCTCTTGTTGCAATAATGTAAACTCTAATTTATATACCTTTACCATAGTTTATATATGTAAACTTCAGTTTATAAAACTTTGTTTTCATTTCACTCTCTTAACAACATCCAATACTCGATTAGAATAACCCCATTCATTATCATACCAAACTAAAACTTTAACTAACTCTCCTTCAACTTGAATATTTTTGCCGTCGATTATTGCGCTTCTTGTATCTCCAATAAAATCACTCGAAACCAAATCCTCCTCAGTATATCCTATAATTCCTTTCATTTCTTTCTTGGAAACTTTCTTGAAAATTCTTTTTAATTGATTAACGTTAGTCGTTTTATTTGTTTGTGCGACAATATCTACCAATGAAACAACAGCTACTGGAACTCTAATAGCCAAACCAGAAATTTTCCCTTTCAATTTCGGCAAAACTTTTTCAACAGCAATACTCGCACCAGTTGAAGTAGGAATCAAATTCAATGTAGCAGACCTTCCGCGCCGAGGTTTTTCATCGCTACTTTCAACCAAATGCTGACTCGAAGTATACGCATGAATCGTCGTCATTAACTCATTTTTAACACCAAAATTATCCATTAAAATTTTAGTGACCGGAGCCAAAGCATTCGTTGTGCAAGACGCAACAGAAATAATTTTATCACTTTTATCTAATTTATCCTCGTTAACTCCCATAACAACTGTGATATCAATACCTTCTGAAGGCGCAGTTACAATTACTTTTTTAGCACCTGATTTAAAATGCTGATTCAAAGATTTTCTGTCCTTGAAAACCCCAGTCGATTCAATAACTGTGTGAATTTTCAATTCCCTCCACGGAAGGTTTGTAATATCTCTCTGACTAATAACTAAGATTTTCTTCCCATTAACAATTAAATAACTTCCCTTTGTCTCAACTTTCCCAGGGAATTTCCCATAAATAGAATCATATTTCAATAAATATTCAGCGTCCTTAACCCCTCGGGGATTATTAATAACTGCGATAGGAATTTTTCTTTCAATCGCTGACCGAAATATCGCCCTACCAATTCTCCCAAATCCATTAATTGCTACCCTCATTTTCCTCTTTATAATTAATTAATAGAGAGAAGATTATAAAGTTTCCTCTTTTGGTTTTGTCCAGAATTAAATAAATCTCAAAAATTAAAATAAAAAAGATAAATTATCTTCAAACTTTTTTCCATCAAAAAAAAACCACCCCGAAAGACCTGCCACCGTTGTCCAAGCTCCAGTCCCCAGCGTCAACACCAGAACCGTAACATGGATCGTTGAACCACAGATAATTAATTAGTGTTTGATTATCTTCTGATTGTCTAAGATTATAAAATTTAATTTGTCCGTTTGTAAATTTGTCGAAATACTCTTGAGTAGTTTCTCCTAAAAGAAATACTGCTTCTTCATTTTCAAGAGTAAGAGTAAAATCTTTATTATGTGGAAGAATAATTGCTCTTCTTTTTTCAGGAGATAGTGAGCTATCTTCTATAGCTATTTTTCTTGCTTGTTCATAAATATCTGTTCCTTGAAAAAAAGGATATTTTGAATTTTTATGTTGAGAAACAGTATAACTTGCCATTAGAGGATTCATTAATGGAGAATCTTTAGAAAGAATTGTTGGCTCTCCTTTTATTGCAATAGGTGCTATAGATGTTCTTGAAAAATCATTAGAAAGTTCTGCAAGTCTTATTCTTGCTACTTGTTTTAAACTAGGTAAATAAGGAGCTTTAATTCCTACTTTTTCAAATGCTTGAATTTGTTTGTCTAGCGGAGCTCCAACTTGATAAACATCTCCAACTCCTTTAACATTTCCTAATTTAATTGCTTCATATACCCTAGATTTTTTAGAAAATGGATATTTATAACTATTTAGGTTTTCAAAAATCTATTCCGGACAGAGTTCCTCTTTCTAAAGATTTATAAAACCCCTTGAATTAATTTAATCATGATATTTACATGGATACTTTTGGGAATTGTAATAGTAGTAATTTTAGCCTTTATTGTTTACTATAATAAGTTTGTAGTCCAAGGAAACCGAATCGATAATTCTCTCGCTCAAATTGATGTTCAGTTAAAAAAACGAGCAGACCTTGTTCCAAATTTAGTTGATACTGTAAAAGGTTACGCAAAGCACGAAAAAGGAATAATGGCTGAAGTAACAAACGCACGAAAAGAATTTTTGAAAGCTAAGAGCCTTCCTGCAAAAGTTAAAGCCGGTGACCAAATGCAAAACGCACTTAAATCAATATTTGCATTATCAGAAAATTACCCTCAATTAAGAGCAAACGAGAATTTCTTACATTTACAACAAGAACTTTCAGCAATCGAAGACAAAGTAGCTTACGCAAGACAATATTACAATGATACAATCTTGGATTTCAACAACTCAATAAAAACTTTCCCAGGAAATGCCTTTGCAAATATTTATCATGTAAAGCAAAGACCTTTCTTAGAAATCACAGAGTCAGAAAGAAAAGTCCCAAAAGTTAAATTCGAATAATTATCTCAATAATCTTTAAATAGTTTTTTATTTTATTTAAAATATGGCAAACATTTTGGATAGAAATTCTAAATTAAATCCTAAAAATCAAATGTATATTTCTGTTGCAAATTATTTAGGGGTTGAAGATTGGAGACAAGTTAGAGATATGTATGAGAATGCTCCTGAGATTACTCAAAAAGAATTTAATAGATACTATTGGTATATTAGGTCTGAAGAGTCTAGAGAAGATACTAAAAAAGCTATTGAAGAACTTCAAAAATATGAAGAATTAACAAGACAAAATAAAGGGCCAAGATTTAAAACTATGAATTAAATTAGTTTAACTAGCTCTAAAAATTCTATTTTTATGTTTCAAATATCTTTTTTCATTAACTATTGAAATAGGATTCATTTCAAGAATTCGATTATTTTTATCCACATTCGAAACACTTCCAAAAACAAAATCGTCTGGATAAATTTCAAAAATTTCCCCATTAATTCTAGATTTACGTTTAACAAAAGCAAGGTAATTTGGTTTTCTTCCTGAATAATCTAGAAATCCTCCAACCAATTTGTGTTCATCACCCTCTTTAAAATCTTCAACTTGAAAATGTATTTGATTTCCATTTTCCACTCTTTCTTCTAAAAATAATTGATAAGTGTAATCTTTCAGTTTATCTCCAATACCTCTAATAATCATTTTATATGTTTGATTTTCTGAAATGTCTCTTTCATTAAGTCCTTTTAGATATCCTGTATAAACTTTTTCAGAGCGTATATCTTCTATGTAAAACCCTGGAATAGGAGGCATATCTTTCTTTGCCGAGGCGATAAAATGAGGTCTCGCATCAAAAGTCAATCCATGAGAAACTCTTTCAAGTTTTATTTGTTCAATATCCATAAAATCAGTTATACCCAACATTTTTAAATTTAATCTTTCCCTGATATTAATGGGAAAAGTACCAAAATTAAACTTTAAATAAGGTTTCTTTTTTTCAATAAAATACAGATTAGGAATGTTTAAATATTTCCTTAACTTACTTAATTTATCAAAATGGTAGATAAAGAAGATAGAGATGCTTATGAGGCTGGAAGAAGAGAAGCTGATTACATAAGTGAAAATTTACTCAGCTATTTATTGTCTGGAGGAATTGAAAGTCGTCCGTCAGACCCCTCTCAAGCAGAGGCATATCAGAAAGGTCTTGAGAGAAAACAATTGGATGGATAGTTTATTGGTTAATTTTTACTAAATCTCAACTTTTATAAATCTCAATATGTTTTCTTATAAATGGAGAAGTCTAACCGAATTGTTTTTTATGACCAAATTGCAAGAAACAAAAGAAATTCCGTATTTCTTATAATTTCAATTCTTTTAGTTTTCGTAATTTTAGGTTATGTAATTGGAATGGCATTAGGCCCTGATTATTTTTTAATTATTATGATTGCTTCAATAGTTATTTCAATATTTTATGTTTGGTTTGGATATTACAATAGTGATAAAATAGCAATTGCATCTGTTCGAGGAAAGATTGCAGATTCAATTAATCATAGAGCCCTATTAAATTCTGTTGAATCAATGGCTCTTGCTTCAGGTTTACCGATGCCGAGAGTTTATATCATGCCTGGAGAACAAATCAACGCTTTCGCATCAGGGCGAGATCCAAAACACGCAGTCTTATGTTTTACCGAAGGAGCAATATCAAAATTAAACAAACAAGAATTAGAAGGAGTCGTAGCTCACGAAATGGCCCACATAAATAACTACGACATCAGATTTATGACACTCACCGCAGTTTTAGTCGGAATGATTGCAATCATCTCAGAAATTTTCTTAAGAAGTTTATTTTTTGGAGTCGGAAAAGACAGAGAAAGTAAAGCACAATTAGTATTCATTTTAATAGGAATTCTTTTAGCAATCCTTGCTCCAATAGTTGTTTACTTAGTTCAATTAGCAATTTCAAGAAAACGCGAGTTTACTGCCGATGCAACAGCAGTAAAATTCATCCGATCACCGACGGGCTTAATTAATGCATTAGAAAAAATCGGGAACGACTCAAGTCATTTCAAAAATCGTGAAGTATCAAAAGCCATCGCCCCTCTTTTTATCGCAAATCCTTTCAAAGGAAAATTCAAAGGTCTAACTTCAACTCATCCTCCTTTAGAAAAAAGAATAGAAATTCTTAAAAAAATGTAAATTTCAATCTTATAATCATAATGAAAATACGAAAGGCAAAAGAGAAAGATATTAAAGAATTATGTAAAATTGAAATGTCTTCTGGTTATCATAAAAAGAAATTTAATTTTGAGTCTTATTTGCAAGAACTATTTAAGAAAAATACTGAATTTTTTTGTTCAGAAGAAAAAGAAAATCTCAATGGATATATTACCTTAAGTAAAAATGGGGAAATAGGTTTTCTTGCAGTATCTAGAAAATTTCAGGGAAAAGGAATTGCAAATATGCTTCTAAAAAAAGTCATTTCTTCTGCTAAACAAAAAAAAATTAAAAAATTATTTTTAGATGTAAAAAATGACAATCTTTCTGCAATAAGACTCTATGTGACATCCTCCGTGCCCTAAAGGGTTGACGCTTCGCGTCAATTCCTCGCTCCGCTCG
>Ga0210057_1003470_pt1 | contig 21712 bp, 19 predicted proteins | sample CryGeyCG2114_010_2_FD_183968 | JGI IMG/M metagenome (GOLD analysis project Ga0210057, IMG submission 183968) | Groundwater microbial communities from aquifer - Crystal Geyser CG10_big_fil_rev_8/21/14_0.10 (SPAdes) (version 2) | ecosystem: Environmental > Aquatic > Deep subsurface > Groundwater ...
TGGTCGGGCGGGCAGGAACAAAATAAGTTTTTACAAATCCGGTGATTTTATCGATATGTGTGCCGGTCCGCACGTGAAAAGTACCAAAGAGATTGGTGCTTTCAAACTTCTCTCCATTGCTGGTGCTTACTGGCGCGGGGATGAGAAAAACAAGATGCTGCAGCGCATCTACGGCACCGCTTTCGCCACGCAAAAAGAACTGGATGAGTATTTGAAGCTGTTGGAAGAGGCGAAGAAACGTGATCATCGCAAGATCGGCGAGGAACTGGATCTCTTCTCTTTCAAAGACGAGGGCCCCGGCTTCCCTTTCTGGCACCCGAAAGGCATGTTTATCTATAGCCAAGTTGAAAACTGGTTGCGGCATAAACTGAAAGAGCATGCTTACGAAGAAATAAAGACGCCGATTATTCTTTCCGAAGAGCTTTGGCACAGAAGCGGCCACTGGCAGAATTACAAAGAGAATATGTACTTCACTGAGATCGATGGGAACCCATTTGCCGTGAAACCGATGAACTGCCCTGGTTGTATTTTGGTTTATAACAGTCGCGTCCACTCGTACAAAGAATTCCCGATCAAATATTCGGAATTGGGTTTGGTCCACCGTCATGAGCTCTCCGGCGTTCTGCACGGCCTTTTCCGCGTGCGCGCTTTTACGCAAGACGATGCTCACGTCTTCGTTATGCCCCAACAGATTGAGGAGGAAGTTATCAAACTGATTGATCTGACGCTGGAAGTTTACAAATATTTTGGCTTCAAAGATTTCAAATTGGAACTTTCCACTCGACCAGAGAAATCCATCGGCAGTGACGAAGTTTGGCAGAAAGCAGAGAAAGCCCTGACCAGCGCCCTCAAAAAAAAGAAAATTAAATACGAGCTCAACCCAGGTGACGGCGCCTTTTATGGCCCCAAGATTGATTTTCACATTAACGATTCGCTCTCTCGCTCTTGGCAGCTTGGCACCATCCAGCTTGATTTCTCGATGCCGGAACGTTTTGACATGCGTTACACCGGCGCTGACATGAAACAGCATCGGCCAGTCATGATTCATCGTGCCATTCTCGGTTCGCTGGAAAGATTCATCGGTATTTTGATTGAACATTACGCCGGCGCTCTCCCCTCTTGGCTGGCACCTGTCCAAGCCAAAATCTTGCCAGTTTCTGACAAATTTACGAAATATGCCGAGAAAGTTAAGGCAGATTTGAGAAAAGTTGATATCCGTGTCGAGATTGACGACCGCAACGAATCACTTGGCAAAAAGATTCGTGATGCCGAAATGCAAAAAATTCCCTACATGCTAATCGTCGGGGAGAAAGAGGTCAAGGCGAAAAAAGTCGCCGTCCGACCGCTCAAGGGCCAAGACCTCGGGAGTTTATCGCTTGACAGACTTGTCAAAATTATTAAAGCTTAAAATAGGAAAGACTCAGGTAGGGATAGAGAAGAACCTTACCAATTTAACCCCTTAGGGGAAAGGAGGTGATTCACATGGGTCGCCGTACACGCATACGCAACAATTTCGTCACATCCGATGAGGCGAGAGACTTCTTGATGAAGCTCGTGCGTGGTCTTGAGAGTTGGGCCACAGCAGACATCGACAGCTTCAAAGATTTTTTGGACAGCAAAGATTTTAAAACGATTATTCAGTTAATCGTCGAGATTGGATCTGTCTACAGGAGCACTCTCCAACCTTACGTGCCCTTGCTGAAGGCAGCGCTGGGAGACTATTTCATGCCGAACGAAATCTGGAAACTCGTTTTCGGATTCGATAAGGGCGGTCGCATGCCTAAGTTGACACAAGAGAGGCTCGATAGAGTCCTCGAAATGGTCTGTCGACCAAACAAGCCCAAAGCGACAGACCGCAACAATCACTGGGCGCGAGATTACGGTAGACTTTAGAAGAGGAAGAGTTATGTTGCACCAAACTTAAAAGCCAAGCACATTATTGATTCATACGAATTATTCGCTTGGCTTTTCCATTTGCCTGCCCGCCGAACTTTTTATTTAGAATTGTGGAGGGTATACTAACCTTATGAAACCAAAAAAAGATCAACAATTGGACGATTTCAAAAAGTTGCGCCGCGATGAAAAAAGGCGTAGGCGTGAAAGTATGGCGCCAGACAACCGTGGTAGCATCCGACTCATGGAACGCATCCAAGCTTCTCGGGGAGAACATGCACAGAGACGTGATAGAAGAAAATGAGTTTTTTGTCATTCCAGCACTGAATCAAGCCTGCCCGCGGACGCGGGACGCGGCCAGGGTTCAGCATAAACTCCGGCTGGAATCCAGCTATATGAATAAAATACTTCTGGATCCCAGATCGGAGTCTGGGATGACACGCTGTAATAAAAATAAACATTTGAAGCTAGGGAAAAATAAACTTATTGTCATCTTGGGCCCAACTGCCAGTGGCAAAACTGCTCTGGCTGTAAAGCTGGCTCATTTTTTTAATGGCCCGAGGGGCCAAGGTGAGATTATTTCGGCTGACTCTCGCCAAATTTACAAAGAGCTCAATATCGCTACCAACAAGCCAACGACGACTGAATTAAAAAAAGCTAAACATCACTTGATAAGCTTTGTCTCGCCAGACAAACCGTACAATACCGCTAGTTTTCAGAAAGATGCTTTTGGCATCATGCAAAATCTCTGGAAGAAAAATAAGCTTCCATTTTTAGTCGGCGGGACCGGTCTTTATATAGATGCGGTGGTTAAGAAGCTTAATTTGGCAAATAGTGAGCCAGATTTTAAGCTTCGCCAAAAATTAGAGAAAAAAACTTTGTTGGAACTACAAAAAATGCACAAAAAGCTTGCGGCCCAAAATTTGGGCCGCAAGGAAATGGACTTGAATGAGTCAGATTTTAAGAACAAAAGACGGCTAATTCGCAAAATTGAAATCCTTAAATCCTCCGTCATCAAAAAACAATCCGCGTGGCCCGAGTTCGAAGTTCTTAAAATGGGTCCCGCCATCGACCACTCCAAACTTTTAGAAAAAATTGATAGCAATGTTGAGAGAATGTTCAAACAGGGGCTGATCAAAGAAACCAAAAAATTGTTGAAAAAATACTCTGGTGATTTACCGGCTATGAGCGGCATTGGCTATCCAGAAGTGGGCAAATATCTTGATGGTAAAATAACTTTGTCAGAGGCAAAGGAACTGATAAAAACCAAAACCCACCAGTACGCCAAAAGGCAGATGACTTGGTTTAAGCGGGATAAGGATATCCATTGGGTCAAGAATCACGCCGAAGCCAAAAGACTGATTAGCAAATTTATCAAAGGAGGGGAAAATTGGGACTCGCCAAAATCTTAAGTAGCGCCGTGGTCGGGTTGGAGGCCGAGCCGGTGATCGTGGAAGTAGATATCTCTTCCGGCTTGCCCGGCTTGCTTGTCGTTGGCTTGCCAGACAAAGCAGTGGAAGAATCAAAGGAGCGTGTCCGTTCCGCCATTCGCCACAGCCACGTTCAGCTCCCACCACGCAAGATCACCATCAATCTGGCTCCTGCCGATTTACGCAAAGAGGGACCGTCTTATGATCTGCCGATTGCCACTGGTATCTTGAAAGCTTCTGGCCAGATTGATTTTAACGAAAAAGAAAATCTTTTTATCGGTGAACTCTCGCTTGACGGTAGTCTGCGGCACGTTTCCGGCGTGCTTTCGACTGTTCTCATGGCGAAGCAAAAAGGCATTAAGAATATTTTTCTACCAGAGGTTAACGCCAAAGAAGCGACTCTTCTCGATGGCGTCACCATTTATCCGGTCAAAGAGCTCAAAGAAATCATTTTTCATTTCCGTGACGAGAAAGTGATTACGCCCCAACCACAAACAGAGATTGAGACAACTATTGGCGATGAAAATATCTTGCCAAATGACATGGCGTATGTCGCTGGTCAGGAACATGCCAAAAGAGCTTTGGAGATTGCCGCCGCTGGCGGACACAACATCGCTATGGTTGGACCGCCGGGCTCTGGTAAAACGATGCTCGCCAAAGCCTTGCCGACGATTCTGCCAGAGATGAATCTGGACGAGATTTTGGAAACAACCAAAGTTTATTCCGTGCTTGGGCTTTTGGATAAAAATACACCACTCATGACCAGAAGGCCATATCGTTCGCCACATCATACCGCCTCTGCCGTTTCCATCGTTGGCGGCGGTAATTGGCCGAAACCAGGCGAAATTTCGCTGGCTCATCGCGGCGTCCTTTTCCTTGACGAACTTGCCGAATTCCCCCGCTCCGTTTTGGAAGTTCTGCGTCAGCCGTTAGAAGACGGTATTGTTAACATCTCCCGCGCTGCCGGTAATGTCACCTTCCCCGCCCAATTTATGCTCGTCGCTTCATACAACCCTTGCCCTTGCGGATATTTGAACGATCCCGTCAAAAACTGTATTTGCTCCGTCGGCCAGATCAAAAATTATCAGCGTAAAATTTCTGGTCCTTTGATCGACCGCATTGATCTGCACATCGAGGTCCCGAGATTGAAATATGAAAAATTGACCAGCACGACCGTCTCCACACCGTCACGCACGATTCGTGAGCGAGTCCAACATGCCCGCGATATTCAAAACAAAAGATTTGACGATTTGCCCATCCGCACCAATGCCGAGATGGGCACGCGCGAAATTAAAATCTTCTGTCAGCTAGATGAAAAAGGCAAAAATTTGATGCAAACGGCCGTTAACCAGATGCACCTCTCGGCCCGCAGCTATACCCGCGTCCTCAAACTCGCCCGCACCATCGCTGACCTCGCTGGCCAAGAGAATGTCCTCACCGAGAACCTCGCCGAAGCCCTGCAATACCGCCCGAAGGCGGAGATTGCGCTTAGAGTTTAAAACTAACTAAAAAAAGACTGAAGGCGGGTTTCGACCCGCTTTTTATTTACAAAAAAATTAGGAGCTAACCAAAAACCAAACTGATACTTTTGATAATCTCGGGTTGGGTTTTTGTGTTACTATTGAAGTGTCTTAGCGCCCCTTAACATTCATCAAATCTTACCGGAAAGGAGAATACAGATGAAACGATCTGCATTCTGGCCAGTCTTTATGGTGGCCCTGATTTTGACCACCCTGTGGGTCGGAAGCCTCCGCGCCCTCAAGACGGATCTTGAGGGGAAGATTTCTCGTCTCGAAAAGGATGTCGGGCTGCTTGAAGGCCAGCTACGATGGGAGGAAGAATTTGTCAACGACCCCCTGCGCACCGCTGTGCTCAAGCTGGATCCCAGCGATCTGCCCAAAGATCTTCTGAGTGAGATCACCGGTCTTGTTACTCTCGACGGGCACCCAATGCCCTATCCCGAAGTTCAGGTCTACGAGCCCGACATGCGGGACATGCGGAAGGTTATCCACTTACAGCCCGACTCCCTGATCTCGCGAGAGGATGGCAACTACACTGTACGTAACTTGCCACCGGGCCGATACTTACTGAAAGTTCACAACCAATCGGGTGGCAGCTATGCACCTTACTACATCGTTCACGTGAAAGCTGGTACTACAATTCAATGTAGCTTCGACTTGCACTCTCATCTTTGATCAAATTCAGTCGCGACTGAAAGCGGGCTCCAACCCGCTTTTTTATTTACAAAAAATTAGGAATTAACTAAAAATCAAACTGATTTTCTCAATAATCGCTGATTGCAGGTTGTTGTCGGTAATATAGGTCGCAACCCAGAAAAGCACGCCTAGAAGAATAATCATCAAAATAAAGATCATGATTAGCTCCGTGCGCAGTTGAGTATTTTTCGGTGCCAAAGAAGCCGTCGAAACGGTCGACTTTTCACGTGGCGGAGTCTCGCCAATCCCCTCTCGGATCTCAACCGCCGTTTCCATCACCTCAGCTGTTAACCCCTTGAACTGATGCTTTTTTTGACCGAATTTTTTCTTTTTTCCCATAGCTAAATTATAGACCATGTGCTCCCATTTCGCTATAATGAATGAGTATTTCTTAAGTAAAAATTCAATGAAAAACAAGAATGATTTCGCTGATTTTGAAAACCAAGATACCGTCATCGGTGCTGGCGTTTCTGTAACCGGTAATATCAAAACAACTGGCGACATCCAGATCAACGGCCAATTCAAGGGTAGCCTCGCCACCAGTGGTGACATCATCATCGGCGAGCTGGCAGAGGTAAAGGCGAGTATCGAAGCCAGCAACGCCTACATTGCCGGAGATGTTGATGGCGACATCAATTCAACCGAAAGACTAGAGATTCTCGCCACTGGCCGCGTGAATGGTAATGTAAAGTCACATTCGCTGGTTATTGAACCAGGTGGTTTGCTGAAAGGTAAAAGCACTATGTCTGAAGCGGTGAAAGACAAGCCGAGCATTAGCCCGACCTACGAAGTTGATGATTCAAAATAATTCTTGATGTTTTATCTAATCGTTAACACACAGGCTGGGGAAAGTAAGTATAAATCTTTAGCCAAGAAAATAGAGCGTCGCGCCAGGGATCTTTCGCTTGATATTAAAATCGCCCCAACCGATAACCTGTTAGAAGCCAAGAAGCTGGCCAAAGCAGCGGCCGGAAAAAGCAACGTAAGGGCCGTGGTGGCCGTTGGTGGGAACAAGACGGTCAACACCCTCATTGGTGCCTTGGCGGGCAGTTCAAAGCCTCTGGGCATCGTCCCGCTGACCCGTGGTAGCGGCCTTGCCAAATCTCTCGGTATCAAAAACTGGCAAGATGGGCTAAAGGTGCTAAAAGAGCATGAAATCGAAGAAAGAGCTGTTGGGCAGATTAACAAAAACTTCTTCCTTGGCGAGCTGCGCTTACTCCCCAAAAAACAGCTTGTGGCGGAGGCCAAAAAGATAACCCAGAGCCTATTTAACCGCTTTCTCAAAAGAATAAAGCTACCAACCGAAAGTTTTGTACCGATTACCATCAAAACTGGTAGCAATCTGTCTATGGAGCTGGAGGGCTCACAGATAAAAATCGTCCTCCAAAGCACGCCAAAGCCAAGCTTGAACATTACTATCAAATCGAAGCCTTCGACGGAACACGAGGACGAATTTTACAAGATGACCCCGAGGGAGATTGCTGGGCTGACCACCACTATCCTGAACGATAAAAAAATCAAGATCGACAGTCGCCTGCCCCTCCCGGCCATAAGTTATGGCGAAAAAGTCGGCGTGACCCCAGCAGAGATTACGGCTTCGTCCAAAAAACTTAAAATCATGATCCCCAAAGAACCTAAAGAAAGAACCCGCGCACCGAAATAAATTTGGTGCGGGGCGCAGTAACAATTGACGGTAAGAGACGCTTCTGCTAATCTTATTTGAGTCTCTCCAATTTTTATGAGAAGAGGAAGAAAAAAGTTTTCAACAAAATCGACACTACGCGTTCGTGCTAATCGTGACATTCGCGTACCCAAGATTTTTTTGATTGACGAAACAGGTGGCAAAATCGGCGAGACAGACACCAGAGAGGCCTTGGCCTTGGCCGAAGAGCGTGGTTATGACCTTGTCGAGATCTCGCCAAATGCCAAGCCACCCATCTGTAAATTGACCGATTACGGCAAATACAAGTACGATCTTTCCCAGAAAGACCGCCAAAAGCGCAAACAGCAGAAAGAGATCGAGCTCAAAGAGATTCGTCTGGGTCTCAAAACCGGCGCTCATGATCTTGGGGTAAAGCAGGAAAAGGCCCGTAAATTTATCAAAGCTGGTCGTCAGGTCAAAATCACCTTGCGTTTCCGTGGTCGCGAAATAGTCCACGCAGAGCTGGGAAAAGAGATTTTAAGCGATTTTTTTGATAAACTAACTGATGTGGCAGAGCTGGAAAAACCAGCCGTGAAGTTCGGCAAAATGTTATCTATCATTATCAAACCCAAAAAATAATTTTCCTGTCATTCTGTCATTGCGAGGAGTATAATGACGAAGCAATCTCGAGATCGCCACATCCGTCAGTTGACGGATTCGCGATGACAACACAATAAAATAATCGTCATTCTGGCTTGTCCAGAATCCAAATTCCGGATTCCATATTCTAAATTCCAATTATCATGCCGAAAATCAAAACTCACAAGGGAGCAGCGAAGCGAATCAAGCTGACCGGCACCGGCAAAATGAAGCGCCGCAAGGCTTTTCGTAGTCACTTGTTGGAAAAAAAGTCACCAAAGCGTAAACAGCAGTACAGCAAGATGCATGATGTGGCTTCAGCTGACAAAAAAAGAGTTAAAAAAATGCTTAATATTTAATCATGCCAAGAGTTAAAAGAGGCGTTACTTCACGTCGTAGACATAAAAAGGTTCTGAAACTCGCCAAGGGTTTTCGCACTTCACGGCGTACCAACATCAAGCTCGCCAAGGAAGCGGTGATGAAAGCTGGGCAGTATGCGTATCGCGATCGTCGCAATCGCAAACGTGTGATGCGTCGCCTTTGGATTACACGTCTTAATGCCGCTGTCCGTGAACTGGGCCTGAAATACAGTGAACTAATCCACAAAATGAACTTAGGCAAGGTTGGCATCGACCGCAAAGTTCTATCCGAAATCGCCATCAAAAACCCAGATACATTCAAGGCGATTGTTGAAGAGATCAAGAAATAACCGTAGAGTCATCCCGCATCTTTTTCACAAAAAGTACGTGGATAAGACCGTTATTCTGACAACATTCAGAACCTATCCCCCTGTCAAGAATAAAGTTGCTCCCAGAGCTGTTTATTATGCTAGCTAGCATAATAGTCGAGGCACAAAATACCAAAAACACCCCAAAAATAAACGGCTCAAGAAATGAGCCGTTTATTTTTTTTAGTTCCAAATGAAGATATCTGTTTTGGGACTATCTCAATCAAGCCATCCACCCCAATACCCCAATTTATACACTTGCTCCGAGTCTTTCATAATAGCTTCTATGCCAGAAAAACTACTTACGAGGCCCTTCCCATCGCATCTATAAATGAATATACCCCTTTGCCACTCAGCTCTCTCATTTATTCTAGCCGTACCCACGCAAGCCGTTAGAGCTGCCTCGAGAACCTCCCTTACTTCATCTTTAGTCATGCTTGACCACCAATTACCATGATAGACCATAGACCAAACTGGCCTGTCTTTACGGTACACTGTCTCCATTCCATTTAATTGATGCCTGCCCAAGTAATACACGTTTCTGTAAAAGAGATCCCCGCTTCTATATTCAAATTGGATAGAACCAGCCAGTACTGATTTTGTTGAGCTTGACTTGACACGGGCATCAAGTAAGAATTGCAGTAATTCATGAGCCTTCGAATCGCCAGTTACCAAAGCAAACCCAGGCTGAGCAGTGGAGGTCCTCCTTTTTCTCCCCGTTACACGAGCTTCATGTTGATAGATTCCCCTCAATACTGGGCCACTGAGAAGCTTATCATCGCCCAGAGTCGCTGGTGTTTTATTGGGATCAATCTTGAAGCCCGTCTTTTTTATAGAGTTTAAGTATTCTTTCATGGTCTTATGCGCGAAACTTAAAACATCGAGAACTATTTTGTTCCACCCCACTTTGTTCGCATAAGCCAAGACAAAGCTTGGGTAGGGAATTCTCATGCCCTTGGGGCTCAAGATGGATTGCACGTCACCAGAATAACATGGACACAAAAAAACGATTATATTGCTGAAGTCTATACCTAGACAGCAAAATAAATCATTATAACTCAGAATCTTCTTCTTGCCATCAAATAACTTTGTCTCTAACTCCGCATTTTTGTTACCATGGGCAATGATTTGAATAGCCGTGTTCCTCTCCAGAAGATCATTAAACTGGATATAGTCTTTTATACCTATAGTGGATTCGACAGTCAATTCATCAGCATATCCGGAATATGCATTCTCTAGCTCCTCCTTCACGTCAGAATCCGACTTACCAGGGAAAAGATCTGGTTCGTATACGACTAAGAGTTTGTACAGCATGAAATCATTTCTGTGCGATTTTGGCTTTAAACGTGAGATCGGTTTTTAGCGTTTCGGCGGTGTATTCCAAATGGCCGGTGGGTAACAATTTGTACGGTTCGTAATAACTCTTCACCCTTTGCCCTGATGATGGATACAGGCGGATTCTGGTCTCAACATCGCTCCCCGCCTGCTTCTGAAGTTTTAATTTATACTCTTCGCCAGTTAAGCCACCCTCGACTGCCAAGCGATCTGGCAAAGAATAGTTCAGCTTCACCGTCCGGCTCTCGCCTGGCTCCACTGTCAGCCAAAAACCAAAAACAGTTTTGCCGTATTCTTCAAAAGTATCGATTTCTCTATCTTCATCCTGTCCCGTAATTTTCAGTAACTGACTACCCAGCGGTGTGTAAACGCGAGTGTATTCTAGGCTGACACCGTCTGGGAAAGTATAGGTACCATTATGTTGCTTGGTAATAGTCACCGTGCCCGCAACCTGTCCTGAGGACTGGACCGTGGCATCATAGCTAAGCGAACGCGCCAAGGAGCCACCACTCTTATTACCACCTAGAGCGGTATCGAAAACGGCCAAATAATCGCTGTCCCAACTTTGATCGATGCTACCACCAAAATTCAGCGCCGTAACCGCTTTCTGAATCTCCGCATCGTTGAAATACAACATAACGTCTTTACTACGGAGCATATCCATAATTTCATTAATCAGGTTCATCCTCTGTGTCTCGTCCAGATTGATGATGCGCTCCACCACGATTGGTGTGAGGTCAAAGAGGATTTGCTTCGGATTTTCGCCACCTTGCTCCACAATCTCGATCTGATGCTGAAGCTCGTCCACAAAGTTCTGTGGCGTCAGCGTTATCCCATATTGCGGCATCTCCACATTCCCAACAAATGCAAGCACCGTTTCCATAAATCTCGGCGTTATGGCGATAACCCCATCAACGGAAGTCCCGCCCGCTTCTTCATACAGATTTTGGGTGAGTAGAGAAGCGCTGGGGAAATCCGTATTATAACCAGCGTCACGCATGCCGAGATAATCCGTCAAAACTCGAAGCGGTTTCGGCGGAGAAATTTTCTTATTTTTCAGCTGACCGTCGATGCGATGCACATCGTCAACCATAAGCGAAGTAAACCAAGCGTTTTCTAAATTCATAACACCGAAACTGCCGGGGAAACCGGTGGCCCCACGAAGCTCATTTGTGTTTTGGAAAAGTAACATCAAGCGACTCTCGCCCTCCATACCCAGAATCTGTGGCAAACTTCTGGCGATTTTTAAGCCATCCGCCATCAACCCTCGATATGCCCCCAGCTGTGCCTTCAAAGCCACGAAGTCATTACGAAAATCTGCCGGCAAAGATTCTGGCTGGATATAAGCAAGTCGCTTGTTTGACGAATCGATTAGTGAAAAAGCTTTTGCCAATTTCTCATCACTCTCTACCAAAGAATCGCCAAAACCGGCCGCAAAGTTTGCCAAAGTGATATTGCTGTTTGGCTGAGTGAAGTCTTTAATCTGATTGGCAAATGGCAACATCGCCTCGGAGATCTCGACACCAGCCTCAGAAAGTTCCTTGCCGGATCGGACCAAGCTCTGTGCCGCCAAAAGTGAAGAATCGCCAATCGGCAAACCGGAACCGAGAAGCGCAAACTGTCCCCAACTGAAAAATTGGCTTTCAATATCACCAAATAGATTGAAAGCTTCTTTGAAGTCCTGTTTCGCCAAAATAAATTCGGAACTGAGGATGGCGCCACTGGCATCTTCCAGCTTTTCCTTCGCCGCCAAAACCTGCCCAGTCAAATCTCCCCTCAATCCTTGCGCCTGCCAAACCAAAAAACCGCCACCAACCAAGATAGCGATGACAAAAACAAACTGCATACCCTTGATCAAAACTTTTGATGTTCCAGAAACAGTCGTTTTGATTTTTGGCTTTGGGCGCAGATATTCAGAATCAACAATCAAGTCGTGCTGTACACGACGAACCCTCGGAGCTGGCTTGGCTACCGAATGCTTCTTGAATTGATAAAATTTTTTGCCCCCCTTATCCATAGTTTATTCTTCAAATAAAGCGAGTGTCTCGCGAGCTGCTCTCTCCCAAGAGAATTTCCGCGCCCGCTCTCTCCCCTTTTCGATCATCTCTTTTTGCAGCTCAGAATCATTTATCACTGATTCTATTTTAACAGCTAGCGCGTGCTTGTCTCGTGCCTCAAAAGTAAGTCCCGCCTCCCCCACCACTTCCGGCAAGGATGAATTATCGGCGACAATGACCGGCGTACCGCTTGCCATGGCTTCCAAAGGCGGCAAGCCAAAACCTTCGTACCAAGATGGGAACACAAAAACTGTCGCCAGTTGATACAAGGCCTTCTTGTCAGCTTCTTCAAAACGACCGGTGAAAATGACTTTTTCCTGTAAGCCAAGCGCCTCGACTTTGTGAAAAATTTCATCATAATACCAACCTTTGCCGCCAGCCAATACCAATTTGACTTGACCGTCCAATTTACCTAAACTTTCATGAAAAGCTTCGATCAACGTCACGATATTTTTACGCGGTTCCAAAGTACCGAGATACAGAATAAATTTGCTCGGCAGATTATATTTACTTTTAACCTCATCTAATTTGCTTTGTGGTTCCAAGTCAAAAAATTCTTCATCAACACCGTTATAAATCACTTTGGTTTTATCGGTTGGGATTTTGTAAATCTCCTCTAAGTCGCGCTTGGTCGAGCCGGAAACGGCAATGAGTTTGTCACTGGTCTGCGCCTCACAACGCGGACGGATCAGCCAGAACCAGAGACGCGATTTGGTCGTAAAAAATTGCGGGAAAAGTTCAAAGTTCAGGTCGTGAAAAGTGGTGATCTTTTTGACTCCACGACTGACTGGCGCCATCATCACATTCGGCACAAAGACCAGATCCACGCCACCCATCAATTTATCAATCTTTGGCCAGCCAAAAATCCGCCAGCTGATTTCGAGTAACAAGTCAGAAATGCGCAAATCCACCACTTTAGCTTTGGGGTTGTTTGCGAAACCAATCTCTTCACCCAGCTCTTTGATTAACTTGGAGCGATCACGACGAGCCGAGTTGAAAAAAATGTATTCATTTTTCTGATCAATTTTAAGCATTGCCTTAAGTGATTCGATAGCGTAAAGCTCCACGCCGGTGCGCTTGCCTGAAAGAACCGTTCTAAGGTCAACACCAATCTTCATCGTTTAAAAACAAATTCTTTGATTAAAACCCAAACCATGCCAGCGAATATAGCGGTGAAGGCCAGAGTCAGCCATTCGCTAAATGCCGATGGTTTGCCGACCAGCTCGACGCTGTCCAGTTTCAGAACAAAATCGCTATTCATGCTTTGGTCGAGCTGATCCTGCAGATCGCTAGTTAATTCGTGGAAATAATCATCACCACTCTTAAAGTGTGTGAACTCGGCCGTGACATAAAAAGTTTGATAAGAGGTTTTGATCGGCTTTGGACGACTGTTGTCACTGCGAGAGTACAGCCAGCCAGAGATGATGTTGATTGCCTCCCCCGTTGTCTTTAATTCTAAATACTCATTGTCCACGGCCGGCGATGGATCCGTCATGGCCAAAGTGTAATAGCCAGTAGCCGTGGTTGTGACTGACGGCTCCGCCCAAAGCTGTTTATAGCCCCAATTGGCCGCTATGAAAGTAGCGACAAAGATAATCAGCAGTAGCCAATTTTTAATAATCGCCCCGAGAAGCTTACTTAATTCAATCATTTTTTCATTTCTTGTTTATATTCCCGCCTAAATTTTACTTGGAAAACTTGGGCGGGTATTCCATCCAAGCATTCTCGACATAGTCTTTGATTTTTTCTTTGAAAATCTTGGTGTCGTATTTTAAAGCATGTTCACGAATCTCCTCTGGATTAAAACTTTTTTCATCAAGGCCTTCGATCGCTTTCTTGAGGGAGTCTTTCATTTGTTTTTCAAAAAAGATGCCTGTCTTGCCCGCCACTACCGTCTCCAAAGCGCCACCTTTACCGAAAGCCACCACCGGCGTGCCAGCCGCCATTGCTTCCAGAGGTGTAATGCCAAAGTCCTCTTCCTGCGGCATCAGATACGCCCTTGCCTCGGCATACAGTTTGGCGGCCGCCGCATCGTCAACATAACCCAGAAATTCAATGTTCGACTTGGCCATCTTTTTGAGCTTATCCATTTCCGGACCAGTGCCAACAATTTTGAGTGGCAAGCCCAACTCATTGAAAGTCTCGACAAGCAAATCCATTTTTTTCTGTGCCACCAAGCGACCAAGTGCCAAGAAATAATTACCCCTGCTCTCGGCAATAGCGAACCGTTCGGCATCGACCGGCGGATTGATCACCACCGATTCGCGACGGTAATATTTCTCGATCCGATCAGCTGTGTTCTGTGAGTTAGAAATGAAGCTATCAACGCGATCTGAAGCCAGCTTGTCCCAAAGCCGTAATTTGCTGATTGGCCCCCAAGCCCATTTTTTTAAGAAACTGGGGAAAGCGGCGGAGTCGAGGTAGCTATGCGTCTCCCAAGCATAGCGCATTGGGAAATGTTTGTAGCAGACATGCATCGTCTCCGGCTTGGTAATAACCCCGTGAGCTATCGAATGCGAGCTGGAAAGGACAATATCGTATTTCCCCAGATCGAACTGTTCAATCGCTACCGGCATAAAGACGATGGAAATCTGTTGCTTGTTTCTGAAATACGGCAGTTTCTGAATGAAGGAAGTCTTAATTTTTGCCTCGGCAAATTGTAGCATTTTGTCTTGATTGTAAATCGTCGTGTAGATTGGCGCCTCAGGCCAGATCTCATGAAATGCCAAAATCACCCGCTCTGCCCCAGCAAAATTCGTCAGCCAATCGCAGACAATAGCTATTTTCGGTTGAGACTTCATTTGCCTCCAGCTTTATTTGAGACTACAAGCAAAAAAGTTCGCCAAAGAATCGAGATGTCCAAAAACAAACTCCAGTTCTCAATATAAGAAATGTCCAACTTCACGTACTCTTCAAAAGCAAGGTCATTGCGTCCGGAAACCTGCCAAAGACCGGTAATGCCTGGCTTCACCAGAAGTCTACGCAAGTGCGAACGACCGTATTCTTTGACCTCCACAGGCAACGGTGGACGTGGACCCACCAAGCTCATATCGCCGACGAGCACATTGAAAAGTTGCGGCAATTCGTCGAGCGAGGTGCGACGCAAAAAGCGACCAACCTTCGTAATCCGCGGGTCGTTCTCCATTTTGAACATCGGCCCATCCATCTCGTTATGTTTTGCTTTCAACTCCGCCAACATCTTCTCGGCTTTTTCCCCACCAAAACCTTCGCCCGTCGAAAGCTCGGCATACATCGAACGGAATTTATAAAAAAGAAAATCATTATTTAGGCCAACTCGTTTCTGGCTGAAAATGATCGGTCCTTTCGAATCTAGCTTAACCAAGATAGCGATCAAAATAAAAATTGGCGAAAGGATCACCAGACCGATAAGAGAACCGACAAGATCAATGGTGCGCTTAACAACCCTGTTCCAACCCATCAAAGGCGTTGGCGAAAGATGGATAATTGGCCGCCCAGCAATTTGCTCAATCTCAAAATTGGTCGTGTACAGATCTAACAAATCTGGGATGAAGCGATAATTAACGTGAAGTCGCTCCAAAAGCGTGATGAGCCCCCAAGCTTGTTTTTTGGGCAGGTTCACCGTCTGGATAACTTCATCGATTTTAAAACGTTTAAGGACACTTTCCAACTCATCAAAAGAACCTAATCGTTTAAAGCTACCCTCCGCGGCTAGCTTGCCACCCTCGTCGTGAGCCGATACATAGCCAATAACTTGATAACCCTTCGATGGATAATTTTTCAGATCTTGCGCTACCTCCAGAGCGGCTCCTCCGGCCCCAACCAACACCACTCTGTTTATGCCTGTTCCGTAATAAAAGAGCCAACGTTTGAAATTAAAAATTAGATAACGCCCAAAAATTACAAACAAAAAGGAGAGAGCCCATCCATAAATGATGATTAAACGAGAGAAAAACGGCTCGCGCAAAAAGAAAAAGCCGATAATGACAAAAGCCACACCGACCGTAATACCCCAAAAAACATTAGCTATCTCTGTGATGAGATTCGGCACACGGAAGCGATACAAGCCCAAGAAAATAAAAATCAGGATACAAGCGAAAGCGAAATATAGGCTCAAAGTCAAAAAATCATCAAACGGCAAAAGATACTTGATCTCGACCAGCTCGATGCGAACACGGATAAAATAAGCCAGCAAAAAACCGCCCCAAATAGCGATGAAATCCAGCGGAAGCTTTAATAGTGTAAAGACAATCTGTGAGCGTTTCATATATTGATAGTATCCAGTATTTTGTATCTAGTATCTAGTATAAAATAAACGGCTCAAGATTGGAATTTAGAATATAGAATCTGGAATTTAGTATAAAATAAACGGCTCAAATTTTGAGCCGTTTATTTTTTTGATGTTTTCTAGAAACTTCGAGCCACTTCAATCGCTTCGTCCAAAAACCTCACAAACTCACCATTCACACCACCATTCTGCACATACAGTCTTGAGATTTGTTGACGCAATTCCTGATGATTGGTATAGCCCTCATCAGGCTTGGTTAGGATATCAGACATGTCGATATTCAGCAAAACCGTCAAAGCTTCTTTGAGATGACCAATTTGATCTTCTGATAACCCCCTTTCTTCAGAATAATCGTAATAAGCCTTCAAAAATTCTATGTGCATAACTTCGTGAGCAGCGCTATCTATGAATTTCTGGAACCCACTGAACATAAAAGCATTTTGATCGAATGGAGATCTGACAGCAAATGTGAAATATGCCCGATAATCATCCCAAAAATCGCTTCTCGGCACATCCAGCATCTCAGACAGCCTTCCCAGATACTCATCTTCGACAGCAACCCACCTTTTCTCAGCCACCTCCATCACCGCATCCATAAATTTTTTATTTTCCGGCTCTTTTATCATTTTTGGAATGAGCTCTCTGATTTTATCTAAGGCGACACTCTTATCTTTACAATCAATCTGACCGGGCACATCTTCAGGGATTTTACCCAGAGGCCACTTATTGCCAGTGTTTAAACCATAAGCAGATTTGCCACAAATAGTCTCATACCAATTGAGTACTTCCCACTCCAAATTAAAGCTAACTTTGATTTTCATATGATTATCATACTGCAAAATTATAAAAAAGCGCACCATTTACATGATGCGCTAATGTACACATTCAGGTCGGCAGAACCTAAAAAGGTGCATCTTCCGATCAATACGGATATCAGCAACCTGGTGATGAAATGAAGTCTTGCCCACTCGGATAGCTTCCTCGTAATTATCATACGAAATATCCAAGACGGCAAGTAAATCGTCGATGAATTCGTCATAGTTGCTGTACCTTCCACCGGACGTATCTCGATAGACGCCGTAGCGAAATGGTAGGTCTCGTTCTATCAAAAACTGAGTTAATTCAGGAATGCCCTGAATGTTTGCCTCTGTAACAGTAGTGAGAATCACCGGCACGATGCCGGCAGACTGAAATCGATTGATTGAACGTACGACATGATTGAAAGATCCGGTTCCGTCTGAGAAATACCGTGTTTTATCATGCCACCTGCCAATACCGTCCAGTGAAACGCAAAGATGCATACGGTATTTTTGAATCGTGTCGAACCACTTATCTGTCAACGACACTCCGTTCGTAATAATGAAGGCTCACCTCCAGCAAAACGAATTGCCAACAGTTTGAGTTGATGGACATCGACAGACTCTTCCATTTTGTCCACAAATTGAGCTGCGACCCCCTGTGTCATACGTGCCCCATCTTTGCAGATGTAACAATAAGGACAGTCGAGATTGCATCGATTTGTCATGTGTAGCCATACACCGAACGAACGCAACTTTGACTTTGGAGCATATTGTAGTTTAATTGGTCCCACGTTGCTTGAACGCAAGATACCAACTTCCAACAACCGCTCCAGACGACCAGCATCCCATTTTACAAAATCACCAGCCATCATCTGCTGAAGCAAACACGCCGTTCCCTTATCAAATATAATTACTCCGTGAGAGCTTCCAGGTACAAATGCGTACCCATAACCGTCCACCAACCCAACATGGCAGGTGCGGTCAACTACGTATCCAGTCATAGCAGCTTCCTCCTTGCCATGTTGTCAAAATGCGTAAAAACTAATCAGATGGTAACAGAATGCTTGCATTTGGTCAAGATTTGTATGCTCTGGGAGCTCTAAAATCTTACGACTGGAAAAACTGGCCAATAGAGAATTAATAAAAAGCACTAAAAAATAAACGGCTCATTTTTTGAGCCATTTATTTTTATGTAGTTTTACGCTAAATTCCATATTCCATCTTCTAGATTTTAATAAAAACGCCCTTTTGCAGTTGTAAGCCGAGTTCTGTTTTAAACAATCATCTATCTAGACAACTCATTGCTGAGCCGCTCAAGCAGTCAGATCTGATCCATCCACCGAGCCGATGTTGAATAATGAATCAGTCCAGTCTGACCTTGCACCAGATGGGGTTTACCCAGGGTCTGTCGTCACCGACAGCCTAGACAAGTAGCCGATCAATCTCGCTTTGGAGCTTTAGGCTCCTCGCAAGTTCGTTTAACCTCTTGTCTCTTTTCACCTTTCCCCCGCACCCTTTAGCCTTCAAAAGTCAAACTGTGAGAGATTCTCTTTTTAAGCATGGCTAATGATTTACCGTATTGCTTAAGTCGTTTCTCTCTGATTAAAGCATCTCGTTTGCTTTTGTAAAATTCGACATACACTAGCTTCCAAGGCATCTCTGATTTGGTAGCTTTGTTCCTGCCAGCATTGTGGTCTTTAAATCTAGTTTTGATGTCATGAGTTTGGCCGATATAAACTCGACCTGTCTTGACACTTTTTAGAAGATAAACACAATGCATAAGGCTAAAGGGTGCGGGGTAGTATTGTCTCTGTGGCACTTTCCCTAACAGCGCTTCACAACGCCATCGATGGCCGTTAGCCATCATCCTGCTCTATGGTGCTCGGACTTTCCTCCCCGCACCCTTTAGTCTTCAAGAGATAAACTGTGAGAGACTCTTTTCTTAAGCATGGCTAGTGACTTTCCGTATTGCTTGAGTCTTTTCTCTCTGATCAAAGCATCTCGTTTACTCTTGTAAAATTCGACGTAAATCAATTTCCAAGGCACGTCGGATTTGGTAGCTTTATTTCTACCTGCGTTGTGATCTTTGAACCTAGCATTCAGACTAGCGGTTTGGCCAATATAAATTCGACCTGCTCTAATACTTTTTAAAAGATAGACACAATGCATAAGACTAAAGGGTGCGGGGCGATTGTTCACTTGCAAAAGGGCAAGCTGATTTTAGCATGAAAACGGCTCTCATTCAAGATTGTTAAGCTATTTTCCATTGACGAAAAAGAGAAATTATGGTATAATCATATGATAACTCAGATAGGGAAAACCCACGCACCAGAATAAAATTCGATGCTGGACAGGCAAAAATAAAAACAAAAATATGCACAAACTAGGAGAAGTTTTTACATCCCGCAGACTTAAGCCATTTTTATCGTTTTTTGCGACTTTTGTTTTGGTTTTTTCAACTTTTGTCCCCTCTTTTGGTGCTGATTTCATTTCAAAGGCCCATGCCGCCACGACTAACGTTATCACTTCTCAGACTAGCAACACGACCGATCATCTTTGGGGTGTTAGCTTTATTGATGACGACACCGGTTGGGCAGTTGGCCAAAGCACTGGTGGCACTACCGGCGATGTCATCAAGACAACCAATGGCGGGACGACTTGGACTGTTCAAGTAGACAACTACGGCGTTCTTTGGCGTGATATCTCTATGGTCAGCTCTACAGTTGGCTATGCCGTAGCTGACAACGTAACCCTGACCCTAGACTTGGGCGTAGGGGGAACCAATGACGGACTAATTTTAAAAACAATTGATGGCGGTGACAGTTGGAGCATCCTAACACAGATAAACGATATTTCCATGTATGCCATCAGTGCCACCTCAGCCACTGTTGTTGTGGCCGTTGGCGATTCTGGCACCATTAAATACTTTAACGATGGTAGCACAGCTAGAGATGGTAATGCGGGCATCTTTTCTGAAAACCTTCGTGGCGTAAAAATGGTTAGCACCACCGCCGGTATTTTTGTCGGTGCCAACGGTTCTGCTTATTCAACTGCCGACGGAGGCGAAACTTGGGGGGATGCTGACGCGGCTAATAATCTCGGTAGCACCGACCTTGAAGACATAGACGGCACCAGCACGACTGCTTATTGGGCGGCCGGAGCTGGCGGCGCTTCTTATACTTACAACGGCACAGTTTGGAGCTCTCAAGCTAACAATATCGCCGATACTATTTGGGCGGTTGATTTTGCTGACGCCAACAATGGTTGGCTGGCTGGAAACGGCGGCGAGCTAGACTACACCAATGACGCTGGTACCACTTGGACGGCCGACACCAGCAAAGTGGTTACGCCATTACGTGACATCCATTTCCCTGTTGATTATCAAACTGGTTGGGTAGTTGGTAATGCTGGCCGAGTTTTGAAAATTACCCAGACCATTGCGGATGATCCCGATGATCCAGGCAACCCACCTGGCTATGTTCCAGATACGACACCGCCCGTCTCTGAAGTTGACCAATTCAGTAATGAGTACACTAATCTTTCAACCATCACTGTTACAGCCACTGCTTATGATCCTCCCGATGGTGCCGGTGTTAGCAAGGTTGAACTTTGGTACAAACATGAAAGTTGGAGCAATTACCAGCTCTTTGCAACCGACGAAACTCCACCCATTTGGGAATGGAATGTTTCCTTGAATACTGATGGCGAATGGTTCTTTTACTCTCGAGCATATGATGCCGCTGATCCAAAAAACTATGAAGATGCTCCGAGTATCTATGATGCCAGCATAATTCGCGATACTATCTCGCCAACCATTACCAACACTGCTCCGTATCACAATGAAATCAATGTCGGAACTGATCAGCCGATTGTCGTAACCTTCAGTGAGAGTATTGAGACTTCAACATTGAGCTATACTATTTCGCCATCACTCGATGGAGCTCTGCAAGAAACTTGGAGCGGTGATGACACTCAAGTTACTCTTTCTCACCCAAATGAACCATTCGCTCAAAGTACACTTTATACAGTGACCGTGACCGAAGCTGAAGACTTGGCCGGCAACTCACTGGGTAGTGGTAACAAGCCAAACCCTTGGAACTTCACCACTTCTGATGCCCAAGATCCAGATCTGACCAACTCCACCAAGGAAGTGGATAAAGATGTAGCTACGCCTGGCGAAGTTTTAACTTATAAAATCCATCTAATTAATACCGGCAACTTAACCGCTAACGTTACGTTCAATGATGCCATCCCAACCATGACTACTTACATGGAAGGTAGCGTCGTTGGCGGTACTTACAATGCAATTTTGAACAAGATTGTCTGGAGCGGTGCCTTGGTTCAAAATCAAACGCATGACATTTATTTCAGTGTTCAGATTGATATTGATACGCCAGCTAACACCATCATCAACAACTACGCTATCTTTGACGATGGTTACAATGCGCCAGTGACGAGGAGTGCAAGTACCGTGGTGATCGACTCCCTAGATTTTTATATTCTTAATTTGACTAAATTTGTCGATCCAGGCGCTGTCGATAACGGTGATTTTGTAACTTATACTCTAACTATAGCACCCCTTACTTCCGAAGGTGGCTATCATCAGTTATTCGACCAACTTTCTGAATACTTCGTCTATATCGAAGACAGCGCAACCGGTGGGGCCTGGTATGATCCAGACACCCATAGCATCAATTGGAGTGGAT
>Ga0210057_1003471_pt1 | contig 21701 bp, 25 predicted proteins | sample CryGeyCG2114_010_2_FD_183968 | JGI IMG/M metagenome (GOLD analysis project Ga0210057, IMG submission 183968) | Groundwater microbial communities from aquifer - Crystal Geyser CG10_big_fil_rev_8/21/14_0.10 (SPAdes) (version 2) | ecosystem: Environmental > Aquatic > Deep subsurface > Groundwater ...
TTAGTGACTTTTTTAAATCTTCCTTTATGAGTCAAAATTTTTTCTCCTATCCTAACATTTTGGATCGGCTTTTGGAGATAGTTTTCAACAGTAATATTTGTATTCTTAACAAAACATCCGAAAGGTAAAAGGTGGATTATTCCATCGAAATCTTTTTTTATATAATTTAGCATTTCATAAATAGCATCTCTTCCATGGCCTCCGACCGTAGAACGCAAATAAGGATTTATTTTTCTTTGAATAATCCAATCTTTCCAGGGGAAAATTAATTTTTTTAGATGATAGGTAATGTCCATCTCTCGATGAACTTCAATCTCTTCTCTCCCCAGCTTGCTTTCAATGTTATAATTTATGGCTGGGTCGCAAACAGTATAAATTTCGCCAATTAGGGCTATCTTGGGAAGTTTTTTGTTTTTCTCAATTTGAATCTGGGAAAATCTTTTTAAAATTTCTTTTTTAATTTTTGAAAAATCTTTTTCTTTGTCTACCTTTTCAATCTCCGAGAAACTTTCAGCTAATATTCTATCAGTGGTTCCTTTCTCGATTTCTCTAGGTCGATAAAATTGAGCTATTTTTTCAATTTTCTCAATCAAATTTAATTTTTTAAAGAAAAAGCGAGCCGCTTTTAGAATCTGCCAAGTTGAAACTCCAGAAATTTTTTTTATTGTTGAATAAATATCTTTGGGGGTAGCCCTAAAATCTAAAAAATTAATGTCATAACCTGCCTCTTTTATAACTTTTTCTTGAACTGCCCCATAATATCTTTGTCGACAAGAACCGCCAATGTTTTGAACCATAAAAACTGTGTTTGCTCCCTTTCTTAAACTAGGGATGACATTGCCCAAAGTTACCTTTAGGGGAAAACAATACATTTCAGGAGAAACTTTTACTCCCTCAGCAATGGTTTGAGGGTTGGTTAGCTCCGGAGGAATAACTTCTAAGCCCAGCTGGTCAAACAGGGTTTTAAAGGCAATGGTATAATTTCCCCATCTAGCAAAAGTAATGATTGGCTTCATATTGTATCCATAAAGGCTTCTAATCTGGTTTGGATTCCAGCTTCGCCAGTTTGTTCATCAATTAATAAATACAAGAAGGGAACTTTATTTTCTTTAAATTTTTTTTCGACAAATTCTTTTAAAACTGCGTCACAGCCGCACTGAAAAGAAGAAATTTCAAGCGCTCCAGTAATACTATGATTCAATATCCGGTCAATTTTTTCCATTATCTCTTTTCCAAATTCCCAGTGGAATTCTGGATAACCTTCATTTCTTATTTTGGACTTCGAGCTTCGGATTTCATTTATTGGTACTTCGTCAATAAATATAGACTGGGCTCCTAATTTTTCCAATTTTTCTTTTACCCCTAAATTGACGTAATCGTCATATAAATTATAGGGATGGGAAACCAAAACTATTTTCCTTTCCTTCGTTTCCATTTCTTTTAGAAAATCTTCTTTTTCTTTTTCCTTCAATTCTTTTTCTTTTAAGAAGGCGATCTTTGCTGCTTCTTCTATTTCTCTCGGAGTCTTATTTAATTTTCTTCCAAATCTTCCTAAAGTTTTCTCAAATTTTTCCTTTCTCGCATCAAAAGTTTCAGTTAAAATTGGGGTCTTGACTAACATTTTAGATAGATCAGGAAGTGCAAAAAATTTTGGACAATATTCGAGTTTTTCTGCATTAGTTTTTAATCTGGGGACAAAAATGTAATCACATTTCCCATCGAGCCATAAAAGATGGCCAAAAAATACCTTCTCAGCAAAGCAAGTTTCGGGATCAGAGGCCATGACTCCCATTCCAACAATTTCTTTATTGGTCGGGGGAGAAAGCAAAACTTTAAAGTTGAGCTTTTCAAAGAAAGTCTCCCAGAAATGAGGTTGCTTCCAGTAAATTAAAGCTCTCGGAATACCAATGGTCATATTTTCAAAAAAGAGTTCCTTGCCCCGACAAACTTTTTTGTTCGCCTTTGGAAAAGATTCTTATTTTTCCGTAAACCCCATCATAACCAGGTTCGATATTTACTCTCCCTTCCCTAACCCTAATTATACCCTCGGCAATTTCTGGCAAGGTGATACTCTCTAAATCTTGGCGAGGGGCATCAAGTAAAACCTTAAATTCATTTCCGAATTTTTCAATTAGATTTCTATATTCTGCTTCAACTTGTTTTGTCCCTACCGTCACGCCCAAGGCATCGGCAATTATTTCTGTCAGAGGAACTAAACTTTTGAAAGGAATAGCATCTTCTGGCTTAAAACCCTCTGGTCTATCTGCTAATGAATCAACCCTATTAAAAACTCCAATAGTTAAAGGCCGGCCGCAATTTGGACAAATGTTATTATATTTTTTAGATTCCTTGGGAGACAAACTAATTCCGCAGATTCGATGACCATCATAATGATATTTTCCTTCTTGAGGAAAGAATTCAATAGTATATAAAAATTTTTGAGGGTCTTTTTCTTTAATTGCTTTAATTATTGCTGGATAACTAATTTCAGTATCAAAAACATTAGCTTCCCGACCAATATGGCTTGGTGAATGACTATCCGAGTTCGAAATCAAAGTTACTTTTCGACCGTCGGGAATCCTCCAAATCATTTTGGGGTCCGCTGAAAGTCCAGTTTCCAAAGCAAAAATATATTTAGAATAATCTTCAAAACATTCTTCAATTGAGTCGAATCCCGATTTTGAACCAAAGATGCCAAACCAGGGAGTCATACAATGAGCTGGGACAATTAAACAATCTTCTGAAATATTTAAAACAATTTTGGCTAATTCTTTTGAATCTAATCCTAAAATTGGTCTGCCATCTGCTCTTAAATTACCAATCCAACCTAAATGAGTATTAATTTTTTCAGCTATTTCAAACGAGGGAGCAAAAATTATGATATGAATTTTTCTGATTTTCCCTTTTTTGCTATAAACATTAGATATTTCAACCGTTAAAATAAAACGAGTCTCTGAACTGACTCCTTTTAATTTATAAAGCCCGGGGTCGGCCGGTTCTAATTTCTCTCTCAAAGTTTTAAACCATTCTGGATGAGTAAAATCTCCGGTACCTAAAATTTTAATCCCCTTCGTTTTTGCCCAGTTATCAAGGTTCTCTAAATCCATCTGGGGAGAAGTTGCCCGAGAATATTTCGAATGCAAATGAAAATCAGCAATGAATTTCATAATAATTGGGAAACGGCCCCCAAGATAAAGATTGCTATTAAAAAGTATAACAAAATAGAAGGAATTTTCAAACTGTATTCCGGTTGACGATCGCTCATCGTTTTAGCTTTTTTGAAAATTAAAACAATTATTATGCCTTCAATCACCCCAAGCACTGTCCCCACAAATCCAATAATCCCAATAAAACTTCGAAATCCAATTAAAAATAAAATTATCGGTAAGCCACAAGCTATTAAGAAAGCTAAGTTTTTTGAAAATTTAAGGTCGTAAATAAAAGTATTTCTTAAATATAATCCTAAAATCAAAAATGAATCAGCTAAAGTTATTAATCCGGCTAAGGCTCCCAAGAAAATAATCTTTCCGCCCAAAAGGGGTATTAATCCGGAAAGAGTATCAGTAGAAGTTTTCCCGCCAGTTATTCCTATTATCCCCATTGTAAATAAAACGTAAAAAACAATAACGATAACAGTTCCTGAAATTATAATTTTTTTGAGACTCTTTAGGCGCCCAGCTGTTTTTAAAATTTCTACGATTTCTGGAATTGCCGACCAACCAATTAAAGAAAATAAAATTACTCCGTAAGGAAGAAAAATATCTGGTAAATTAAAAAGGGGAAGGTTTGAAAAATTAATCTTTGGCAAACAAAGAGAAAATATAATAAAGATAACCAGAAAGAAAAGAAGGTTTGTAAATAATTCAGTCGGGGCAATTAGTTTTATTCCCCGAAAGATAAAACAAGACAAAACTACTCCAAAAATTAAAGAAAAATTAAAACTGGTTAAGTCTGTATATTGGGAAAATAAAATTTCTAAGAAATCTCCGGCCAGAATTAAATAAGCCAACAAAGCACCGGTAACCCCAAGAATTACCGCTATAGTAATTAACAATTTTCCCCATCTACCTAAATACTTTTGGGAATAACCAATCAGCCGTTGCTTTCCTTTTGTCCTCAAAATTATTTCTCCAAAAAATAAGTGGATTAAAAGTACCGCTCCTCCCAAAATAAAAAAATAAAAAAAGCCAGGAACTATCCCGCTTTTAGCTATTACATAAGGAATCCCAAAAACCCCTGCCCCAACTATCGTACCAATCAAAGTAGAAAGGGCAAAAAGAAAGTTTTTCCTCATAGGTGCCTCTTAGGAGGGCGGCGGGTGGGTTGTAGTCTCTCCTTAAAAATTTTTTCTTCTAATAGCCCGAAACCAGCTAGAATTAAAATTGCTAAAATAGTAGTAAGTGCAGCCAGAAAATAAAGTCCGGCTCCAACGGCAATTCCAATAGCGGCTGTCGTCCACAAACCAGCAGCAGTGGTCAGGCCAACAATTCCTGAAGTTTGACGAAAAATCACTCCTGCCCCAATAAAACCAATCCCTATAGTTATTGCCTGAATTATCCTTGAAGGATCAAAACTGATTCCAGTTTCGGCAAGAAAAGAATTAAACAAAGCAAAAGAAATTATAGTAAAAAGACAGGTGCCCAAAGCCACCAAACTGTAAGTCTGGAGTCCGGCTTCCTTTCTTTTATATTCTCTTTCTAAACCAATCAGAGCACCCAAAAAAGTGGCCAATAACAGCTGGCAAATAATTTGAAATTCCATATCTGGTGATATTTATAATTTGTAGACTTTATAACCTTCCCTAACTTTTTGGTCAATCTTCAAGCCGATTGAATCTCCCTTTTTAGCTTCTTCAACTTTTTTGTGTTCAACCTCCATTGATTCCACGCCCTGAGTGAAATCGGTTTCCCCTCCAATAATTCGGATTTCATCGCCCGCTTTCAGAGTATCAGAAAGTTCAATAACTGCCACTCCAATATTGCCAAAATAGTGAGTAACCTTACCTACTAATTGCCCTTCTTCGGGAAGAGGTTCTTCATTTGCCATAATTTTTAAGTCAAAGATGATTTATTCTTTCGACCTTTTATACTGCGAATTTAATTTTTTCTCTTTTTTGATTAGTTGAATTAATTTTTCAACTAGTTTTTTGGGGTCTTTTTCATAAATAATCTTTTTCACTCCTCGATAGGGCCCGGTAGCAATGATTTTTATTTTATCTGCCGTTCCACCTGTCTCTTCTAAAACTCCAATTGGTTTTTGGATTTCGAAAGCCGTAGCGAATTCATGTAAGGTTCCCATTCTTCCGCAGATAATAATTACTCCATCTGCCGATTTTGTCATCATTACGTTTCTGCCGACATAATCGGCGCCAGTGTAAATCATAACATCGAAATGGTCTACCGGTAATTTATAGGTTTTTAGATGGGCGGCTTCGGAGGTAGCTGGAGAAAAACCAACAGAAAATCCGCCAACTTTTTTACAACCCTGGGCAGCAAAATAGGGAACGCCGGTAGTAGCACCAGTAATTAAAATACATTTCTGTCTAGTAATCTCTCGACCAACTTCCTTAGATAGTTTTTTAATTTCTTTACAACAATGGCTAATTTGAGCAGCCCCCGAAACAGCAATTTTGTATTTCATAAATATATTTTACCCCGTTAGAAATCTAAATGCAAGATTTTCCAGTTTTCTGTTTCTTGAAAATTTCTAACGGGGTTTTAACAAACTAAAAACGGGAAGTAAATCTTCCCAATTTTAGCGAGGGGGCACAGCTCTTGCTGTTCTTGGCCTAAGTTCAAACCCAGCTGGACATTAACCAGGGATATCCTTTAGCCTCCTTCATCAAAAACTGCTTGTCCTACGAGAAAAATCTCGTACCCCCTCAATCCTCATTTTAATTTTTCAAAAATTTCTGTCAAGTTTTGGTGCCCCTGGGCTGATTCGAACAGCCATTTCCTCCTCCGGAGGGAGACGCTTTATCCATTAAGCTACAGGGACATCATTTACGCGAACGTTAGTGAAGCGTCAAGATGAAAACAAAGTTTTCATCGCCTACCCGAGCGAGCGAAGGATGAAGATGAAAACAAAGTTTTCATCGCCTACCCGAGCGAGCGAAGGATGAAGATGAAAACAAAGTTTTCATCGCCTACCCGAGCGAGCGAAGGATGAAGATGAAAACAAAGTTTTCATCGCCTTTCGGCAATTAAATAAATATTAAAATTTTTTGTCTCCCCTCGTTTAAAAATTCCCATCTCTTTTATTTCAAAACCGGCTCTTTTTGTAAGATTTTTTAATTCTTTTTTGGTAAAACAGTGGAGATAACGATTTATAGTTTTTTGCCAGGGCACAAAAATATCCTTAAAATCTAGTTCCGATTTACCAAAAATTTTAAATATGGTAAACTTTGTTAGTAATTTTAAAGAGAGAGTCCTTCGCCAAAGATTCCAAACAGTTAGAACTAAAAGCCCTTCTTGTTTTAAAACTCTTCTTACTTCTTTTAGAAACTGAAGCCGGAATTCCCCTGAGGGAATATGATGTAAAACTGCTATGCTAAAAACTTTGGCAAAATAATTATCTGGGAATGGCAAATTCAATGCCTCGCCAACCAAAAACTCAGCTTCTGGATATTTTTTTCTGGCAATCTCAATTAATTTCTCTACATTATCTACCCCAATATATTCTACATTTTTATTCTTAAATAATTCAAATAGTCGGCCATTACCACATCCTAAATCTAAAATTCTTTCTCCCTCCTGAACATATTTTCTAAAAAAGGTGAGCTCGGGCCAAAGAGAGTATCGAGTTTGAGAGAAAGTCTCAGTAATTAGGCTATAATCTTCTTTAGTTTTTTTAAGCAGGTACTCAGCGTATTCTTTTTTCATTTATGAGCGTAGAAGAATTAACAATACAAGAATTAATTAAAACCCAAGTAAAAACTCAGGCTGGTTTAGCTTTGGTGAAAAGAAAGATGGCTAAGAAGTACAAAATTCCTTGCCCTACCAACATTAATCTATTAAAAACTTATCATGAAATGGTTAAAAATAAAAGGGTTAAAAAATTAGCAAAGGTCGATGAAATTAAATCTTCATCTTCAGCTTCGTTTTTATCTCGTAAAAACTCGTTAATTGAAGAGCTACTCAAAACTCGGCCAATTCGTTCTCTTTCGGGAATTGTAAATATTTCTGTTCTGACTAAACCCTATCCCTGTCCGGGAAAATGTCTTTATTGCCCAATTGAAAAAGGAATTCCCAAAAGTTATGTTTCCGGAGAGCCGGCAGTTGAAAGAGCCAAAAGATTAAATTATGACCCTTATTTACAAGTTAAAAAGCGAATCGAAATGCTTGAGAGCGAAGGCCATCCAACTGATAAAATTGAATTGAGAATAGTTGGAGGAACCTGGAGTTATTATCCTAAAAACTATCAAAGTTGGTTTGTGAAAAAGTGTTTTGATGCCTGCAATGAAAAAGTTAGTAAAAGCTTAAAAGAAGCTCAAAGATTAAATGAAAAAGTTAAGCATCGAATTGTTGGGTTGTCAGTTGAAACGAGGCCTGATTTTATTGATGTTAAAGAAATTAAAAGATTGCGAGAATTGGGAGTAACGATGGTAGAATTAGGGGTTCAGTCAATTTATGATAATATTTTGAAATTGAATCGCAGGGGTCACGGAGTAAAAGAAACGATTTTGGCCACAAAATTATTAAAAGATGCTGGTTTTAAAGTTTTGTATCAAATGATGCCCAATCTGCCCGGTTCTGATTTAAAACGAGATGAAAAAATGTTTGAAGAACTTTTCTTAAATCCAGATTTTCAACCTGACCTTTTAAAAATTTATCCTTGCGCTCTATTAAAAGAAGCTCCCCTTTACCAATGGTGGAAGGCGGGAAAATACAAGCCCTATACTAAAAGACAGCTAATTAACCTTATTAAAGAGATAAAAAAGAAAATCCCTTACTATGTCAGAATTCAGAGAATAACCAGAGACATACCTTCCCAAAAGATTTTAGAAGGAGGTGCTAAATTTTCTAATTTAAGACAAGTAGTTTTTGAAGAAATGAAAAAAGACTACAACCCACCCACCACATCTTCCCGTTCGCAAAGCGAACGGGCCCCTGACTGGCAATGTAAGTGTATAAGGTGTCGTGAAGTTAAAAAAAATTATGACCCCAAAGAAAAACTTTTTCTCTTTAGAGAAGATTACGATGCCTCAGATGGTAAAGAAATCTTTTTAAGTTTTGAAAATAGAAACAGAACAAAACTTTATAGTTTACTCCGTCTACGAACCACTTCTCAGAATAAAGCGATAATCCGCGAGATTCATACCTATGGCCTACTTGTCCCAATTGCCGAAAAAAAATTAGCTCCTCAACATCGGGGCCTTGGGAAAAAATTAATTAGAGAGGCAGAAAAAATAGCCAAAAAAGACTTTGGCTTAAAGAAAATTGCGGTAATCGCCGGTATTGGAGTAAGGGATTACTTCCGAAAATTAAAATATCGATTGAAAGATACTTATATGATTAAAAATCTTTAAGATTTTCTCTTATCTTTTTAAAATCTTTTTCTAAAATCTTTCTTATCCTGGGAAACCTCATTCCAGCAGCTGGATGATAGTTGACAAAATATTCCTTGCCAGCTTTTTTAATAAATTTTCCTCGAAAATCTTTTAATTTTTTACCAGAGAAAAAAATTTTAAAAGCCACTTCACCAAGTAAAATAAATTTTTGAGGATTGATAATTTCAATTTGCTTTTTAAAGTAAGGAAGACAAGCTTCAATCTCTTTTTCGGTTGGTTTCCGGTTTTTCGGTGGAAAACATTTAATCGGTGAGGTTATAAAGACTTTTTCTCTTTTAATATTTGCGATTCTTAATAACTGATTTAGAAACCGGCCGGCTCTTCCAATAAAAGGTCGACCGGTTTTGTCTTCCTCGGAACCAGGGGCTTGACCAGCGAATATAATTTTAGCATTAGCTGGTCCCTCGCCTGGAACAGTATTTTTTCTCGTCCTCCACAGGGGACATTTCTTACAATTTCTAATTTTTCGATTTAATTTTTTAACCTCTATTGCTTTTTTCATCGAATAAGCTTTGTGATTAAAAAACCAAATATTGAAAAGAAGGCAATAGGCGGTAGAGCGGGAATTGGTTGGCGAACTTTTTGTAAAAAGAAGAACAAAAAGCCGACCAGAAGACCCATTAGAGCAAAAATAGCAACGATTAAAGAATTTAAAATCCCGAAAGGAATTAATGAGACACAAAGAAGCAAAGGGAAAACAATATCTCCCCCTCCTAAAATTAAAAATTTCCCACCCGGTTTAATTTCTTCCAGACTTTCTCTTAATCCTAAAATGTTTTGGGGGACAACTAAGGCTAAAATTGCTTTGCTTTCGATCATTTCTTTTGCCATCTTGACCATATGTTTTGTTTTGTAAACGGCGATAAAATCATAAATTGAAAAAATCACTAAAAGCAGTACCACAATTTGAGGGGCAAGACTTAATCCCAAAATACTACCCATTCCAGCTATCCCTAAAATCAGACAAAGGTCTTGAACTAAAATTGAGGGTTTTTTAAGCCACCAAAAAATTAAAATTCCTATCAAAATTGGGGCCAGAAGGCCTGGCATCCAACAGCTAAGTAACAATGCTCCTCCCCAGAAAGTTGCCAGAATGAAAATAGCTTTAAAGAATACTCTTTTCCCTTTTTTAAATTTTAGAAAATAGGAGATTAAAAATATTAATAAAGTAGCTAAAATAAAATAGAAAATAAACCCTCCCACCAAGTAATATTGGTGGGGGGTTTGAGAGATAGCGATTTTTTGAATTGCTAGAATTTCGTTTATTTTAAAGGCGGTAGCAATTCCTAGACCTAGGGTTAAAGAAAATAAAAAAGCCTCCATAGCAAAGATTCTCCAGGGATTTTGAATAGGAGCGGGTGTTACTTCCTTTTGCTCTTGCTTTTCGTTATCTGCTGGCATTTTTGATAAATAAATCTACTTGGAGTTCGATAAGCCAATTTTCCTTTTTTCGCTCGCTTTGACGAGTATTTTTTCATATTAAACTTTCCAACCTTCTCTGAGCTCCAATTTTTTCTCGATTGGAAACTTTACTTTTTTTAATTCCTTTTTCCATTACTTCTAAAGTTTTGTCATAGATTTTTCGATCAACCGGAAATGGAGTAGAATCTTTCCCTCCGTGAGCAAAAGAGTATCTTGCCGGGTCTTCGTACGAAGGTTTGGCTCCATAAATTATTTCTGAAACAAGAGATAAAGCTCTTATTGTTTTTGGACCAATCCCTTTTAGCGATAAAAGTTTTTCGAAACTCTCTGGTTCTTGGGAATTAGCGAAAAAGATAGTTTTCTCTAATCTTTTTAAATCGAATTTTTCTTCCGCCACCGGATGCCAATAAAATTCTTTATTGAAAAGTTCCATTGAAGTAAAATGTCCAATTTTTTGTTTTTTGATTAAAGCTTGACTGCCTTTATTCAAAATTATTCTAAAGTCTTTTAAAAATCTTTTTGGCTCCTCTTTTACTAAGCCAGCAGAAATTTCTCTATTTTCCCTGCTTTCTTTAGCAGTTAAATTTAAAGGCTTTACCTTAGTCCCGGATATGATTCCCGAATGAGGTTCTTCAACAAAGTCTTTCACGCCAGAAGATAACCAATGATACCTGCGAGCGGTTTGGTTATCCGAATTTAATCCTTGTTGGATAACTACCCAGTTCCCAGATTTTGTAAATAGAAAATTGTGATGGTAAATTTGATAATTATCTTGGATAAGAGCAGAGTCGATTTTCGCTGACATCTTTGAGGCATAGACTAATTGTGGAGTAAACGAAAAACCGCGCGATATTCCGTATGTCTCAATTTCTTTCGGCGTTTTTCTCGACGTCCTTCCCTTGCCTCCACAAACGTAGATATCCAGTTCGTCTTGGATATCAAAAATGGCAGCCTTAACCGCGCCAAGGGTTGTAGTGGTAAGGCCGCTACTATTCCAATCAAACGCAAGCACACATCCAAAGCTTTGGAACCATATAGGATCAGAAAATCTCTTCAAAATTTCCCCTGAGCTAAATTCTTCTCGAATAGCTAAAACTATCCCTCGGGCTAATCGTTCCATCCGCTCAAATAACCAATATGGGCATTTTCCATAATCTAATGGAATTGTAGCTATTCCCGTACGCATATTTTAATTCATTTTATCAAAAAACTGGCCCTTTAGCCAGATTTTTTGGAAGAAATGTTTTCTAATATAAGAAAATTATTTCTTAATTCTAGAGATTCTAATAAGCCCTGAGCAAGGAATTATTTCTATTCCTCTTTTTTCTAGTTCGTCTAAAAATAAATTTACCCCTAAAGAATCAGAGGATATATGGCCGGCAATGACAATGTTGAGATTTGAAGTCTCAGCCTCTTTCCGAGATTCCTCTCCCATATGCATGCCAACAATAGTTCCAATTCCTGCCTGAGCAATCTTTTCATAAATTTTTGGCGAAGGCTCAGTCCCGCCAGTAAACTCAGTAATTGCAATTTTACCACATCTTCTTTCAGAATCGCCAACAAAAATTTTTGGTCCTGCCCCAATTTCCATTGCTTTTTTATATTCCGGAATTTCTTTTAACAAATCCATTAAATCCTCAATTCTCTCAAGTTTTTCTTTTTCAATTAAATCTTTTATAAACTTAGTAGCCAAATTGTCACAAGGAGTATGACTGTTCATTAAATTAAATCCTAAAAGCTTGGCAGCGTCGACTGTCCTTTGATGATTAATAACGTTGACTCCTCTGGCTACTTCCTCAATTCTTTCTTTCATTAAACCTTCGGCAACATTTATTGGAACTCCATATTGAGTTAAGACGTCACATTGCAAATCCATCACATCAGCTAAATGAGCCAATCCTTTACCTAGGGGATGATGGCCTAAAATTAAATCAATGCCGCCGATTTCTTTTGCCATTAAAATCTCGGCCGGCTCAATATCAATTCCGACTAGAACTCTTTTTATTTCTTTGTCTTCGCTAATGTTTAAAATTCTAGAATCTAAATAAGGATTTTCTAAGGCTTCTAAATCAAACCCTTCTTTCTCTTTTTCAGAAAGTTTCTCGTATTTTTCTTTCTTCCTCTTTAAAAACTTCTCTACTCCTTCTTTACCGCGAAAATCAGCTTCTACTCCTTTATTTATTGCTAAGTTGTAAATCTCGTTTATTTTCATATCGCGTTAAAAATTTTTGACATAATTCATCAATTAATTTCTCCTGTTCTTTGATATCTAAAACTTCTCGGCGAATCCGAGCTTTCTCTAAACTGATAAACTTGCGAAGAGATTTTGGCAGCTTCTTTCTCATAAGCCAGGGTTGGATAAAGAAAACCAGAATTATAAATCCTAAATTCGAAATCCGAAATCCTAAACAAATTCAAAATTCTAATATCTAAATTCAAAACAGTTTTGAATATTTGAATTTTGAACATTTAATATTGTTTAGAATTTAGTGCTTAGGATTTAGGATTTTTGGAAATTATTCTCCTTTAATTACGGCTAAGGGTATTAATCTTGCTACCTTTTTTGAAAGCCCTGCCTGATGAACAACATCAACCACTTGCTCCACGTCTTTATAAGCCATCGGCGCTTCTTCGGCAATACCCCTTTCGCTCCAGCATTTAACAATAATTCCTTTTGATTCTAATCTTTTTATCACTTCTTGTCCAGAGACCCGCCTCATCGCTTCATGACGGGACATAGTCCGGCCGGCACCATGGCAGGTGCTGAACCAGGCTTCCTCTCCTTCTTTAGCCCCAACCAAAACATATGAGGCGGTCCCCATACTGCCCGGAATTAAAATCGGCTGACCGACTTCTCTGTATTTTCCCGGGACCTCGGAATGACCTGGCGGAAAAGCTCGGGTTGCCCCTTTGCGGTGAACAATGACTTCGGTATCCTTTCCATCAATTTTATACCTTTCTTTTTTGATAATATTATGAGCCACATCATATAATAATTCAAGTTTTTCTTTCTCTCCTAACACTTGCTTCCAGGCTTTTCTTGTATAATGAGCAATCATATAGCGATTCGCCCAGGCGTAATTGGCGGCCGAAGCCATAGCCGAAAAATATCTTTGACCTTCCGGAGAATTAAAAGGCACGCAGGCAAATTCTCTGTCGGGAACTCTAATTTTATATTTTCTATCCATCAAAGGAATAAATTCTTTTAAGTAATCCGTGCAAACTTGGTGGCCGAGACCTCTAGAGCCAGTATGGACCATAATTACAACTTGATCCTTAAACAAGCCAAAAGCTTCGGCAACCTCTTTATCAAAAATTTCCTCTACTTTTTGAATTTCCACGAAATGATTTCCAGAGCCGAGAGTCCCAACCTGGTCTCTTCCTCTATTTTTAGCATGATCTGAAACTACGCTACTATCTGCCCAATCTAATTTTCCACTGGCCTCACAATTCTCAACATCTTCTTTTTCTCCATACCCTTGTTTTAGTAAAATATGGGTTCCTTCTTCTAAAATTTTATTGATTTGTTCAATACTCAGTTTTATTTTTCTTCCTCGACCCAATCCTGAAGGAACTTGACTCTGAATCTCAGTCGCTAATTTATCTAAATATGGCTTGATCTCTTTTTCAATGTGTTCTGATTTTAATAACCGCATGCCGCAATTGATATCATATCCACAGACTCCCGGCGAAATCACCCCGTCAGAAATTCTTATTGCTGCTACCCCACCTATGGGACTGGCGTAGCCTTCGTGCATATCTGGCATCGCCAAGGCATATTTTTGAATACCGGGAAGAGTGGAAACATTTACCAACTGTTCAAGTGATCTATCTTTAAAACTTTCCTCTAGCATTTTTTCTGAAACATAAGCTCGGGCTGAAACTCGCATATCCGACCTAAAACTCTTTGGAATCTCCCAAAGCCAATCGGTTATTTTTTTAAAATCCTTTTTCGAAATCATATATCGAGCTTCCGAAGGGTCAAAGAACATTCTGTTCTTTTCCGCCTTTCGCTATGCTCAGGTAAGCGAAGATGGAGATGAAGCTTCATCGACTACTTTATTTTAGCTTAAATTTTCGAAAAAGAAAAAGCCGTATTCTAAAGCGGCCTAATATTGTATTTAGAAACTTTAAAGTAGTTTTATATATCAAAAAGCACGGTGGCTTCCCAGGTTTTATCCTTTGGTCGAAGAATATCCTTTCTTCTCCCGCCTTCGCTTCGCTCGGGCTTTTGATGAATATCTAAATTATGATAAGTTATTCCTTTGACCGCCACTCCTATTCTTTTTAATTCTTCCCCCGATAGAACTCCTTCAATATTTTTTTCAGTAAATTTTTTAAATTGAATCCGATAATAAACCTGGCGGTTAACTTCGCTTGAATATAAGACTTCACTTAAAAAATCAACTAAAAGTGACGATAGGTCCAGAGAGGAAACCTTAATTTCTTTTTTTATTTTCCTACCTTCCCTTTCATATTTAGCACTTTCAAACATTCCAATCATTGCATTTTCAAAAAGCTCTTTTAAGTCTTTCCCAAAAGCTCTAATCATCAAATCGGCCTTATGCTCTAAGATTTCATACTTTTTCATAAATTTAGTTTTTTAAACTCTTCCTTTACTATTTTCCTGTCATCCCAGGGAATTTTTTTACCTTTAGCCACACAAATCCAAGGTTCACAGCCCTTGCCAGTGATAACTACCGTATCTCCTGTTTGGGCAAGTTCTAAAGCTTCTTTAATTGCTTCTCTTCTGTCTAATATTTTCTTTGCTATTTCATTAGTGCCAACTGCTACTTGGTTTATAATTTCTATTGGATGTTCATCATATGGATCCTCGTTGGTAATAATAATTTCATCACAGTATTTACCAGCTATTTTGCCTAAAACTGGTCTTTTCCATTTATCTCTGCCTCCCCCGCAGGCGCCGAGCACGCAAATCATTTGCCCAAGCCGCAGCGAAGGGTGAAGAAGAGATTTATCTCTTCGCCTTGCGTTTTCTGGCTTTAGAGTTTGATAGACTTTTTCTAGGGCATTGGGAGTAAAAGCATAGTCAACAAACACTTTAAAGGGGTTAGAAATTACTTCTTCCATTCTCCCCGGGATCCCTCTAACTTTTTCTAAAGCTTTTTTGCAAGTTTCTAAATTAATTCCTTGTGATAAACCTACACAAGCTGCCGCTAGTCCATTATAAATATTGAAGTCTCCTGTCAAACGAAGTTTAAACTGAGTATTTTTAGTATTAACATCTCCTTTATTTAATCCGTAAGTATATTTCTTATTAGCCGGGAATTGTAAAAAGTACCCCGTATTTTCATCATCTAAATTTATAATATGAGTTCCCTTTGTTGCTTGAAAAAGTTTCCCCTTTGCCTCTTTGTATTTTTCAAAACTGCCGTGAGCTTCAATATGCTCTAGGGTTAAATTAGTAAAAACAGCTATGTCAAAATCAATGAATTGGTGGCGGTGCTGTTTGATGCCTTCAGAAGTTATTTCCAGAACTGCGTATCGGCACCCAGCATTTAAAGCTTGCCTTAAAAATCTTTGGAGCTTAAAACGGCCAGGCATAGTCATTTTCAGAGTATTCGGCCATTCTTGATTCCCGATTTTAAATTTTATTGAGGACAAAGAGGCGACTTTATAATTAGCTTCTTCCAAAATTTTAGTTGTTAAAATGACCACGGTTGATTTTCCATTAGTACCGGTTATACCAATTATTTTTAATTTTCTGGAAGGAAATCTATACAAAACTGCCCCTAAAAAAGCCAGTAAAAAATGATACCAATCTAATAAAAAATCAGGGATAAATTTTTTAATTAAATCTTTCATTTCAATTTAATTTTAAGTGAATTTTATCCAAAATAAAAGAGGGCAACGGTTGCTCGCTACCCCCGCAGAAAATTTATACCTTACTTTGAACTATATTTATCTTTTACCTTGTTCTCATAAAACTTTCAAGACTTGATTAAAAGAATAAAATGGTTTAAAGTAAAATCACTATGTCAATTACGAAATCGGCTAAAAAAGCTCTCAGGCAAAGTAAAAAAAGAAGGGCTAGAAATATTCAAAAAAAAGAAAAAATAAAAGACCTCTTGAAGGAGGTTAAAAATTTAATTTCCCAGAAAAGGACCGAGGAAACTAAAAAACTTTTGCCTCAAGTTTATAAATTATTGGACAAGGCAGCTAAAACCGGACTGATTAAAAAAAATGCAACCGCCAGAAAAAAATCGAGAATCACCAAATTAATTAACAAATCTCAGCAATAAAAATATCTAAAGCAGTCTCTGGTTCCACCTTACCCGTTTTTATAGCTAAATCTACTTGAAATATTTTTTGGTAGATTTTTTTTAATTCATCAATTTTAAATTTTTGAGCCTGGGAATAGCTTTTTTTAATAACATAGGGATGAAGTTTGGCTTCTTTTGAAAGGGCGTACGGGGATTTGTTTTTCTCGATCAGGTCTCGAATCGTTAAGAGATTACGAAATTGAAAATTAATCATTGAAAGAAGATACAAAGGATTATCACCCTTTTCTAAATGTTTATGAATTAACTCCAAGGCCTGTTTTTTGTTTCTTGAGGCTATGGCATCAATGGTTTTAAAAATTTCTGGTTCAATTTTTGGTTTAACTAAAAGTTCAATGTCCTTTACTTCAATTACCCGAGCGTTAGCGAAGGGTGGAGATGAAGCGATAGCTTCGTCGACTCTTTTGCCAGACTTGTAACTTACCAGCTTCCCAATCTCATTTGCCATCTGCCAGAGATCATTGCCGACATAATCTATAAGCTTTTCTAATGCCATTGGATTAATTTTTACTTTGTAATTTTCAATTTCCTTTTTTACCCAATTTTTAAGATTCTTATCTTCTAAAAGTTTGAACTCTTGAGATTTTGCACATTTTTTTAATAATTTGAACAAAGGGTCGCTCCTGGGGGTTTCCTTTGTTTCATGAAATAAAATAATATCTCCTGAATCAATAAACTTTTTAGAATTTTTTAAAAATTTTTCTTTAAAACTTTGATCAGTAAACGCCTCCTCTATGACTATTAGTTTTTTCTCGGCGAACATCGAAATGGATTGAAATCCATCTTTAAAATCTTCGAAAGACGTTCGACTGAGCTCAGCCGAAGTCCCTTTTTCGCTTAAATTAAGATATTTTAAATTTAATCCACTTTTGTGGATTTTTTTGTAACGCTCAATTATTTCATGTAATTTCCGACGAGACCTATAAGTATCTGAGCCGTAAAGAAAAATCATCATAGTTTTTGGCAATTTGGGCAAAAATGGGCAGAGCGGCCAGCTAATTTTACTCTTTTTATAACAGTTCCGCAACGATTACATTTTTCTCCTTCTCTCCGATAGACTTTTCTGGCTTTGTCAAAAAAACCAGTCTCACCAGAAAGGGTTCGATAGTCAGAAATAGATTCGCCGCAAAGCTTTATTGCTAAAGGTAGAGTTTTTCTTATAGCCTGATAAATGTTCTTTAACTCTTTTTCTGAAAACTGAGAGATTTCTTTAAAGGGGTGAACTTTCGCCCGCCACAAAATTTCGTCAGAATAAATATTGCCAATACCAGCGATTACCGTCTGGTCCATCAAAACCTGTTTAATTTTGCCCCGAGGCCGACTAAGAGCCTCTGTAAAGTTTTCGAAAGTGAAACTTTTATCTAAAGGTTCCGGGCCTAGGGAGCTAAGCTCCTTTTTTAACTCATCTTTATTTAAAAGTTCGGCTTTGGCAAATTTTCTTAAGTCTGATAAAGCCAACTGTTGACCATCGTCAAAGGTGAATAATAAATGGATGTAGGTATTAACCTTTTCCGAAAGAGGGCCTGGCGGCGGCAGCCAAATATTTCCTTTTTTCTTCCACTTTCCTAACAATAGGTGACCAGTCAATTTTTGATGAATCAATAAAGCTTTGTTTCCCGAGAGATCAATAAGAATGTTTTTACCCCTTCTTCTAATATTTTCAATTTTTCTTCCTTCTATTCCCTTTTTAAAATCTTTGAAATCCCTCGGCTTTTTAATCATCTTTTGAAAATCAGTCCAAACATCATCGATCTTCCGACCGAGTATTTTTTTCTGTAAATCCCTAACCGTAGTTTCGACTTCCGGTAACTCAGGCATACATCAATAAACCCCGCCCTCTAAGCTCAATGAATTACATATAGCACAGAGGGCGGGGTTCTTTTTTAAATCTCTAACTGTTGTTTCAACTTCTGGCAGTTCAGGCATGCTTCATTTACCGAGCTTCCAAAGGAAGCGCAGGTGAAGAAGAGAACGAAGTTCTCTTCGCCTACCGAGCTTCCGAAGGAAGCGAAGGTGAAGAAGAGAACGAAGTTCTCTTCGCCTACCGAGCTTCCATTTACGGGTTCGAAAGTGAAGATGAGGACTCGTCCTCATCTCTCTAGAACAGCCTTGATCTTCTCGATAATTTCTCCCGGAGTAAAATGAGCCTTGATTAGGTAATCGACTGCTCCCATTTTGAGACCTTTTTCCACGTCATCTTTTTGGCCGAGATTAGAGAGAATAACCACCGGGATTGAAGATAGAGTTGATTCCTTTTTCATCCGGGCCAAGACTTCGAATCCGTCAATGCCAGGCAAAATTAAATCAAGTAAAATTAAATCCGGTTTTTCTTCCTTTATTTTTTTTATCCCTTCCTCGCCATCGACTGCTTCGGAAACTTCAAAATCTTCTTTAATAAGTTTCTGAGTGATTAACTCCCTTAAAAATTTATCATCTTCAATGACCAAAATTTTTTTCATAAATTTTATTTACCTATTTGTTGAACCACTTTATCAATCACTTCTTGGGGGTCAAATTCAGTTTTAATTAGCCAGTCCTTTGCTCCTAATTTTTGGGCTCGGTCCAGTTCTACTGGCTGGCCAGAATTAGAAATGACAATTACTGGAATTTTCTTTAATTCTTTATTTTTATTCATCTCCTCCATCACCTCAAACCCGCCCATTTTCGGCATAATAATATCAAGCAAAACAAGGCCGGGTTTTACTTCTTTCATCACTTTTAATCCTTCTTCGCCATCCTTGGCAACCGAAATCTCATAACCTTCGATGGTTAATTTTCTTTGAAGAAGGTTAACTATTATTTCTTCGTCTTCAATGATTAAAATTTTTTTAGCCATAGTTTAGTCAAAGAGAACTTCGTTCTCTTTTCCACCTTCGCCCCGCTGTTGCGGGATTCGGTTTATAATTAAAATTTAATTAAAAACCCACAGAAATCATCCCCTAAACCAATGCATCTTTTTTCTTCACAGCTAACCTTGGTAATGCTAAATTCTTGACCGGCTACTGCTATTGAACCCTTTTTAGAAATTATACCATCTAAATATCCTTCAATAAATCCTTCTTCAAAGAAGCAAAGATTTTGCAAAACATTCGGAACTCCAGAAGTTAGAGAAGATTCATAAATTTTAAACTGGACTCCTTTTAATTCTGGCACCATCTCAATTTCTACTTTCCCTTCTCTTAAAAATTCAATTATTTTTTTTATCTCTTCCAAGACAAGTGATAATTCGCTTCTCTCAGAATTCTCGCTCATTCTTTTGCCAAATTTCATTCCGGCTAACCTTAAAGCAGACTGATAACCTACCGAAGCCCATTGAAGGGAAAAAATTATCATTCGGCAAAGTCGAATATCAACTTGATCTCCCAGTTCTTTTCTTTTAGTTTTAAGTGGCTTCCCTTCAATAATATCTCTCAGATCTTTTACAAGATCTTCAATAATTTTTTCCATAGAAGTCGGTTTTCCTATTTGGTTATATATTTTTTAGCCAGAAGATAACTCCCTCGGATCAGATAAATACCGGCTACAACCTGAACGATAAAGAACACAACTAATAGAACTTGCCCAATAATCCATTGATAGAGAATTGGCACTTCAATCAATTCGTGAACCGTTCCCCAAACCATTGCCATCCAGAAAATTTTCCATTCTTCGGGAATTGGCCTTGTGCCATAGAATTTTCGAAGATACCTAATAATATAATAAGCAGCCATCCCAAACCCACCAACAATGGGAATGTGCATTAACAGAAAATAGAGGCTCATTCCAAAAGGACCAATGGCTAAAGGATTTACGGCATAAAATTCTAAAATTGGCATATTTTTAAGAAGTTACTTCTTTATATAGAAAGTAGGCGCCGAGACCAATCAAGGCACCTCCTAAGGCATGGGGAATGAGCAAAAGAATGTTTGTTTCAATCATTCCGGCATTAGGCCATTCATAGAAACCAAGTATTTCTCCAATCTCAGCAATAGCGGTAATAAAAACTCCCCACAAAATAAACTTCCAGGATTTTGGAATTTTCCTCCCGGCAAAAAATCCTCTGGTGTATTGAATAATATAATAAGTCGCAACTATAAAAGCTACAGCAGCAAAAACCAGTCCTATCAAGGTCGGCCATTTCAACCAGCCCAGGGTCTGACCCATAAATGTGTTGATATCAAAATATTCAATTCCAATAAGCGGCGGGTTAGGACTACCCGGTATAATCATATCAAAAATGTCTAATTACTAATAACTAATTTCTAATACCTCGACCTTTACTATATTTTACTCTTTGTAGAAAAATAGGCAATAAATGACCATTGAACTATTTCTACAAAAACTACTACTAAAAAACCAATTATTCCTCCTTTAATAATTAAATAAAGTATAATCGGAATTTCTACTGCCTCCATTGCCCCGATTATTATACCTCCCCTAATTAAAAGTTTGTAGGCAAATATCAGCCAGGTCTGGATTATGTTTATTGTAACAAAAATCAGTATAAAAAAGAATAAGGGTTCATCCATAAGAAAGAGGTTAAAATTCTTTCAAAAATTCTGTAAACTCTTCCTTTGTTGGCAGAGTGAGGTAAAAAGTAGTCCCCTTACCTTCTCCTGACTCGAACCAGATTTTCCCTCCGTGAGCCTCAATAATGTTTTTAGTGATGAAAAGTCCCAAGCCAGATCCTTCAGTCGCCATTCTCATCACATTGGCCCCTCGAAAAAATTTGGTAAATACTCTCCCTTGCTGGTCTTTTGGGACTCCAACCCCCGTATCTTTGACTGAAAGCTCTATTTCCTTTTCAACAGGCCTTAGAGAAACCGTCACTCTTCCGCCAGCCGGAGTATATCTAATGGCATTATCCAGGAGATTATTAATGGTTAACCTTATTTTTTCCACGTCTACTTTAATTTGAGGTAATTTCTTTTGAGGTTTTTTAAATTCGAATTTAATCTTCTTCTTTTTAATTTCGTCTTTAAAAGAGTTTATCACAAATTGGCAAATCGCTTCAAGGTCGGCGAGAACAGGTTTGTAAAGATACCTTCCTTCCTCAATTCTCGTTATGTCTAAAAGGTCATTAATTAAAGAAATCATTCTTTCATTACTTTGGTAGGTTTTTCCAAGAAAATCTCTTTGTTCTTTGGTTATCTCCCCCAAGTCTCCGTCTAAAAGCATCCTTAGGGTCCATTTGATAGCTGAAAGCGGAGTGCGAAGTTGGTGGGCGGCTAAAGAAACAAATTCAGTTTTTATTCGCTCAACCATCTTTTCTCGAGTAATATCGTGTAAAATAACCAAGGTTCCCATTTTTTTTTCTTCTCTCATTAGGGGAAGAGTAGAGATTTCCAGGGTTAACTTTTTTTTAAGGAGCAATTCTTTTCTAAATATGCCTTTGATTTTTGGCCCAACCAGCCCCATTAAATGTTCAA
>Ga0210057_1003472_pt1 | contig 21686 bp, 19 predicted proteins | sample CryGeyCG2114_010_2_FD_183968 | JGI IMG/M metagenome (GOLD analysis project Ga0210057, IMG submission 183968) | Groundwater microbial communities from aquifer - Crystal Geyser CG10_big_fil_rev_8/21/14_0.10 (SPAdes) (version 2) | ecosystem: Environmental > Aquatic > Deep subsurface > Groundwater ...
TTTGTATCTTAGAATCTTACTGCAACTACATCTCTATCTATCTTGTTTTGTATTTCTCTTGTTTTCGCTCTTAATTCTTCATTTATTGTTGCGTGTTGTATTTGTTGCAATAAATCTAGTATTTGTCTTATGTATCTTACTATGTCTCCTTCGGACATGTTTGTGTAATTCATTAAGTCTAGGAATTCGCATCCTTCATACCATTCTTTTAGGAATGATTCTAAAAAGAAAGACGGATTGTCTCTGAAATATTTATTTAGAGTTTTATTTTTGCTTATTTTTTTAAGTACTGTGTTGGAGATTTGCTTTTGTTCTGTCTTAAACTTTATACTTCTTTTATCTTCATATACAAGTCTTCCAATAATAATTAATATCTCAAGATTTGTCAAGCTCTTAGTTATGTCTGTGCAGAATGCCTCTGTAACTAGAATTTCTTGAGTATAAATTCTCATTGCAAATAAACCTTTTTCAGTAAGTTCTAATCCGTTGAGTGCTTTTGCAATGTAGTTTTCACGTATGAGTTTGGCTCGTTTTTTTTCAAAACTCGTTATTATTTTTGAGGTTCCAGATTTTCCAACTTTTTGATATGAAAAGAAACTGCTTCGTAAAATTATTTGTTGTTGTTCTTCTGTGTGGCTGTGAATTAAATTTAGAACTGTGTTTATTGATAATTGAAATTGCGATTGTAGTGGTTCGCTGTCTGATTCTGTGATGTTTCTAACTTTTTGTATATCCATCATGCTTCTTTCTACAACACTTATTGCAAATCCTTGTTCATCTATTCCTCTTCTTCCTGCTCTTCCAGCAAGTTGAAAATATTCTTTACTGTTTAAGTAGCGAAAGTTTATTCCATCGAATTTTTCTAGAGAATCAAAGCAAACTGTTTTTGCGGGCATGTTTATTCCCACTGCGAATGTTTCTGTTGCGAATAATACTTTAATTAATCCCTTTGAGAAAAGTGTTTCCACTATGTCTTTTAATGCGGGAAGTAATCCTGCGTGGTGAAATCCTATTCCATTTGAAAGACATTCTCGTAATAATCTTGTTGTTTGTAAAGTAAGTACTGATTTGTCTGTCGCTTCTAGTTTTGCTCGAACAACTTTGCCAACTTCAGCAGATTCTTGCGCATCCAAATAATTTCTAGCTCGTTTTAGACTTTCTGCTTTATCTTGTGTTAATTGTCTAGAAAAACAGAAATATATGCAAGGAAGTTTTTCTCCCGCTTCTAATTCTTTTAATAGTTCTATGTGACTTAGTTTTTTTATACTTCTTAATTCTTCAAATTGTCTTTTTTTATTTTTGAATTCTTTGTGATACTTAGGATATTTATCTAGTTGTTTGTGTTCTTCTATTTCTGCAATTGTTTTAAATCCGAGTTCTGTGTCATAAAACATGTGGTGTAATGGTACTGCTCTTTTTTTCTCAACTACAACATCAACTGGGTGTTTTTTTATGTAACTAACCCAGTTTGCAAATTGTTTTGCGTTAGGAATTGTTGCAGAAAGGCACAAGAATCGGGTGTGTGCTTTGCTAAAAATTACGCTTTCTTCCCACACTGTTCCTCTTTCAATATCTCCGAGATAGTGTATTTCATCGAATATAACATAAGCCAATTCATCTACAGAAGGATCAAATGATAACAACATGTTTCTGTAAATTTCTGTTGTCATAATCAGAAGTGGAGCTTCCGAATTTATTGTTACATCTCCTGTTAGAATTCCTACTTTGTCATCTCCGTATTGATGTCTGAAGTCGTTATATTTTTGATTAGAAAGTGCTTTTATTGGGGCAGTATAAATAATTCTTTTTCCAACTTTTAAATATTTGTCAATAACGTAGTCTGCAATTAGTGTTTTTCCTGTTCCTGTTGCCGCACTGACGACGACAGAATGATTGTTTTCTATTGAATGAATTGCTTCTATTTGAAAACGATCAAGTTTTAATCCGTGGAAATTTATCGATTCTTCTTCTACATTACCGCTCATGAGTATGATGTTTTTCTTTTGTTTTTAATTGTTTGTATGTTTTAGTAGTTTTTGTTTATTTTTTATCTTATTATTTCATATACTCCTTTTACTCCTTTTTTGCTTAAGACTAGTTGCCATAACTGGTTGTTTCTTGCTCTAAATGATCCTGCACAAGAAAGAAGATAGTAGTCCCACATTCTTTTGAATCTTTCATCATAATTTTTCTTTAATTTAGGCCACGCTTTAGTAAAGTTAGCATGCCACGCCATTAAAGTTTTATCATAATCTGCGCCGAAGTTGTGTAAATCTTCTATTAAAAAGTGTTGTTCACATGCAGCAGAAAGTTGTTTTATTGAGGGTATAACTCCGTCAGGAAATATATACTTATCAGTCCAAGGTTCTCCCGAAACATGAGATGTTGCAGATCCTATTGTGTGCAGTAAGAATAAGCCGTCTTCTTTTAAGCATCTGTCTGCTACGTTCATATATTCTTTGTAATTTTTCGGTCCTACGTGTTCAATCATTCCAACTGAAACTATGCAATCAAATTTTTCATTAAGCTCTCTATAATCTTGAATTCTTATTTCAACAGGAAGTCCTTTGTTTAATTCTTTTGCTAGTTTTGCTTGTTCTTTAGATACTGTAACTCCTACCACTCTGGCGCTATAATTTTTTGCCATGTATCTTGCAAGAGTTCCCCATCCGCAGCCAATATCTAATACTCGCATTCCTTTTTTTAGTTTTAATTTCTTACATATTAGTTCCATTTTGTCTATTTGTGCTTGATCAAGTGTTTTTGCGTTCTTCCAGTAACCGCAACTATAATTCATATTTTTATCAAGCATAGATTTGTATAATTCATTTCCAATGTCGTAGTGCCATTGTCCTATGTGTTTTGCTCTTGTTTTTTGGTTGTTTGAGAATTTTGCCTTAAGATAAAGTAGAGCCATGCTCGGAGTTTTTTTAATTCTGCTTTGAAGATCTGCACATAAGATTTTGTAAATAAATTTGTCTATTGCTTTGCAGGTCCACCATCCATCCATATATCCTTCTCCAAGTCCCAAATTTGCTTCAGCGATTACTCTTGGATATAGTTTGTCATTTAGAACGTGTATATCTTCTGGACGAGATCCATTTATTTTTATGTCTGCAGAGTCTAATAATTTTTGAACAGTTTGTTTGTATTTGGTCATGTTTATTCCTCCTAATAAGTCTTGGAAGTGCCATTATTTATTATTTGTTCTAATATTAAAAAAATATATAAATAACTTAAACTACCTTTGAGTAATGAAACTTATAAGAAGAGATGAATTAGAGGGACAGTACGAAAGATTGGCCCTTGATTATGTTCAAAATACTGAAGAAGCTTTAATTACAATTCTAAGAGCTTCTGAAACTTTTGCTAAAAAGAACAATTTATGGGTTAGAACTGGTCTTTTTTATGAAAAGCATGAGGGTTCAGAAATACTTAAAGTGGAATATGAAGGAAATACATATTATTTGGACAAATTAGTCAATGATTTGATTGAAAAAAATATGATTCCGAACGTTATTGAATCTCCTACTTCTTTGTATTTAGCATTAAGAAATAGAGGAACTACTAGATTAGGATATAAACAAGCCCTGGAAGTCTTCAAAGGTTTTCCAAACTTAACATTTCCGTCAACTTCTCTGAAGGATTATTTCTTGAAGAAAGAAGATAATTTGGAAACTGAAGGTGCCAGTTTTTGGTCTGTAGAAGGGAATTAATTTAAGAGTTTATTCTTGAGGCCTGTAATCAAAACACATTTAAAACATTTATATTTACTTTCTTGAATGAGTGATGAGGGCGAAGATACAAAAATTCACGATCTTTCTATTTGGACTGAAAAGTATAGACCAAAGAATTTCTCTGAAGTAAAAGGTCAAAAAGAAATTGTTGCACGTGTTAAAGCATTTGTTGAAGCTAAGAATATGCCACATCTTTTGTTTTCTGGACCTCCCGGTGTTGGAAAAACTACGCTGGCTTTGGTTACTGTGAGACAATTATTCAAAGATGTTTGGCAAGAAAATTTTTTAGAACTTAATGCTTCTGATGAAAGAGGAATTGATGTTGTTAGACAAAAAGTAAAAGATTTTGCTAGAACAAAAAGTATTGGAGATGTTCCTTTCAAGATTATTTATTTGGATGAATCTGATGCGCTTACCAAGGAAGCTCAGCAAGCTCTAAGAAGAACTATGGAGAATTACGCTCAAACTACAAGATTTATTCTTTCTTGCAATTATTCGAGTAAAATTATTGATCCTATTCAGTCAAGATGTACGGTGTTTAGATTTAAACCTTTATCTAAGGAAGAAATTTCTGGAATAATTAAAACTATTGCGCTCAAAGAGGGTTTAACTGTAACTGCAAAAGGAGAAGAGGCTTTGTTTTACGTTTCAGGAGGAGACGTTAGACGTCTTGAGAATTTAATGCAGAGTAGTTCTGCAATAAAAAAAGAATTAAGTGATTCTTTAATTTTTGAAGTTGCTAGTTTTGCTGAGCCTAGAGAAATTATTGAAGTTATTGAAAATTGTATTAATCAAGATTTTCAATCTGCTAAGAAAAAACTTTTGGACACTATGTTAAAACAAGGTCTATCTGGAATTGATGTTATTAAACAACTTCAAAAGGAAGCTTGGAATTCTAAAGCAGATGATAGAATTAAACTTGAAATGATTAAGCAATGTGGTGAAGCAGAATTTAGAATGATTGAAGGATCAGACGAATTTATTCAATTAGAAGCGTTGCTTGCTAAATTTGTTTTGCTTAACAAAAAGTAGTTTATTAGAATTAATAAAAAAAGAAAAATAAAAAAATATTTTGTTTATTCTGGTGTATGTTGAACCATTATTGTTGTATCAACATATTTCCAGTAATCATAAGTTAATCTTATGTTGAATGGTTCTATTCTGTTGTTTCTGTCAGTTAAGGTTACTGTACAACTTACATCTCTAGGTTCTCCGCCACTTAGTGTTACGTATCCTGAAGAATCGCTTCCTTCAGATAAACCTACACATTTGATTGCGTCTTGAGAGCCATATGCTAAATCAAGAATTTCTACAAATACTTTGTTTTGATTTGTAAGTTTGTCATCACAGTAGTTATCAGTTTTGTATATTTTTCCAGTGTCTACATTGCTTACTGTGAATGTAAATCTTGTTTTGTCTTTTCCTGCAGCTGTTTGTTTTAAGTTAGTTATTTGCACTGGTCCTCCTGATGTGGACATATCTCTTTGTGAGTTAACGTCGCAAACTCCATCTTTTGCAGTTGATGTGAATTCTTCTTTTACACATAATTCTGCGGCTGCTTCTGTTTGATACTTGTAACAGATTTCTGCTCTTACAGGGAAGTCTCTACTTGTTGTTTCATTAGCTTCATAGTTAAATCCTGGGAATTCTACACTTACAGGAGGAGAAGTTATTGTTGTTCCGTCAGGTTGTTTTTCATTTGCTTCTACATCTTCTGTTAAATTTTGTATTAAATCAGCATTTGTCATTCCGAAGGATGTAGGTGGGAAACCACTTAATTTTATGTATGCTTCATTTGCTTCCACGAAGTGTTCTCCGTTGTTTTGAACTTCTACTACTATATCAAAGTCTTGCTCTCCGCCGTCGCTTATACTTTCTGGAGGCGCGCCTTGTAAAAATTTTATTTCTAATCCTTTTTGTCCACCCAGATATCCTGAGTTAGATGTAGGGGTTTGTTGTGTACATGCAGACACAAGGAAAACTCCTAGCACCAATAAGATTAATAGTATTTTTTTATTCATAGTTCAGCCTCCATTTAACTTAATCTTCTTATTGTTATTTGATTATTATATGTTTCTTCATATCCGTACCATAGTTCCATTTTTAGAGGAATTGCATATGCGCTTCCCACGTTTCCTGATTCATCAAGCGGATATCTGCATGTGAATCTTGCATCTTGTGTATTTGGATCTAGTCTTATTTGATAATTTCTGCTACAGTCGATTGGTGTTTCTCCAACGAATGCTTGTCCTATGTAAACAATATTTAGCATGGTTGGTTTTACTGATCCTGGGTAATAAGGACTACACGCTTCTAAGTATCCTACATCCCAAACTCTTCCTGATCCAACATTTCTAATTGTAAAATCAAGTATCATTTCCCTTCCAGTGTTTGTTTGTTCCAGTCTTGTTACTGCTACAGGACCTCCTTGACTTCCGCCCCAGGTGTATGTTTCTGCTCTACAAACTTTGTCTTCATCTGAGAAGGGATCAGGATCTATGCAAAGCATAGGGCTTACAAAAGTCGTGTAAGCATAACATGTTTTAATTTGATAAGGCACGTTGAAATAATCTTGTCCTGCAGGCCAATCACTTTTCATTCTTACTTTGAATGTTTTAAAATCTATATCTCCGCCCGGCGAGTCAGGATTATCTCCTTTTAGTGCGAATTCTGATCCTCCGAATTTATCAAAGTCAAAGTTTTGTGCTATTGACATAAGTAATGCTCCGTGATTTAGAATATTTATTAGAACTCCATTTGCACTTAGTCCAAAATTATATCTGCCATCTCCTAAGTTTTCTAAATTTACTCCTATTGCGGGGAATTTTGTTCCAAATAATTGACCTAGTTTGTCTAAATCTAGATTTAATCCCCAATTTCCAGAAGTTCCACTATATCCAGAAACTCCATAAGTTAAACAACCTGCAGTAAATCCTAGGCTGTTTCCTGAGAAGCCTAATAAATTAAAGTAGCAATTAGCAGTATTTGCTCTATCTATCATAATTTCTTGTTCTACTCCGTCTTTGTATTTGTATATTGAGAATAGTTCTGGTCCGAATCCTGATAAGAATACTGCGCCGTATGAATCTGATGCTCCATCATTTCTTAATCTTATGCTGAACTCAGCGACATTCCCATCAGAACTTGTCAAGTCAGCAGTTCTGTAGTATAACATTCTTGGTGCGGATTCTTGTTGCAATAATATTCCATTCATTCCTGTGTAATATGTGCAAGCATCTCCTTCAGAACATTGGCCTCGCATATCTCCTATTCCGCAGCCTGTTAATAGAAGTAAACCTGATAAAAGAACAAATAATAGTAGTATTTTAGTTGTATTTAGTCTCACCATCGTTATCTCTCTTTGATTATATATATTTAAAGATTCCTCTTTTATTTTTGAATTACAGACAATTATTACTCAAGGTTGACTGTTTTTTTAGTACACTCTGTTTATTTGAACGGTTTTACTTGTTGATGTTCTATAATAGTAGTCTGCTTGAATTGTTAACAGCGATTCATAGTTTCTATTTATCTGATATACTTTTCCTTGTGGAACTTCACATCTTATTGATCCTTCATTTGAATAAAGTTTCACTTCTGAATTAGTCATGCAAGTTAGTTCATCATTTCCAAGGTATACTTTTATTTTTAGAGTATTTATGTTGTCTTTTTCATACAATCTGTTGCTTATTGAGCATAATTCTTGTGTTAACAAATATTCATTAGAAGTAAACACGACGCCTTTTCCTACATTTGTAAATGTTATTTTGAAACTAGGTTTTAATTTCATGGAGCTGGTTTCTTCACCTAAGCTTGTTGTTTGTCCTTGTGCTAGTCCTGCAGGGATCATATCAACCTCAAGTTTTGTTATTGCGATTGGCGCACCTTGTCCTGAGAAAGTGTATGCTCCTTTATTTCTACATACTGGTGTCGTTTCAAGATTGTAGATGTCCCCATCCATACAAATACTTTGAGATAAAATTGTTTCATAAGGATAACAAACACTGGCTTCTACGGTTGTAGTGGGCATTTCTCTTGTTCCAGTTATTTTGTTTACTTTTAAGTTCGCCATTTGCATATAATTTTTTTCTCCAGTTGGCCAACTTTGAGATTTTCCTTGCAGGGTAAGTTTTTGTGTTTGTGAAGGTGCAAAGAGCGGATATAATTGAGGATTTTGTCCTGTAAAATATAATGTGTCAAAGTTTAAATTTACTACGGCATAATTATCTTCACTTCCATTAAGATCATGAGCGCCCTTATTCCAAACTTCGGCCATTACAACTAATTCTGAATCTTCATATGTTTCTTTCGGTGGATTGTTTTCTAGAAAATTTATTGTTAGGCCTTCTGTTCCTGTATACACATTTATTGGTGTTGGGGAAGATTGTCCGCAACCTGTTAAAAATATGAGAAGGATCGCTGTTGTAAAAAATATTGTTCTTTTCATTTTATTACATTATATTTATTATACTGTTGTTGGGTCTTTATTTACTTTTATTGTTATTTGTTTGCTTAATTCGTAATTGTATTTTGCAGTTCCTATTATTGATACTACTGCTTTTCCTCCTTTTAATCCTAAAAGTTGTGCTGCGTCGTTAGGACTTATTCCAAGATTACAACTGACAGACATATATGATTGCGATAAACTAGGATTGATGTTTGCAAATGTATAAACATCATAATCTGGAGAGTTAGCATCTGTTTGGGGTGGCGAGTATGTTTTTGTACATTTATCTAAATAAAATAGTTTGGGTATTCTTAATTGAAACGTATCCACGGCATTTATTGTTCCTTTTGTTGTTGAAGATGCTTGTTTATTATCAAGAGTCATTCCGACAGGAACTTTATTTATTTCAGTAATATCTGTTGTTAAACTTATTGGCATAAGTAAATTTTCATTTAATCCTAACATCACCGGACCATTTGTATAAATTGTTCTTGTTTTTTGATCTATGTCGAATTTATCATTCACATTTTCTCCGCCTTGTCTTATGCTATTCACAAAATCTCTGTCCATGAATGTGTATGTTGCATAAGCCCATGTTTCAAAATTAAAATCAGCAGTCAAATTAATTTTGTAGTCTCCTGTAGGCAATCCGTTTTCAAAAGTACAAATGACTCCTTGTTGATCTTGTTGATAAACAGTTACTTCTGTAGGATCAGTTGTTCCTAGGATTATGTCTGTAGAATTTTTTGTGTTTTGTGCTTTACAAGTTACTGCTAGTTTTATTTCATCAACAAAACTTCTAGCGCTTATTAATCCGTATAGGTTTATTTGTTGATTTTCGTATAGTGTGTCTTTTGATTCAAATTCTGTTATGAATACTCCAGTAACTTCTTTATTTTGTTCTACTTGTCCAGTATAGTATTGTCCAAGAGTATCATTGTATAATTTATTTATGCTTCCATTAACTCCAGTTCCTATATTTTGTATGTTTGCTATGAATGTTTTTCCCGCTTCATTTATTTTATCTACCAGAACTTGTGCCCCGCCAATTACATCATAACCGCTATTTTCTGCGCCGGGTAAATTTTCTGCACTTATTGCTAAACTATTAAATGCCAATATTAATGCAGATATAACTAATATGAAGAACCAGATTCTTGCAAGACCTACAGGAGTTAACCAGAATAAGAACCAGCCAACAAGACTTTTTCCTTCATATTTGTAATTTAATCCTTTAACATACATGAAGTAGAATAGCCAGACCGGTATTCCAACTATGACTGCACTTATTTGTGTTATTATTGCATCTGGAACTCCAACAAGTCTTAATAGTGCTGAAAATAGTGGAACCACAATTATTGAAATTATTGCCCAAGGCATGAATTCTTTTGCACTTTGTGCAAACGTGTGCTTTAATGTGTAATGTGCTAGTACCATAAGAATAAGATACATTGTTATTCTTGTAGCCATAATTCCTGGTTGTATTGAGAATTGAAATACTAAACCATCAACTACGTGCACTATGAGTGTAATAAGTATGAGTATTTGCCCCATGAATCTGCTTACATTTTGATCAGTTTGAATTCTTTCTTTTTTAGCATTATTTTTGTCTTCATTATAACCATCTTGTATATCTCTTTTTTTTCTAGAAAACCATCCTGGACCTTTTGGGCCCCCTGCTTTCGGAGGTGCTTGAGAATTATCATCCCCTGAAGATTGAACGACAACTGTTTGCGAGCTTGATTTATTTTCTTTTTTGGCTTTTCCTGTTCCGCCGCATTTTCGGCATTTTCCGCTACCTTTACAAGTTGTACAAACGTCACCTACAACTTTGCCTGTACCTTCACAAGTTCTACATTTTCCTCTTCCACTACAGTCGATGCATCCTGAGAAATTTTTACCTTTTCCTGCTTCCCAATCTTTCCATCCGTCTGGCGATTTTTCTTCTTCACTCATTTTGTTTGCCTTTGCCAGCTAAGAACTACCTGAATCTTATTTTTAATTCATTGATTGTTACATCTTCTAGAGGTCTTATTTCAACAGAATTTGTGCCTGCAGTCAGGTAATTATCTACGCTTCTTGTCTCTTTTATTTTATATGTATTGAAACTCATTTTCTTTCCGTTAATGAATACTTCAAATCTTTTCTTATCGGTATTTGGGAAAGTAAAGTCTACTACTGCTTCATATTTAGATTTTAATTCGTATTCATCTGGTTCGTTTGTTTCATTACTTTTTATTCTATTAAAGTAAGAAGTATCTATTTCAAAATAATATATTGGGTATTGCGCTTCTTCTAAAGAATTTATTAGTCTTAATCTGTCCACAAGAACTTTACCTTTTTCTATTCTAAATGTAAATTCATTTGTTCCAACAGCCAAATCTTCTTTTGCTAAATCTATGTAGTTGTAAACTCCGCAATCTGGATCTCCTTTGAATAATCTTTGATTATTTAATGATATTTCGAAATTTGTTACTTGTGTTTGTATGCAAACTGGATCATATCTTAATCTTGCTCTTGTTAATCTGTCTATTTCTTTTTGTTGTAAAGTTATTGTTTGTGTTGCTTGACTTTCGGATATGTCTGTAACATCTGCAGTTATTTTTATATCTTTTAATTGATATTCATTATATCTCCAGAAAGCCACTCCGGGACTCGAGACTGAAAATCTTAAAGTGTTATAATCTGAAAGACTCTGAGAGTCCAGATAAACAGGGATTGATGCTCCTGCGCTTAATTCTCCAGAATATACTTTCTCGCCGTTTAATTCAATTGTAAGTATGCCTTCTCCAACAGCCACATTAAATGATAAGATTAAGTTTTCTGAGAGTGTAGGATCTATTGAGAAATCAACATTTTCTTCTATTTTTTCAAACACTGAATTCTTAACGTATAGTGTGCTTTTTGATTTTATTATTTGTCCTTTCTTTTCGGTGTTTATTGTAAATGCTGGAAAGTCATAAGACTTTTCATCCGATGAGAAATAAGAAAGATTTCCTGGTTTTTCTAATAATAATATTTTGCTTGAAGCAGTACCGGTTGAACTGGTTGATGAGGAGGATGTGCCTTGTAATAGCTCTTGTCTGTCTGCAGGAGGTAAGAATAATATGTACAAAACCATTACAACTACAGATATTATGATGACAATTGCTGCATTGCTTCCTGATTGTCCTTTTCTATTTGTCTTGTTTTTTGAGAAGACCATGTTCTATTTACTGTTCGTTACAATATATAAACGTTTTGTTTATTTTTTTGATAATTTCCATTTTTTTACACAGGACTAGTATTTTTTTATATCTTCTTTTTTTAGAAAACTATAAAAACAAGCATTCTAGTTACTATTGTTAGGTGATTTTATGAGTCTTGTTACATGGTTTCAATCTTGGAGATTAAATTCTGGAATAAAAAAAATAGATAAGCTTGATGAAAAGCTTACAGAAGGTTTAGAGAAATACAATCTCGATTTTGATAGAATGGATGAGGAAAGAAGAGCAAATAGATCCGATTTGTTAAAGACTAAAAATGCAATTCTCCGTGTTGAGGAAAATAAATCAAATTTTTACAGATCAGAATTAAAAAAATTAGTTTCTTTAGAAGGTAATGAATTAACCGCTTATCAAAGAGATGTTCAAAAGCAAATTCTAGATTTACATAAAATATTAGAGGGTATTGATAACGTTGCTAAAAATGAAGTTAATGAAATATTATACGATGTTAGAAGTCCTTTATTGGCTTATTCTAAATTTGTTGATTCTCTCAGAAAAGTTCTTGCAGATAAGCACAAAGTTTGGGCCATGTCTAAAGAACAAAAAAAAGAAGTACTTGCAGTTGCTGAAGAAATTCAATCTTTATATCATTCAATTGTTAAAGACACTTTGTCTTTAATTCAGAGCCACATATCTAAAAGTTACAATGATGCTGATGCTAATGCTTCAGAGTTTACTGAAATTCTAAGACAAAGAGCTAAAGCAAAATCTTTGTTATCAAGAAAAAGATTATCTCTGCTGAAGAGCATAGATCGTATAGAAAAATTGTTGGGTAAATATGCTTTTAATAAAGATATGGTTGATGCTCAAAATGAGTTGTTGAAAATTATTGTTCAATTCAGAGAGCAATTTAAACAGTTGTCAGAACTTTGTGAAGATAGAATAAAAGTAGCAGACGATATGATTATAAGAATTTTCAAATTGGAAATAAAATATGTATCTGAGTTGAAGAAACTTAAAGATGAAATCGATAAATTAACTAAAGAAATTGGTGTTGCTCCGAAGACAAAAGAGGTTTTAGCTGATGCTGAAAATCAACTAATTTTACGTTTTGAAAAATTTGATAAATTATTTGGAAAAGAGGCTCTTGAAACATTATCAAGATTCGAGAGAGAAATGGTTTTGAAGAACACAGAACTTAAAAGATTAGAAGAAAAAATAATTCAAGAAGAAGCCAAAATTACGAAGCAGGCAAATGCAGATTTGAAAATAATTGAAGAAGAACTTGATCGTCCGAAAAAAGGCATGTTGAAGAAAATAATAATTCTAGGTCTCGCCGCAAATTTATTTGTTCAAACAACAATGGTTGCTCCAGAGATGGGGGGAGGGCCTTTAAGAGAATCTAATAAAGTTAGAGTTATAGATAATGCTCAAATGGAAACAGAACTAGAGAATGAGATGCTAACTCACCAAGGAACTACTGTTGAAGCGGAAGAGATTATTAGTTTTGAAACAACTCTTGATCCAGAACTTGATGTGCCTGCATCTTTTGCACCTAAATTTGATCCTAGAGAGTCGCAAATTTTTCAAAAAGATTACTCTGATGCACTTATTAATTTTAATGAGGATTTAGTTGCAGGTAAAAAGCAAATTTCTGATGGTGTTAAGGAATCTGCCAAAGATAGTATACGTTCTATTGAAAAGAAATATAATGTCCACATTCCTGCTGAAGTTAGAAATTCTTTTGAAAATATGTCTCCAGATTCTGTATTGAAAGATGCAAATTTGAGAGTTCTTGAAGTTCAAATAATTGGTCTTGCTTGTATTAAAGGAGCAAGTCAAACAAAAAGAAGTTCTGGTTTAACTGGCTTCGATAGCGATACTCGTTTAGCAGAAGGAAGGGGAGCTCAATGGAAAGATTCTGTTCTTCAGAAAGTTTCTCAAGTTTTTGGTGGTCAAGGATTTAATGCAGAGATTTCTGATTCTGTTGTTAAAGTTGCAGGAATTATTGCTAGAGATACTGAAAATGCTGAGAAAGCAGTTGGTGTTGCAAATGATTGGTTGAAAACAAATCCTTCGAACATAAAAGTTCTTGATTCCAAAGGAAAAGAGATAAAAAGTATAGATTTTAGAAGAATTAAAACTGATCATGCAGATACTTACAAGAAAGAATTGGATAATTTTGATAGAGTTATGAATAAGATGAAGGAAGTAGATGTTAAGACGTATGAATCGGTTGTTTACGACGTTCTTAAGAATGATAGAGGAGTAATTGTCAAGATGAAAGTTAAAGTTGACAAACCTATTAAAGTTGCAGTGATTCACGAAAAATTCAAAGATCCTTATTTAGTATCTAATTATCCTGCAGATAAAATAGTTCCGCCTCCTCCAATTATTCCTGGCGGAAGAAGAAAAGATCTATGGCGTAATCCGATGAAAGTTAATACTAAATCTTTGAAACAGAAACCAAAACCTAATCTTCCAAGATACGAAGCAAGTAGAAGAAAACTTGTGCGTCTTGCAAATGGAAGCCACGTTCGTCAGAAAACTTTTGGCGCTACAAAAGGCGGAAGAGCATAATTTTTTTTATTTCTTAGTATTCTTTTTTTTATTTGTTGTAAGATCTTCTATTCTTTGTAAGAATAATCCTACAAATCCTATTATTGGAACCCAAAGAACAATCATATAGTAGAAATTAAGTAATGTAAATACTATAAAATAAGTTTGTAGAAATATATATGCAAGATGATACCATCCGCCCGCGTTAAATTTTCCTTTTATAGGTCTTGACCAATCATTGTGTTTGGCTAAATTTTTTCTGTAATGTCCAAAGCCCAGGGTCACAATTATTGCTGCAGCCAGAGAATAATAAACATAATCAAGCGATGGTGTAAATAATAAGTATAATGATCCTGCGCTTGCAGCCAATGCATTAAAAACTGGTAACAATATGACGTCGCCTAAGAAATCAAATTGACTGACTGGAAATTTTGGTTCTTTATTCTCTTTGTAAATGACTCTACTAAAAATATTATACATGACTGGACCTAGTATCCAAGTTACTATTGCGGCTAAGAGAACTTCATCACCTACCATTTAACTGAACTTTTGGTTTTGTTTATTTAATTGTTTTCTTTTTTTAATTATTCTAGCCAAGTTTCCCTTTTCTTTAATTTTTCAGGAAGATAATCGGACACTACGAAATTTAATCCGTGTTTTGCTAGTGCTTGCTGTTCTGCTCTTTTTCCTTTTTTCATTAAATTATTAAGCGCATCTTGCCAGGATTTGTATGCCTGAATAAATGGATCATTTTTTAATCCATCTTTTATTCTTTTTATATCGACTTCTTTCAAAGGATGTGTTGGCAATTTGTAATCATCAATATCGTCAGGCGTTATTCCCATAAATTTTGCTTTTGGTACACAAAAATATTCATTTATGTGTGCTGCGTTTCCTGATCCTACTTTTAGTGTTCTGTAAATATTTAGATATCCATATGGGTCTCCATCTGTAAATACATAGACATCTTGTTTTGCATCATCGCTTAATTTTCTTATGAATCTTCTGCACGCTCTTGTTGGAACTCCACCCATGCTTACAAGTATACAGTTTGCTTTTTTCCAGTATGTGTGTTTATTTAACCTTTCAAACATACCGTTTGTTTCTATTGCTAATATGAATTTTGCTTTTGTTTCGAATTTTAAATTTTCTACATCGGATGGTATGCTGTATGATCCTGATCCGAATTGCGTGCAATCTATTCTAATATCTTTTCCTGTGTTTGGATCTTTGTCAATTACAATTAATTCTCCTGCGACACTTCCGCCGTGTTCATCTGCTATGAATCCTAGTTGTTCTCTGTTTACTCCAAACATTGCTTCTATGTCATCCATTACTGAATCAGATTCCATTTGTTCTTTGAATCTTGCTTCGCCCCAGTTTTTACTTACATAATATGCTTCTCTCTTCGTTGCAATGTCATCAGTTTCAACTAAATTTTTTGATAGTGCCATTACGCGCAAAGTTTGTGCAAAGGTCTTTACAGTATTTGCAGTCAATGTTCTTTTTTTATTTAATCCTTTTAATTCAAAAAATCCGTCTTTTTCATTGTAGAATACGTTGTTAAGACTTCTTACTGGTGCTTCTAATTCAGCTTTTCTTCCAGCTTTTATATCCTGATATATTCCTTTTGCAGTATTTGTTATTTTGTCTAAGGCTTTAGTCATCTTCATCCTCCTTATCAGAGTCTTCATCCGAATAATAATTATCTTTTCCTATTTTCGCAAGATCTTCATCATAATCTTCATTTTTTGTAGGATCAAATTTCATATCTTCAATTTTTCCTCTTGTCTTTTCAAGTAGTTTCTCTAATTTCTTTTCAACATCTAATTTATCTGAATCAGAATATTTTAGTATCTCTTTTAATGCATCAGCAATGTGAGGAATGTAAATTTCTATGTAACTTCTTTTCTTTAATTCATCTCCAACTTTTCTTTTTTTGTTTAAGTATTTTGAAAGATTTCGTCCTATTTCTTGTACTGCTAATTTTATTTCTTTAATTATTTCAGGATAATGTGCAATTGCTTCTTTTGCTTCTGATGTGAATGGAACCCATACGGATGCAATATGTACGACGAGAACTACTGGTCCCTGAGGCATGTTGCTTCCAGATTGTTGTAACCCATATTGTTTCCAGTTTGTTTGCATTATTCCTTCTGTTACTGCGCACGCTCCTTGTTGATATAATAATGGAACTCTATTTGCGAATCTCATTAAATTAAGAGAACCTTCTTTTGGTATGTCTCCTCCATATGCAAGTGATGCTTCAATTAAGAAAGGATTTCCTCTATAAACATCAGGACTTCTGCTTACGCTCGTGTAGAATTCTGCATTTACTTCTTTTTTTAATCCTTTTTCTAAAAGTTCTGCTCCTATCGGAACAATACAATCGGTTGGAGGCATCATTATTTTTGTTTTTCTTATTCCGTCAATTAATTTTTCGGCTAAATCTCTATTTATGTCTTTTAATTTAGTGTTGCTTAGTATTGAGGAATTTTCTAATATTTCTTCTGCGGTTTTATCGCCTATCCTTGAGAAATCTTGCATTAAGAATTGTTTAATTGTTTTAGCAGTTGTTACTTGCATCATTTTGATTAACATTCCAAGTTCTACTCCGTAAGGATGTGGTTTAATTTCTGATGCTAGTTTAGGTTTTTTATCTGTAACTCTTACGAGCATTATTTGATCTCCTTTTGGAGGCTGATAAATTAAAGTTACGTGAGGATTTATTATTGCAGTTTCTTTTATGTATTCATCAACTGATTGATTTCCTTTCATGTAGCTAGCTTCAAGTTCCAATTCTATTCTTGTTCCATTTTCTTTATGCCATTCTTTTGTTGATTCTGCAATTATTTCAGGATCGTTTTTTTGAGTATTGATTTTTAATTCGTAATAGTGCGCTGGTTCATCTGGATGAATTTTACTTAGAATCTTTGCAGGTTTTCCAGTTGTTAATTGTCCGTACATTACTGCGGCGCTTATTCCTATTCCTTGTTGTCCTCTTTGCATTTTTAATTTATGAAATTTGCTTCCATACAATAATTTTGCAAATATTTTCGGAATTTGACTTTTGATTATTCCAGGTCCGTTGTCTTCTATAACTACTTTATATCTGTCAGTGCCCATTTCTGTTATTTCAACACTTATTTCTGGAAGTACATCTGCTTCTTCACAAGCGTCTAAGCTATTATCTACTGCCTCTTTTATTGTTGTTAAGAGTGCTTTTCTTTTATTATCAAAACCTAATAAGTGTCTATTCTTTTCAAAGAATTCCGCGATTGATATTTCTCTTTGGGATTTCGCTAACTCGTGCGCTTTAGCATCACTTGATTTTGTTTTCTTCTCAGGTTTGTCTGATTTTTCAGTTTTTTCTGAGAATGAATCCAGTGTTTGGTTATCTTCCATGAACTCTGGAATTTGATGTTTCTTTAATAAACTTTTTGCTTGTGTGTGTTTTTTCTTTCTTTGTTTTTTTAGTGTTTTGTTATTGTTTTCAGAAAAAATATAAATGGATTAACTTTAAGTTACTAAAAAGAGTTGAGTAGATGGATAAAGAATTAAGAGATTACGTTCGCGAACAAGCTAGAAATAGAGTTAGTCCAAATGTTCTTAGGCATAATTTGATTAATAGAGGATGGTCTTTACCAGATGTAGAACAGGCAATAACACAAGAATATTCTAGAAGTGGCATTCCTTTATTTGTAGGGGGTATTTTGTTATTTGTTGTGGCCTTTCTTGTTATATTAGTATTATCTTTGTTGAATAAATCTCCGGGGCCTGATTTTTATGAACCTTCTCAAATCGGTTCGAATGATTCAAACGTGAATTTAAATTCAAATATTTCTGATGTTGAAGCGGGTTGTCTAAATGTTAGTGATAGTTTAGAAAAGGATGCTTGTTATTTGAATTACGTTAAAGAAGGAAAAGATTGTGATGTGCTGGATAATGATACAGAAATGAATTTCTGTTATAGGGCACTTGAATACAATTTATTAAGTGAATGATCAAAGTTACAGTGTTGCAATTTGCAGGACACAGTGTTCTGCATTCAGTTCACAGGAGATATGTTCTGTTTCACCAGTCTATAGCTTGTTTTTCTTTGCTCATTTTTCTATTTTTTTCAAGCCATTTGTATACGTTGGCATGAGGACTTCCAAGAAGGAGACTTTCTACTGCTTTTTTGCAGATAATAACATCCTCTGCTTCACCAATTATGCTTATTGTTTTTCCATATACTGAGATGAATGTGTTAGTAAGTTTTTCTATAGTGTCTCTCGACTTTCCACCAGCACCAATAACTCTGCCTTTTACTCGTTCGAAGTGTCCTTTATTTTTTACATAATCTAATAAGTTTATTAGTTCTAGAACATAATCTTGTTTTAATAGTAATCTTGATATTTCAGGGTTAAATCCTCTTCCGATTGCCCTAACAACCTCTTTTAATGCGTATATTTTAACTGAGTCTTCTCCTGTGATTCTAACATCCGCTTCCTTTGAATCAACGTTTATTTTGGTCTCAGTCAAATCTTCCAGTTCTTGTTTGGTTTCCCCGCCTTTTCCTATAAGTATAGCAATCCTTTCCTTAGGTATTTTCAGGTCGAATGAGTAATTCATAGTATCTGGTAATTCTATTTCTTTTTTAAAGCTTGTCAGGATCTTTTGAGTCAAAATGTTTGAGTACATCCTTTTTAACTGCTTCGACGTCTACTTTCATGTGTTTATTGAAGAATTTACACACGTTGAATAGATCTCTTTCCAACAGTTCTCGAGAGTTCTGAGTCTTCAAAGGCGTACTCTGACTCATATCAATAAAAACAGGGTCATTTTTGTAGTTTAGAATATTAAATTCGGACAAGTCTCCATGTATTAAGTTTGCATCTATTAGTAGTTTTATTTGTTTTATGACTTTTTTGAAAAATTTCTCAGGATTTTCAGGAATATGATCTTTTAGTTTTGGTGCTGGAACATCATCTCCTATGAATTCCATGAGCAATATGTTGTCTTTGAAGGCTATTGGAGTTGGAACGGGTATTTTTTCTCTTGCTAAAAGTAGATTTCTAAATTCTCTTTGTACCCAAGAAAATATTATTTTTCTTTTTTGATTTTCAAGACCTAGGAATCTTGGGTCTGCACTGATGTAGTAAAACATTTTGTTGAAATTGCAGTTTTCAAGACGATATATTTTTACTATTATGTGTGTGTCGTCTTTTTTTCTTGCAAGAAATACGTTGGCTTCTTTTCCTAGAGCTATTGGTTGATCTAATTCTGCAAAGTGTCCTTGACTCGAAAGTAAAAATAAGTTCTTTTCGGTGAATGAATCGAATACATTTTTGTATATTTTCCATTCAGCTCTTGATTTTCTTGACTTTCTTACCACTTAGTATAAGAACGGTTATGGATTTATATATTTGTGGTTAATTTAGAATTGAACTCATAAAATTATATAAATGGTTCACAGTTTTCTAATGTAGTTGTTTAATGAATGAAAAAAATTGGTCAAAGGTAAATAAGAAGGCTTATGAAAAAGTAGGGAGTTATTATGATTTTTGTAGACCTAACTTCGAGATTAAAGAATTTAAAGAATTAATTGAAAGAGGCTATTTTGGTGTAGATATGCATGTGCACTCTTGTTATTCGCCCGACTCTTCTACAAGCGTTGAATCTTTGTTATTAAAAGCTAAAAAAGAGGGATTTGGACTTGCAATCACAGATCATAATTCTGTAGAAGGTTCTCTTTTAGCAAATAAGTTAGCAACCTCTGAATCTAGATTCAAAAACATTTTAGTAATTCCTGGAGTAGAAGTTACATGTTCAGAAGGCGTACACATTTTATTTTATTTTTATTCATTTGATGATTTAAAAAAGTTTAATCAAGAAATAATTATTCCAAATTTATTAAATGCGATGCGTTTGACTATTTCTCATTTTGAATTACTTAAACGTGTTAAGAAATACTCTTGTTTAATTTCTGCGGCGCATCCTTTTGGTTCTGGTAGTTGCGGTTTATATAAGTTAAATAAGCATGCTGATTTGGATGTTCTTGAGGGAATTAATGGAACTATTTCTCATAAAAAGAATATTAGAATACAGACTCTTGGTGTCGAGACTCATAAGAAGTTTACTGCCGGATCTGATGCGCACGTACTTGACTATGTTGGATCTGTTGCTGTATTTTGTAAGAACAAATCAATTAAGGGAGTTTTAGATTCAATAAAAAAAGGACAAGTAATTATTTGTGGTTCGGAAATAGGGTTTTTTAGATATATTAAAGTTAATTTTAATAAGGAGTTGAGTTTGCTGGTTAAAATGGGCCTAAAAAATTATGCAAAAAATAGAAGTTTATCTATTCTTAGTGCATTAGGGCTGGTTAAATTGCGTGGGAGGTTTAGCAAATGAAACTGGGATTGGCTGACTATTTATCTTTATCAAGGATTCCATTAGCATTCATTTTTGTGTTGCTTCTTTTCACATTTTATGATTCTTATGTTTTGTTAACTGTTCTGATTTTAACCATTCTTTCTGATGTATTTGATGGTTTTCTTGCAAGAAATTTATCTAGTGCTACAGATTTCGGAGCGACGTTAGATCCCTTATGTGACAAGGCATTTATAATTTTGGCATTTTTGGGTTTTTTATTTTTAGGAAGAGTGTCTTTGATTATATTTTTTGCAATTATAATTAGAGATATTTATAGTCTATCAGAAATACTATACATTAAGTTTTCAAAGTCAAAAAAAGTTCACAAAGCAGGAGTATTCGGAAAACTCACAACGACTGCTCAGTTTATTTTAATAGGAGTTTTAATTTTTCAAATTAACATTCTTTTAGCACCAATAGTTGCTTTAGTTTTCATTTTATCATTATTTACTGTAGGAGATTATGTTAAAGGAAGGTGGTTAAAATAAATTCATTTTTATTTGAAGTTTTGAAGATAGCTTATTTTTTTGTACCGGCATATTTTGCAAATATGGCTCCAGTATTATTCTCTAAAATAAATTTTTTGAATTATTCAGTAGATTGCGGCATGAAACTTAGGGGTAAAAGGCTATTTGGTGCAAATAAAACTTTTCGAGGATTTTTCTTTGCAATAATTATGGGTATTGTTGTTGCAGGATTACAATGGTTGTTAAATTTCTCAAACTTGAATCTTGTCAATTATGGAAATTTTAATTTTGTTCTTGTCGGTTTTTTATTGGGCTTTGGCGCGTTATTTGGAGATCTTATTGAGAGTTTTTTCAAAAGACAATTAAACTTCAAACCAGGACAATCATTCATTCCTTTTGATCAGATCGATTATACATTTGGTGCGTTTGTGTTAGTGTCGCTTTTTTTTAAGGTATCTGTTTTACCATTTCTTGTGTTATTAATATGTGTTATTCCTGTTCATTTACTTGTAAACTACATAGGGTTTAAATTAAAGCTCAGAAAAGATATGTTATAATTAGAAAAAGAGTAAAGTCTGATTGTTAAAATTATTAATTTGCTCAGTTTTCTTAGTTTAGTGAAAGAGGTATTTTGATTTGTTGATCATCATAATCAAGAACTATTGTATACTCTTTTTCTTCTACATTGTATAAACGAATATACTCACATTTCGCTTCATAGCAAGAGTTTATGTTTTCGTAATAGTCTGGAGGATAAGAAACTTTGAGTGTAAGGGTGTCTCCAGTTTGCTTTACATCATAGGTGGGCACCCAACTACATCCGGCAATCGTTGCTACGCGCAGGTCTATTGTA
>Ga0210057_1003473_pt1 | contig 21684 bp, 23 predicted proteins | sample CryGeyCG2114_010_2_FD_183968 | JGI IMG/M metagenome (GOLD analysis project Ga0210057, IMG submission 183968) | Groundwater microbial communities from aquifer - Crystal Geyser CG10_big_fil_rev_8/21/14_0.10 (SPAdes) (version 2) | ecosystem: Environmental > Aquatic > Deep subsurface > Groundwater ...
TATGAAAAAAACTCTTTTTTCCGGCATTCAACCAACAGGGAATTTGCACATCGGCAATTATTTAGGCGCTCTGAAACAATGGGTTGCTTTACAAAATGACTATAATTCAATTTTTTGCGTGGTTGATTATCATTCGCTCACTGAAAATTTTGACCCCAAAATAAAACGGGAGCAAATTTTAAATACGGCCATAGATTTTCTGTCCTGCGGCATTGATCCAAAAAAATCCGTTGTTTTTGTGCAGTCAGATGTTTCGGCGCAGACAGAACTGGCCTGGATTTTAAACTGTTTAACGCCAATCGGAGAATTAGAAAGGATGACACAATATAAAGATAAATCAGCGCGGCAAAAAGAAAATGTTAATGCCGGACTTTTTACTTACCCAGTTTTAATGGCCGCTGATATTTTGCTTTACAAAACAGAAGCGGTTCCAGTCGGAGACGACCAAGTTCAGCACATAGAACTTGCCAGATCTATTGCCAAAAAATTCAATGCTAAATTCGGAGAATTTTTCAAAGAACCAAAAGAAATTTTAACCACAGCCAAAAGAATCATGTCTTTAACAAGCCCAGATAAAAAAATGTCCAAATCTTTGGGAGAAAAAAATTATATTGCTCTTTCTGATACACCGGAAATCATTAAGAAAAAAATCCAAAGCGCGACAACAGATTTTGGTTCAGCCACCAACAATAAAATCAGCGGCGGCAGAAATTTATTGAACTTGCTCAAAGAATTTTCTTCTGATAAAAACATAATCGCTAAATTTGAAACTGATTATAAAAATGGCTCGCTTAAATATTCTGAATTAAAACCAGTTTTAGCCGAAGCGATCATTGCTGCCTTAAAACCAATTCTGGAAAGAAGGACGGAATTATTAAAGGACAAAAAATATGTAACTGAAATTCTGGCCGCTGGCGCAATTAAAGCTCACGCAATTGCAGACAAAAATTTATTGGAAATTAAAAAACTAATTGGGATATTATGATCATCTACGATACCATTATTATTGGCGCGGGACCTGCTGGCTTAACAGCTGCTATTTACGCAGCCAGGCGCGCTATGAAAACTTTAATGATTGGTGAGGAAGTTGGCGGCCAGATAAATAAAACATTCACGATTGAAAATTATCCTGGCATCAAAACCATTGGTGGCAGTGAATTGGCTTTAAACGCGGGCAACCAGGTAAAAGAATTAGGTGTAGAAATAATCACGGGCCGCGTTAATAAAATAACCAAAGAAAATAATCTGTTTATTATCAGTGAAAAAGAAACAGGCGCGACATATCAAGCCAAAACTTTGATTTTATCTTTTGGCCTTAAAAAAAGACAGCTTGGTTTATTAGGCGAAGAAAAATTTGATGGGCATGGATTGTCTTACTGCGTGAACTGCGACGGACCTTTATTTAAAAATAAAACTGTGGCAGTGGTGGGTGGCGGCAATTCCGGGGCCGAGGCAGTGGAATTTCTAGCGAAAATTTGCCCCACTGTTTATTGGTTGGAAATAATGCCAGATTTAAAAGCTGACCCTGTTTTAATCCAGCAAATCAGACAGCTTAATAATGTAAAAATTTTTATTCAAACAAAAATTACAGCTCTTAAGGGCGATCCATGGCTCACTAATATCGTTGTTGATCATGAAGGGCAAACAGAGACTTTGACAGTTCAAGGAATTTTTGTGGAAATCGGTTATATTGCCGAAACAGACTGGCTTAAAGGAGTGGTTGAATTGGATAATGCTGGCCAAATTAAAGTTGACGCGCTTGGCTCTACCAATGTGCCAGGAATTTTTGCCGCAGGAGATGTGACTAATTCAAAACATAAACAAATTGTGGTAGCGAGCGGAGCAGGAGCGATTGCGGCTCTTGAGGCATACGAATATCTAAGAAAACAAAATTAAAAATGTTCTTACATTTTTATCATCCTTCAGCAATTCTTTTAGATTTAAATTTTATCCAAATTCATTGGTATGGCTTTATTATTACTCTGGCTGGCTTGGCTGGATTTTTTGTTTTTAGAAAATTGGTAGGGGCGTATTGCAATACGCCCCTACAAAAAATTGTATTCAAATCTACAAATATTTTAAACCTGTTTTTCTGGCTCATTATCGCGGCTATTATTGGCGGACGGCTTTATCATGTTTTGTCTGAAATAAATTATTACTGGCAACGTCCTTTGGAAATTTTTTATCTTTGGCAAGGAGGCATGGGGATTTTCGGCGCGATTATTGCAAGTATAATAACTATTTATATTTTTTTAATTAGACATAAAAATTACAGATTACGGATTACAGATTACGGATTACTTTTATTAGACACGCTCGTCCCTGCTCTTGCTCTTGGCCAATCAATCGGCCGCTGGGGCAACTATTTTAACCAAGAACTTTATGGTTTGCCAACTAATTTACCTTGGAGTATTCCTATTGATTTAATTAACCGCCTGCCTGGCTATGAAAATTTTACTTTTTTTCAGCCATTGTTTTTGTATGAAAGTTTATTTTGTTTAATGCTGTTTTTTTTTCTGGTCAATACTTTTTGTCATTCTGATGCAAATCAGAATCCAGAAAAAAAGAATTTAATTTCTTTCTGGATTCCTGCTTGCGCAGGAATGACAAAAAAGAGGAATTCGGATGTGATAATGACAATAAAAATACCTGGCACTATTTTTCTTCTTTATCTTTTTTTGTATTCCCTCTGGCGGTTTTTTATTGAATTTCTCCGCCTTGATCCTCAGCCAATATTTTTAAATTTGCGACTGGGCCAGTGGGTAAGTCTGTGTTTAATAATTATTTCAATTGTATTTTATTTTTTGATTAAAAAGAGGTATAATAAAACTGTAATGAATAACGAGCAATAAAAGCAATAATATTGTCCCCTCCTTTTGAAGGAGGGGTGCCGAGCGGAAGCGAGGCGGGGTGGTTATAATCTTATGAAAAAAATTTTTGCCATAATTTTAATTTCTTTGATCTTCGCCAGCTATTTTTTGATGTTAGTTGCACAAACAACTTTGGCCCAGGATGAAGTAGGCACTCAAGATAATGAAGTTGGAACTGAACCAGATATGCAAAAAAGTAATTTAGTTAATCCTATTGGTGCTTCTTCTGTTTCTGAAGTAGTTGGCAAAATCATTAAAATATTTTTAGGCATCATTGGCACGATTTCTTTAATTATGTTTATTTATGGCGGCTTTTTAATGCTGACTTCTGCTGGCAGAGCTGGGCAAATTAAAACAGGCCAGCAAACATTAGTTTGGGCTTCAATTGGAATCTTAGTTGTCTTTACTTCTTATGCGATTTTAAGGTTTGTCTTTAGCGCGTTTGGAATCTGAAATATCTATTCAGAAAATAAATAAGCACCATGACAAAAATCATGGTGCTTTTAATCTGAGGATGTTATTTATAAAATTTTAGCTTTGACTTTGGCAACATCCTTTCCATTACCATAAGCATACACTTGTCCTCCGTCCGCAGTGATACGCTTAACAATTGAACCAAAAAAAGAGAATTTATTTAAATCTTTATCACATAAATAAATTGTCCCCTCTGTCTGGATTAGAACCCTCCATTTTTCACCCGTTGGGTTCTTGGGCAAATCAACCAAACAAACTTTTCCATTCGGTAAAACTTCTGTCCATTGTTGGCAAAAATTCACTGACTCTGGCTGCTTTCCAGATGAAACAATTTCCACCCCAAGAAAAAAAGAATCAGTTTGGTGTGTTTGTTTGTCATTGGGTTTGGGTTTCAGAAAATCTGGGTTTACTGCTCTTGCGGTTGTAAAGATAATCAAAAAAATATACCCGACAACCACAGCAATATTAACCCCTTTAAAAAACCAAACTGGAATTTCTACCCCCATACGAAACATCCCGTAGAAAAGGAGTAACGCGACTGGCAATGACCAAAAAATTGGATTTTTAACTAACGCTTGCCCAATTTCCTTATTCAGAAAAAACGACAAAGTTATAGCTATTACAAAATATGTGACAACTAAACCAGCTGCACTTCCCATGCTTGCTACTTCTGGTCGCCAATCTTTTTTTTTACCCTCTTTTTTTTCTTTTTCTCCTGTTTCTCCTTCTGATCTTATATACTGAATTAATTTTCTTAACCCAATAATTAAAATAAAAACAAGACCTGCAAGAGAAACATATAAAAATCCTATTAGCATCATTTACCTCCAATCATTTGTAAAATCTCACTCTTAATTTTTTCTTTATCAGAAGTATTAAGAGTGGAAAAAATTTTTATTAAACTCTCGGCGGTTACGGTTTTGGCACTACCAAAAATTTGTCCGAGAATTTCTGACAAATTTGGCGCCATAAAAAGATTTAATTTACCAACATCTTTTATTTTTTCCGCCATTTCGGTACCAAAAAGGAGAATGGTAAGAACTTTACCGGCGCCATCAAACGAAACTTTATTAGTTTCGTTGATAATTTGCAGTTTGGCATTAAGCCGGGCAAAGTCTACTTTAGCTTGCGCTTCGCCTTTGGCTAAATTAACATCAGCCTCAGCTTGACCTTTAGCGCGATTCCCGTCTGCTTCTGCTTTTGCTATAACCACGGTTGTTTGTGCTGTGATTCTAGCTTTGTCCCTCAAAATTGCTTCTTCCGCCTTTTTTTCTCTAGCATTGATAATTTCTGGTCGTGCCGATACATCATAAATAATGGTCGGCCGCCATTCAATACCAAATTCACTTAAAGGTAATTCAGCGATAAGTTTTTTTAAGATTTTTTCGCCCAAATTCTCCCGCATTTTGTAAGCGTCATCAAGGGTCTTGACTTCGTCAGACGCCACATATTCGCGAGTAATAGAAGCAATTTTTTCACCCGCTAAACCGCCTTTCCATGTGCCATCCGTTAGTTCACCAAATAGGACGCTCATCACTTTATTTATATCACGGGCACCTAATTTGATATAAATAGAACGAATGTTTTTAAACAAAAAAGGTTGTCTCACATCTACTGTGATTGGTTGTGACTCTTCCTCAAAATTTTCTGTAGCTGCAATCATTACATCTTCCGGAATAAGCTTTGCTGTTTGTATTCCGGTTGGAAATTTTACCAAATAGGCGAACCACTCTGGCACAAAATTTATACCAGATTTGATCGCTCTTTTTGGTCTATCCAAAAAATATAGATAGGCCTTTTCGTTTGGCTTGACAAATTGAATACTTAGCAAGCCATAAATTAGTGGAACAAAAACTATAATCCCTAAAATGATTCCTACTATCATTTTTTCCTCTCTTTCTTTGTTTATTTTAATTTATTTCGTATCCTTTCAGCGCGTTCCATACTGTCAGGATGAGTCGCAAGAATACTATTCCAAAATCCTCTTGCTTGGTAACCATCTCTTGCAAAGAATTTAACTCCGGCGGAAGGATCAAAACCTGCTTCTTGAGTAATTTCAATTGCTAACTCGTCGACAGTTCTTTCTTGATCTCGATTAAGAGATCGTCCTTTTACATATCCACCAGCAAATCCTGCTGCTGTGTAAAGAATAACCCAGAAAAATTTTGATAAACCGCCACCCTTAAGGTTTTTTATACTTTCTTGATATTGTTGCACATGCTTTTCTCTTAATTTATTTAATTGCTGTTGGTGAATTTCTTTTTTTAATACATGGGCAAATTCGTGAGAGAATACAAAAGCTAATTCATCATCATCTACCTCATCTATTGCTCTAGTAGATATGAACACTGTTTTTGGTGCATATTTTACTTCCCAAACATACTCACTTGTTTCGGCAATATTTAATTTGTAATCTAAACCAGTTACATTTTTTATTAGATTAAAAATTTTCTCTGCACGCTTATAGGAATTTTCCACTTTAATCACCTCCATTTTCTTCCAACATTGTTTATTACCTAAACAGGCAAAAAAAGGCTTAAAAGCCAAGACCAGCTTGGGTAATAAACAAGTTAGAAAGTTGTTAAAGTGCTTGATTTTTAATGATTCTATCCTAACACAATTCTATTTTTTGTCAAGCCTTGTTTTCTTTCTTTTGGTTTTAATAATACCAGACTGATAAAACAAGCGCTCAAAAGATATCCACAAGAATAGCATTGACTTTTTTAGCCAACTATGCTATAATTATTTTATAGAAAAAAGCAAAAGATTAACCCTTATGATAAGGGTTTTTTAATTGCCAAATGGCTTATTTTAGCTGAAAATTAAACTTAATAAAGATTGTTTAGCTAAAATAACCAATATTTTATTAGCCCAACCAATGCCTTCTGATTCTTAATGTTTTGCGCGTTGGAAGTTAATAAAATACAGGATATTTTGTATGACTTTTTACAGACAATTAAATATCTTGAAAGATAAAATTTTTACTTTGGTTTTAATAGTTTTGGTGGCGGAATTTTGTTTTCCGCACCAATTGTTAGCCAAAGAATTGGATGACTCAGTTAATTTGGGTCCGGTGCTGATTCAAATTGAAGATACACTTAATAATAACGAGATCAATCAAACGCCTGCTTTTACTAAAAAGCCTAAAATGATACGCTATGTAGTTGTCACTGCTTACTCTTCAACTATAGACCAATGTGATGACACGCCTTTTATTACAGCCAATGGCAAAACAGTTTATGACGGTTTAGTCGCGGCTAACTTTTTACAATTCGGTTCTGAAGTCAGATTTCCCGAACATTTCGGCAATAAAATTTTTACCGTGAATGACAGGATGAATAAAAAATATTCTGACAGAATTGATGTCTGGATGCCTACGCGCGAACAAGCGATTCAATTTGGCACAAGATATTTAAAAGTGGAAATATACTAAAAACCTCCCGAATGTATCTCATCAAACCGGCCAGAGAGAAATTTTTCCCTGGCCGGGGTTTTGTTTTTATTTTTCAAGCCATCTTACTGATTTGTATGAGGAATTGGCTTGATCGGACGGCCAGCTTCTGGCATTGGACGGCCTTCAGGTTTTTGGGCTTTGATAGTTTCCCGAATGGTATTTATGATTTCCTTTACTTCAAGCTTGGTTTGCATTTGACAGAATTTTTTCTTTGTTTTATATTATATTTTGTGTGAAAAAAAAGTTAAAAAAATCACCCAAATTGAGGAGGAGTGTAGATTGGTAAAAGTGACTTTTGTGCAACAAGCGGGAAAAGACAACGTGCGCGCTTTAGAGCAGCTTGGCTACAAAAACGCTGCAAAAGAAGTGCAAACACGCATAAAAGAAAACGGCGGGGAAAAAGTAACTTTACCAGTTGAAAAAAATAGGAGATAAAACGCACAAAAAGCACCATACATCTGTGCTTTTATTTTTTATTTCAAATCAAAAAACAATCTGCTATATCTTCCCGTCAATCATATAAGTATTAGCCACTTCACTGCTCACCAGATCTTGTTTAACCAAATTTTGCAATGCCTGATCCATAGAAATCATGCCTTCATCAAGAGAGGTCTGAATAATATTTTTAATCTGGGCGGTTTTGCGTTCGCAGATTAAATTAGCCACGGCTGAATTGTTAATTAAAATTTCCCGAACCGCCATGCGGCCGCCGCCTTTTTTCAATAATAATTGCTGGGCGATAATCGCGCTTAAAACCATTGATAATTGCAAGCGAATCTGATCCTGCTGATAAGGCGGGAAAACATCAATAATGCGATCCACTGCCTGTGAAGCATTATTAGTATGCAAAGTGGCTAAAACCAAATGCCCTGTTTCTGCCAAGGTCAAAGTGGCGGCGATTGTTTCCAAATCGCGCATTTCACCCACCATAATCACATTCGGGTCCTGGCGCACCACATGCTTTAAGCCCTGCTCAAAAGAAAGCACATCAGTGCCTAATTGCCTTTGCATAATAATTGATTTTGTGGGCTGGAATAAAAATTCAATCGGGTCTTCCAGAGTAACAATAGTGGCTGATCTTTCCTGATTGATTAAATTTATCATCGCGGCCAAAGTGGTTGATTTGCCGCAGCCAGTGGGGCCGGTTAATAAAATCAAGCCCTGATTTTTGCGCGTTAATTCGCAAACAACCGCTGGCAGACCTAATTCTTCAGGAGTCGGGATTTGAGCCGGAATAATTCTTGCCACCAAGCCCAGATTATTTTTTTCATAATGGCAATTGATTCTGAATCTTGTTTTATCAGAAATTTCTTCGGAAAAATCCAGTTCTCTTTCCTGCTCCAACCGTTCTTTTTGCTGGGCTGTTAATAAAGCAAAAATTAAATCTTCGGCCAATTGGCTGGTAATTTCCGGCGCGTTTTTTACCACTTTTAAATCGCCGATGATCCTAAAAATCGGCGGCTTGCCCACAATAATATGGACATCAGAAGCGCCTTTAATTACCGCATCCTGAAAAATTTCTTTGAGATTCATATAAATTATCTATCGCAGATAACCTGCGAAATTTTTATTTTATTTTATCTCATCAGCTTAATAATTTAATTATAGCACTTTTTATTATAACCCGCCACAAGCATACACACTGACATGAAAATGGTCTTTCTCCCAATTATATTGTCCGCCACAAGTATTATGTACTAATTGTCTAAAAGCTTCTTCTTCGTCTTTGTTATAATTCTGTCTAGGATTGACATTGCTCCGACTCCTAAAATCTGCCGCGTAAGAACCATCAGTATATTTTAACGGTCCGCCATAATGGCAAGAATTTTTTGTGTGCCAGCAGCAATTAGTTGTAATATTGTTATCTTGATCGCATTTTCGCGTATAGGAATCACGACAATAACTTAAACCATTGTCGTCGCTAATTGAAGTAATAATCAAATCTTTATTAACTAAAAGTGGATAATCATTTTTGTGCTTATTCATGCAAGTCAACAATTCGGTCAATTTATCAACTGTGCTGCCGGCTTTTTTTATTGAAGCATCATCGCATTGAGTTGATTTAACGTTATTTGCAAGTGGAATACCTCCGCAATTTCCACCACAAGAAATCCCAATATCATATCCGCAAGCGCCAGACGGCGTAACAACTGGCTCGCTTGGCTTTGAAGGCGTAAACACACTTTCTTCTTCTTTTTGACATTTAAATTCCTGCCATTTTTTGCCAAAAATTTGCGCCACATTCACGCCTGTTTGTCCTTGCCCCACAAAGTTGGCAATAATAAAATTAACTCCAACCCAAGCAGTGTAAGTTAAAACCAAACCAATAATTGAACCAATAATTATTTTTTGCGCCATAGCAAGGCGGCTGGCATTGCCCTGGCTTATAATTAAAATTAAGCCGGCGATAATAAAAAATAGCAATGACAATGAGCCGGCGATTGTCAATAAAATTCCTGCTAGTTTAACGCCGAATTTTAAAGCATCGCAAAAATTGCAATTGCCCTGTTTATAACAATCTAAAACTATAGCTTCGGCTTTCGCAACTAAAGGCAATACTGCGCTTAGAATTAAAAAAAAGATTAAAACTATTTTTTTCATGAAATAAAATCTAAAATTTTGTTGATTTGTTTTTCCACGAATTTCTTGTTCAGTAAATCTGAACTGTCAATAATCAAATAAGGCAGTTTTGTCTCTTTGATTTTTTCCAAATACAACTCTTGTTGTCGCCAGTAATCTTTTGGGCGATGCGGGCATAAAGTGGCGAGTTTTTTAAACGGTCAGGCAGGCGAAATGATTTTGAGCCATATTTTTATTGCCAATGGGTTGTCCAAATTAATTCTCTGATTTTAGTGAATTTTTTTTCCGCTTTTATTTTTTCCGCTTTAGAAACTTTTTCCAATGACCGGATAGCGTTTAATAAATCCCGGGCGCCTTTTTCCACCATTTCTGGATGCCAGGCTATAGCTGAAAAAAGCTGAAAATCTTTTTTAGAAGCCCACCAAAAAGTGCAACTGGCCAGGCCGCGCTCCAGATGCAGCCGGGCCGCGTAATGATTAGAATCGTTTGGTCGGCCGTTAACTAAATCAAGAGCCAAATAAGTCAATTGCCATAAATATTTCTGAATTTTATTTTTTGGGTTCTGCCATAAAATATACGGCTGTCCTTTTTTCAGTTCTGCTTGGGTTGATTCCCAGGAACATTTTTTGGGCGCGACTGTTTTTTCCGCGCTTAACTTTTGCCAGTATTCAGCAATGGTCATTGTCCGGATTGATTTACGCGCTAATAATCGTTCGTAAATTGGCAGCCAGTCCAAATAATGATGCCCGTAAAGTTCGCCGTCAGTGGCCGTGATTAAATTTTGTTCTTCATTTTTTTCCTTCCCAATAATTTGCTGCTCAATTGTTTGCGGCACTAAAGAACGGGACATTGCCCGCTGGCGGAAAATCACTCCTAAACCAATATTTTTTATTTTATATTTTAATTGTCCGTCAATCTTTGTGGATAAAGTGCCGTCAAAAGCAATCTGGTCCAGAATAATATATTGATAGCCATGTTTTTTTATAATCTGGGCCGTGCCATAATCATAAGCCATTTCCGGCAGATAAAAACCTTGCGGCTGGTAAGCATGGCCGAACAATTTTTGATTAATGTCGCGATTAATGCAAATTTGGCGGTTGATTTCATCCTTAGGCATCAACGGCAAAATAGGATGAAAAGCAGCTGAATCAAAAAATTCTATTTGTCCGCGAGCCGCGGCCTTAGCAAAACGATTAAGCAATTTTTGTTGACCGATCTGCGCCAGCGCCTGCGCCAAACAAGCAGTAAAATTTATGGTTACATGTAGATCGCGCCGGCAATCTAAAAAATCAGCCCAGGGCTGGTAACATTCTGTGGTGATTTTTTGCACCTCTTGGACCGAACTGTTGGGCGGCTGATAAAAATGCAGGAAATTTATCCAGTTAATCATATAAAATTCTTTAAATAGATTTTTCTTTGTCTAATTTCTTAATTTCTATAGCTTTTTTAAATAGTTCAACATATTTTCTGGCCGGATATTCCCAGGAAAACGACTGACGCATAACTTTATTAACTAATTTGTCCCATTCGTTCTGTCTTTGATATGTTTCTATTGCTCGCGTAATAGCGATAAGCATAGCTATGGAATCATATGGATGAAAAACAAAACCATTGCCCGTCTGGTTTTTGGGGTTGTAGTCATATACTGTGTCAATTAAACCGCCGACATGCCTGACAACAGGAATGGCGCCGTAACGCATGGCAATCATCTGAATGACGCCACATGGTTCAAAGCGGGAAGGTATTAAAAGAATATCTGAACCAGCATAAATTTTAGTCGTATCTTTACTGCTTACAAATTCTAAATTGGCATAAATTTTATCTGGATTTTTTTTCATCAATTCTTTCAGTTTATCCATATATATATTTTCCCCACTGCCAATTACAACTATCTGCAGATTAAACCTTAGAACTATATCGGCTATTTCTTTAACCAAATCAAATCCTTTTTGTTCAGTAATTCTAGTAACCATTCCGATCATAGGAATGTTTTTATTAATTGGCAAACCAATCATTTTTTGAAGAAACATTTTGTTTTTTTCCTTCACTTTAAAATTATGCCAATCATAGTTTCTATGGAGCCCTGGATCATTATGTGGATTATAGTCCTTATAATCAATACCATTAATTATGCCAAAAACCCTATCTTTCCTGTTTTTTAAAATCCGATGCAGGTCCTGACCAAAATCCTTTGTCATAATCTCTTCAGCATATGTTTCTGAAACAGTGTTAATTACATCAGCATTTAAAATTGCTCGTTTGGCAAAATTAATTGCTTCCCTTCTTTCTGCGTCGCTAAAATCCGGCAGGCCGTTGTGGCCGCTGTCGCGCAGTTCCGGCGCGATTTTCCACCAATTGTGACCGAACTGGAAAACCAAATTATGAATCGTGTAAACAGTGGTCGCGGCAGATAATTCTAAATTTTTAAAATTCTTTTTTAAAAAATAAGGAATGAGTCCTGTCTGCCAATCATGGCAGTGAATGATGTCTGGCAAAAATTTTATTTCTTCCAAAAATTTCAAAACAGCCAAGTCAAAAAACCAAAAGCGAGCGTTTTCATCTGGCGATGTAGAATCATAAAGATATTGTCTCGCGTTGAAATATTTTTCATTTTCAATCAGATAAATCGGCAGATCCTCAGCCAACTCACCCTGCCAGATATTAAAATTTTCCTGATTTTTTTTATCAATCTTTATTGTCAAATTTTCCATAATTTTTTTCAGTTTATGTTTTTCTGGCTCAATTTTACCACGATAAAAAGGAGTCACTACAATAATTTGATGGCCTTGACGTTTTAACGCTTTGGGCAAAGACCCGGCCACATCAGCCAAACCGCCGGATTTGGCATAAGGTTCAATTTCAGCAGAAATGGAGGCAATTTTTAAATTCATAAAATGTTATCTTTTAATGTTTCTATGGAATTCCTTTCCCAATATTACATCGGAATCGGAATGACATTGAGCTTTTCAGCAGCCAGCACGAACATGGCGTGGCTCCAAGCCAGAGGATAAACCCCGCGCCGGCCGTTATCTGTAAAAATTTGTTCCGGAACAAGATCTCCGTAATTGTCTTCTTCTAATTTTTGCAACACCCAAGAAAAATATTTTTCTGCTTTTTTTTGCTCCCCGCGCATTACCCAATAGATACTGAGCCAGAAATTCAGAATCGGCCAGGCGCCAGCGCCTTCTTGGCCCGAGCCCTCGCCGTCATACATATCGTTTTCATAACGATGCGCTCCGTTAGCCATTACTAATTCTTTTTCAATTTTGTCAACAGTCTTTATCATTCTTGGGTCATCAGCTCTAATGATTTCAAAAGGCCAGACTAAACCTAAAAGCGAACCATCAATGGTCCAATCTGTCACTTCCTTGCCTTTGTTGCGCAAAAATCTGTCAGCGCGCGAGTCATAAGCAAAATCAATTCTGGTTCGCATTTGTTTAGCTTTTTCCAGCCAGAGGTTGTTTTTAATCATTAAATTGGCCAGTTCCAAACCGCGCGCGCAAGCAGCCAGAGAATAAGTGTGATTATTTTCATAAACCGAGGAAGTGTGACGGTTGCTTTCTTCCCACAAATCAACTGTGTGATGAAAAAAATGCGTGCCCTGCCAGTCATGCGCCAAGCCGTCTGCCAAACGGCGGATTAGATTTTCATATTTTATTGTTTCATTTAAATTGTCCTTAAAATATTCATAAATCGCCCATAAAACCGTGCCGGCTTGATCTGGCTGAAAATTGTCTTTTTCCATGATTCCGTTCGGCGCGTAATTTTGAAATAACAAACCTTCTTTTTTAAATCTTTCCGGCCGGTCGCCAAGCCAATTAAAAAAATTTTCCTGAATATTGTTCAGACCGATTTTCTGTCCGGCCACACAGACAAAAGCCGCGTCTCTGGGCCAGACAAAATGGTAATTAGCCGCTCTTTTTGGATAATAGCGCAAATCAGTGTTAGCCGCGATAATAGCGCCGTTTTCCAAAGCACAGTCGTTAAAAACCTGCCGAGAAGTGGCAATTATTTTTTCAATTTTTTCCTGATATTTTTTAAGCATATTAATAAGATAATTAAAATAAGATAATTTAATTCTAACACAAAACAAACTCTTAATCAAATTTCCGTAAAACAAAAAACACCTCCGATGTAAAATCGGAGATGTCTTTTCCTGGGGCTACAAATGACTTTACAGACCCAGGTGGCTACTGGGAGTTGGACCCAGACTAAAAGCTCCACAAGCTTCTGTGCTACCGCTACACCATAGCCACCACGATCCCGCCTAAGGCGGAAAAATAATTTCTAATTTCTAAACTTCCTTTTCTTCTTTTTTATTTGTCGCTAACAAATAAATAATCTCTACTAAACCTAATAAATTAACCACTAAAATAACAATATACCAGACTTTGTCTCCTCTTTTGGCCGCGCGCCAAAGAGCCAATCCTTTCCAAACCAAACTCCAAACCAAAACCAACAGAAATAATGGCTGGTTGCTTAAAAGTGTTTGCAATTGGTCCGTAAAATTAATTTTAATAATAAATTTAGCTTAAAGTTATTCTAACATAACTGATATTTTTTTCAAGAAAAAACCAGCGTTTAGAGAGCTGGCATTGAGTATGGATTGATGATTTTATTTCTTTAAATACATTTTTTTGTAAGCATCAATAATGGGTTTTACATTCGGCGCTATGTCAGCTGACAAATTATTAATATCAAACCAATCCATAGCCTTGATTTCTAAACCCCGAACCGGTTCTCCATAAATTTCTGCCAAATAGTGTACTAAAACAATTAACTCCGGTTTTTCTTCACCTGATTCAGGAACTTCCTGCCATAAGCCCAAAGTCGGTAAATATCCAACAATTTTTATATCTAATCCAATTTCCTCATGAGCTTCTCTAATAGTATTTTCTTCCAAACTACTGCCTTGTAAAAGTTTCCCTCCACAAAACTTCCACTTTAGCTCATCTAATGATTTATCGCCATGTTTAACTAAAAGAGTTTTTAACACTTCATTACGTTCTTGAATAATAACAGGTCCTGAAGCAATCATTGTTTTAAAAACACCTTTTTCAATGCCTTGATTGAAATTTTTTATTAAACTCATAACAAAGTTCTCCTTTTATTTTATTTCTTTTACCATATATGTATTCTCAATTTTATAACCAACCTTTTTATAATATTTTCTGACTCCAATCCCGGCAATGACAGCCAATTTATCAAAACTTTTTTGGCGCGCGATTTTTTCCGCCTGGCCTAAAAGTTTTTTGCCTAAGCCCCTATGTTGGCTGGCTGATTTTATATTAACACTAATTGGCACTAATTGTCCATAAGTGTGGAGTTCACGGATAATTGGGATATTAATTAACCACCCCGAGCCGCTATTTATCGGCTCACCCCTCCTTGAAAAGGAGGGGATAATTTTGGGCAGGCGCAGACGGCAAAAAGCATAAAGAATTTTTCTATCTGCAGATTCAAAACTCAAAAAATATTCTGTTCCCTCTCCCGCTTTATATTTTTGAATAAATAATTTTATTTGCTTTTTGTTGTTATTTTTTAGACATTTATCATTAGATATTAGAAATTTCTCAACATGCCCCACTTCCCGACACCTTATGCATTTGCATTGGACATTTAACAAATCGCGCAAATTTGTCACCTTATTGCCAGCCGCAATTGATTCTTTGGGAATGTCTCTGATGACACGGATAATTCGGACATAATATGGTACTATTTTTTTAATCTTAACTAAAAGCTCTGTTAGTTTTTTAGTAGAATACGGTTTGTATTTCCCAGCTTTCCACCAATCATACAATTCTGCATGCTCATTCACCACGCAGGGATAAATTTTAATCTGGTCTGGCTGAAAATCTGAATCAGAAAATATTTTTTTGAACATCGTGTAATCTTTTTGGTAATTTGAGCCTGACAAGTTAAGCATTAAATGATAAGTAATTTTAAAACCAAGCTCGCGCAAAATTTTTGTGGCGCGGATTGCGTCCAAGGTTAAGCACCCGCGCTTGTTTAATTTTAAAATCTGATCATCAATCTGCTGAACGCCCAATTCCACGCGCGTACAGCCAAGTTCGCGCATTTGCCAAGCTGATTTTTCAGTCACAAAATCAGGCCTGGTTTCCAAAGTCAAACCCACAATTCTATGTTTAGCTTTTTCATTTTTCTTTTGCTCGTGATACAAGTCCTGCCAAGTAACTTTATTAACATCTTTTAAATTAACTTTATTATTTATTTCTATTTTATTAACTTTTGAATTTTGACTTTTGAATTTTATTTCTGGATTATTCGCCGCTCTAAAACAAGCATAAACAAACCATAATTTATACTTTTCCGGCAGATAATCCCAGGTGCCTCCCATAATTATTAATTCCAACTTATCTGTCTCATGGCCATTAGCTTCCAAAGCTTTAATGCGCAAAGCCACTTGTTTAAAAGGATTAAAATCACAAAACTTGGCACGCATGACTGCTGGTTCATTAGATAAATAACTTTTGGGCATATTTTTTTCCGTAGGACAATACAAACATTTGCCCGGACATTTATATGGCTTAGTCAAAACAGCGATCGGCGCTACGCCAGATAAAGTTCTGATTTGACGCTTGCGCAATAATTGCACTAAAGTTTTATTACCCGCGATTATTTTACTTTTCAACATTTTACGATATAATGACAGCAATTCTGAATTAGTGGCCAAAGGTGTCTTGTTTTTCTTGGCAAATTTCCTTTTCAAAACCAAAATATCAGCTTCACTTTGAGGCGCGCTTTTAATCAAATCATAAATTAAATTTTTATAATTTTTTTGCATTGTTTATATGAATTCAGAAACAGCTAAAAAACTCATAGAACTTAATCAAAACTCTTATTCTCAAATCGCAAAAGTTTTTTCTGATTCCCGTAATTTTCCTTGGCATGAAATTAAAAATGTTGTGCGGAAATATGTTAAACCATGCGACAAAATTTTAGATCTTGGCTGCGGTAATGGCCGGCTTTTAAAATCACTTGAAAAACTAAAAAATTTTTCTTATACAGGTTTAGATAATTGTAGCTCTTTAATTGAAAAAGCTCAAGCCATTTTTTTGTCGTCAGACATTTCTTGTTCGTCATTTCCAAATTCCTTATTGTCATTCCCGCGAGTTCAAATTTGCCAGTGGCAAATAGAACGGGAATCCAGAAACATTATTTTTATCAACGATAATATTTTAAATCTTGACCAATTTAATAGCAATGAATTTGATATTATTTTTATGATGGCAAGTTTTCATCATATTCCAAGCCAAGAATTAAGAGAAAAATTATTGCAAGACATAAAAAGGATTTTAAAGCCAAACGGATTTTTAATTATGACTAACTGGAATTTGTGGCAAATAGGCGCAAAAAAAAACGTCTGGACTTCTTTATTGTCATCCCTACTTTCTTTGTTGTCATCCTCGCGTAAGCGAGGATCCCGTCTTATAAACACGAGATCCCAAATTAGATCGGAAATGGCAATAAAAGACATTATTACTCTCTGGCAAAATCAATTTCCACTTTATTACCATGCCTTTACCAAGCGCGAGTTAAAAAAACTTTTGCAAAAAACAAATTTTGAAGTCTTAGAAAATTATTATGTTAAGCAGGGACAAAAAGCGCGTTGGTGGAACGGATATAATATCTTGACAGTAGCAAAAAAAATCATTGTTTAAGTTAATTATTTATGATTTGCATTTTAATAACTTATCCACCAAAACCCTGTTTTTAAAGTCCTTATCCACAATTTGTCTACACAGGTCTGGACAATTTTATTTTTTATAATTTTAAACTTAAATTATTCCTTGTGGAATTTTTTTTATAAAGTTATCCACCAAAACTGCTATTTTAATTACTTTTTCCACAATTTGTCTACACCAGTGTAGACATTTTACAATAAATTTGAAGTAAATTTATTTGCTTTAAATAACAAAATGGTGATGAGCTGTGTGCGGACAGAAGGCCGCACAGCGAGTCGCAAAACATTAAGTAATTATTTATGATAACAAAATAAATTTTTTGTTCCATTTGGAATAATTTATAAAAAAATTAAGACATTTTTTGCTAAATACCTATTTCCATAAAAATTCAATTTTTATGGAAAAAGACCATTTTTTAATGTTTTTAGCTTAAGTTAGCCAAAACACTCATTTTTGCCAAAAAAATCCGATTTTTATGAAAAATGACCGTTTCTTGTTGTTTTTTGCTAATGTTAGCTGAAATCGTCATTTTTGCCAAAAAAATCCATCGTTTGACATATTTTAATATCTGTGTTATTTCCTAAACACAAAATGTCTACACCAATGTAGACATTTTTTATAAATTTTGTCTAATTATAAACAAAATTAAGATATAACAATATTTTTATGTCTTATGGACCAGAGGGGTCTCGCACCCCTGACCTCCACAATGCGAATGTGGCGCTCTACTAACTGAGCTACTGGCCCAAATTTACCCTTGAAGGGAATTGAACCCCCATCTTGCCCTTAGGACGGGCCTGCTCTATCCATTGAGCTACAAGGGCTTATATATTATCATTAAGTTTATAATAAATAATCATGCTTTACAAGAAAACAAAAGAATAATAGAATAAAATCAGAAATAAGATAATAAACTAAAATTCAAAATTATATGTCTAAAGAAAATTTTAAAGAGGTGGAAACAATTATTGGTCCGACAGTAAAAGTGGAAGGTGATTTTAAAGCTGACGGCAATGTAATTATTGAAGGCCAAATATCAGGCACTTTTAAAACCAAAAAAGGCTTGCGTGTGGGTGAAGGTGCTTTAATAAAAGCCACGATTGAAGCGGAAAATGCCTGGGTAGGCGGACAAGTTGAAGGTAATTTGATTATTAAAAATCATCTGGAACTTTCATCAAACGCTCGTGTAAAAGGCGATATTAAAGCTCAAATTCTTACCATGGAAACAGGCGCGCAAATCAATGGCGCGGTAAAGATGGGGGAGAATGCAGATAATGTTAAAATAATAGAGGAATAAAAATATAAAATTTCTAATTTCTAAATATTAATTTCTAAATATAAAAGAGATGTTTTAATTGGTTTTTATTGGCTATTTTTTAGAAATTATAAATTAAAAATTAGTAATTTTTTATGTATTACTACATCTACGACCAATTTTTAAGCCATAAAAAATACGATAAAATTATAGCGCAAATAGAAGGCAAGATCACTGATTTGGGTATTAAAGACAGAATTATCAAAATGTCAATTTTAAAAAGCGTTAAAGAATTAGTAATGGATGCGCTGAGAAAAGGCGCGACAACTATTGTGGCGGTTGGCAATGACCAAACTGTTAATAAAGTGGTTAATTTAATCGTGGCTGAACCAGTGGTTTTTGGCATTATTCCTATTGGTGATAACAATTCTATCGCGAAATTTTTAGGCATTAATAATCCGCTTTCTGCTTGTGAAATAATTTCAGCCAGAAAAGTGGAAACTATAAATTTAGGTGAAGTCAACAGCGAATATTTTATCAATTCAATAAAAATTCATGACCACAAACTAACTTTGGAATGCAATGATAGATTTAAAATTACCACTTTGTCTAAAAAAAATTTGATCAGTATTTATAATTTTTCTCCTGGCACAGATATGAATTTAAAATCAAAAAAATTTTTCAACCCCCAGGATAATTTTTTGGAAGTTGTGGTGGAACCAAAAGACGAAAAAACATTAAATAATTTTATTTATTCCCTATTAAAAAAAGAAAAAAATAAACTACCAGAAAGCGTTTTTAGAGTTAAAAAAATCTCTATCAAAAACACAGAACAAAAATCGGGTTCAGTTGTGGTTGATGATTTCAAAGTTATGAAAACACCTCTTAATATTCGTGTTTCAGACAAAAAATTAAAAATAATTGTGGGCAAAGAAAGACATTTTTAAGGCAATAAAAAACCAGAACATGCCCGTGTTTTGGTTTTTATTTTTAACAGATTTCTAATTATTATTTATCTTTTGTGAGCATGCCTGCGACCATTTTTTCTTTAGCCGGAGATTTTATTTTTTCCTTCATTTCAGGCGCGATAACATTATTATCAACAATCATTTTTTCTGCTGAAATATCAACCACTTGTCCGCGATTAACAATAAGCTCACCAACGACAAAACTTTTTAAAAGACTGGCTGGTTTAATAAGATATTCAACAAGGCTTTGCGAATCAATCTGAATATTAAATTCTTTAACTTGGCCGATTTTTTCTCCGGCCAATGTTTCTACTTTTAGGCCAATTAATTTTTTGTTGGATATTTTCATAAAAAAAATTAAACGGATTGCGTTTTTACTTTCCTAAACATATATATTTGCTGGGCGCCTGTTAAAACGGTGGTAATAAACCAATATAAAGTCAGACCAGCAGGCAATGATAAACCAATAAAAATTGTGATTAAAGGCATAAAATACAACATTTGTTTATTCATCATCGCGGCCATGTCTTCGTCTTTGGCTCCTGCTACTGCTGGTTGCTTTTTAGTTACAAGCATTTTAGAAACCCAATATTGGGAAAAGCCGGCTAAAATAGCCAGCACAAAATTCGGCTGTGCCAGATTAACTAAACCAAAAAACATTGGATTAATGCTCCCTGGATTTTTTATAAAAGAATATAAAATATCAAGGCTTTGGCCGTTGGTTAAGCCCTTTCTAAAAACATTATACACAGCAATAAAAAACGGCAACTGAATAAGCAAAGGCAAGCAGGAAGAAAACGGGGAAACTTTTTCTGTTTTATAAAGAGCCATGGTGGCTTTGGTCATTTCTCCTGGATTATCTTTATATTTAATTTTTAATTCATTGATTTTTGGCTGTAGTTCTTGTAAAACTTTTTGCGCTTTAATGCTTTTTAAAGAAAAAGGATATAACACTATTTTAATAACAATGGTAATGGCAATAATAGCCAAGCCAATATCATGAAGAGGTATAATATTATAAAACCAAACCAAAAGATTAAAAAGCGGCTGGTATAAAATAGTGTGATAAATTTGCGATAACATAAAATAATTGTTTTTATTATAATACAAACAATGTTTATTAGCAAAAAAGTTATCTTACAGGATCATAGCCGCCAGAAGAAAATGGGTGGCAGTGTAAAATTCGTTTAAAACCTTTTAAAAAACCCAATAAAATTCCATATTTGTCAATAGATAAATACATATATTCAGAGCAAGTTGGCCTAAATTTACATGTGCCCAATGGCTTAAAATAGCGCATTAAACCATGATCTGGGGATAATGTGGCTTGATATATTTTAATCAGTTTTAAAATTATTTGTTTCATAATAATAACCGTGCTTTTTTAAATAAATACTCAATTTTTGCCTTAATTTGGCTAAAATTAAGCTCTTTAACACTTTCACGCACCAAAAACATCAAATCAAAACCTTTTTTAAGATCTTTATCATATAAAATTATTGATTCCTTAATTCTGCGTCTGATTTTATTGCGAACAACCGCTCTTTTATCAATTGTGGTGCTAATCACAATGCCATAACGGTTATAACTCAAATTGTTTTTAATAATTTTGAAACCAAATTCAGTAGCAAAAAAGGGCTGGCCGTTTTTTGCCACCCTTTCAAAATCTGATTTATCAGACAAACTGTAAAACATAATTACATTGCATGTAAGTTAGGCTGGTTAATCTCAAACACCAAACCCTATATTGCCAGCCTTTTTCTGCCTTTGGACCGGCGGCGTTTTAAAACATTGCGGCCGTTTTTAGTAGCCATCCTTTTTAAAAATCCATGCTCTCTTTTCTTTTTAAGATTAGAAGGCTGAAATGTTCTTTTAGGCATAAGGGATTATGCGAATACACTAATCGCTATTATTTTTATTTATAAATTATTTCTGTAACTCCTACCTTCAGGTCGGATTACATAGTAAATTATAAAGCAAAAACAATTTGGTGTCAATTTTTTGAAAAATAAAAACCCCGTGCTTAATTAGCTCGGGGTCGAAGTTTTTTATACAAAAAATTTACCTCACCAACTGCATATGGCGAATTTGATTAAACTCGTCTGTTTGCAAGTTGTAAAAGTAAATTCCGCTCGGTAAAATTGAGGCATCAAACACTACCTCATACTGTCCAGCGGATTTTTGCCCATCAACCAGAGTTGCCACCTCCTGCCCGGTAAGATTATAAACTGTCAGTGTTACATGACTGGCAGTCGGCAGGGAGTAACTAATGGTGGTAGTTGGGTTGAACGGGTTGGGGTAGTTTTGGTTCAGAGAGAAGTTGTTTGGGATACTAACTTCTTTCAAACTTTTTACCCCGGTAGTTGATAATTGGTCA
>Ga0210057_1003474_pt1 | contig 21683 bp, 25 predicted proteins | sample CryGeyCG2114_010_2_FD_183968 | JGI IMG/M metagenome (GOLD analysis project Ga0210057, IMG submission 183968) | Groundwater microbial communities from aquifer - Crystal Geyser CG10_big_fil_rev_8/21/14_0.10 (SPAdes) (version 2) | ecosystem: Environmental > Aquatic > Deep subsurface > Groundwater ...
AGAACAGAATTAATTAAAAGTGAGGAAGATTTATGTGAAGAAGGTACTAAATTTATGTATTATTACAACAACTTAAGAAAACATAGTGGTATAGGAAAGAAAACACCTTACCAATATTTAAAAGAGCGGTTACCGGAGATTAATGAAAGTATTAAATTTGTTCAACCATTTTTGTTAGATAATGTTGCTATCCAACTTGGTCCTTGGAGTGGATACAATGTGCTGGCTCAGAACCATAAAAAGTAGTTAAAAAAAGAGGGCGTGGTCCGATAATACAAATGCACAAAAGTGCAAATATCGGACCACGCCAGATGTGAAAGAAGCAAAAAACGCCATTGTTTTTTGCTCATTTCTTGAGCGGGCGAGAGGATTTGAACCCCTGACCTTTCCGCTTGCAAAACGGAACGCGCTACCAAACTGCGCCACACCCGCAAAGAGCTGGGGGAACAGGATTTGAACCTGTAACACACGGTTCCAAAGACCGCTGCTCTACCGGATTGAGCTATCCCCCATTAATCAAACGTTTAACAATATGACATATCAATACCTTTTTGTCAACTAAACCACTTTTAGCTGTTTCAACCTGCGGGGTTGAAAGTCTTTGCCTAAGGCATTTCATTTTTGCCTAGCACAGTGTTAGAATAAGATTATGGAAAAACAAACAAAAAATAATAAAATAACACAATTAAGAAATGATATAAAAAAAGCGCAACTTAATAAAAAATACAATGACTTGTCTACCTTTAGGGTTGCTTTAAGTAAACTTCAAAACTATGCAATTGAACAAAAAAAGTCTGTAGATGAATTGCAAAATACTGAAGTAGAAGAGGTAATGGTAAAACTAGGAAAACAAAGAGAGGAATCAATTGAAGCATTTAAAAAAGGAAATAGAGAGGATTTAGTAAAAAAAGAACAATATGAGCTTAATTTACTGCAAAAATATATGCCACAAAGATTATCAGAACAAGAAACAACTTCTGCTGTTACAAAAATAATGCAAGAGCTAAAAATTGAAACACCAAATCAAATTGGCCAAGTTATGGCAGAAATTAAAAAAAGTTACGGAAATAAAATAGATATGAGTATTGCCTCAAGGATTGCAAAAGAAAAACTAGCATAAAAAAAGACACAAGATACGAATACTTCGTACCTTGTATCTTAAACACTATAATTAAAGAACTTTAAAGGTTTTTATTAGCAATCTTAATTGTTAAAGCTCTCTTTTTTTTAGCCTCTCTTCTTTTTTCTTTTTTCTTAATGTGAAATCTTCGATTGTATAACTCTTCTTGTAAATTTGCTCCCTTTAGAAGTCCAACAAATCTCTTTAGAGCCTGGTCAAAATTCTCTTCTTTATCAACTTTTACATAAACCATTTAAAAACACCTCCCAATTTAAATAATAAATTACAAAAAAACAATACAAGTATATAGCAATTCTACTATATGTGAAGAACTTGTTAAACAATTCTAAAAAAAAATCAGTTATTGGTGTCCATGCATAATATGCACATGTTCGTGATCAATATGGTTATACCCGCTAAAATTAGCCCTTATTTCGTATCCACGATCCATAAAGCCTTGCTCTTTGGCAACCTCATGAACATATTTTAATATTTTAGTGTAAAAATCTGTACCTCTACCCTCTTGCAAATCTTTTTTACTAACATGGCTTTTTGGAATAACCAGCAAATGAACAGGCGCCTTGGGAAATTTATCGTTTATTACAAAAAAATCTTCATTTTCCATAATAACACCAACCTTTGAAAAATCTTGTGCAAACTTACAGAATAGACAGTCTTCAATTGTGTTGATATTGATCATAACATTAGTTTAGCATAATAGATTTAGATGGTAAAAGACATGTATAAAGTGACTTAAATAATTAAAAATTTCAAAGAACAAAGAACGAATGAATGTCTTAATAAATAAATGAATCTAATATTTAAACATTTGTCATTGATTCGGAATTTGAATTTTTATATTTGTAATTATTTAAGATAGTCAAGTTAATTAGAAACTTTGTATAAAGCTTCTCTAGTTTCTTCAAGAACTTTGCCCAAACTACTTCCTTCTAAAATTGCTTCTAAATTATGCCAACTTTTATTAATTCTATGATCAGTTATACGACTTTGAGGAAAATTATATGTTTTTATTTTTTCACTTCTATCCATACTACCAATTTGATCGGACCTTAAATCATCTGTTTTTTCTTTTTGGCTTGATACCATCATTTCGTATAATTTAGATCTAAGCATTTCCATAGCAATTTCTTTATTTCTAGGTTGCGTTCTTTCTCTTTGACAAGCTACTATAATTCCGGTTGGCTTGTGCAAAATTCTAACAGCTGTTTCTACCTTATTTACATTTTGGCCACCAGCACCGCTACTATGTGCATAGGTTACCTCCAAATCAGCCGTGTTAAGTTCAACTACAATAGGGTTTACCTTTGGCATTACAGCAACACTTGCTGTAGAGGTGTGAATTCTGCCCCCACTTTCGGTTGTAGGAACGCGCTGTACCCTATGTACACCACTTTCTATTTTTAAAATGTTGTAAATATTTGTTCCTTTAACCTCAAAACTAACAGACTTAATATTTCCAAGTTCCCCCTCACTTTTATCAAGCTCTGAAAATTTATAATTTTGTGTTTGCAAAAATCTTTGATACATTCTGTAAAGATCAGATGCAAATAAACCTGCTTCATCACCACCAACACCTGCACGTATTTCAATAATTGCGACATTTGGATTAATCTTATCATCTAAATTAGTAGAACCTTTTTCAAAATTGCCCTCGGCAGCATCTATACTTTTTTGTATATTATTTTTTTGTTCTTCCATATTTTTTATTTCATCTTGAGCCATATCATATAGTTCACTATCTTGCTCATAAGCTTCTAACTCTTTTATTTTACTATTTAAAATATTTATTTGGTTTTTTAAATCAGTTAAATAGTCGTTCATAACAATGATTTTAGCATAATTGTATATAAAAGGTTAAGATATCCCAAAAGGAGTGGTTAAATAACCTTTATTTTATTTTTTAAGAAAAAATAGAATAAGTTTAAGGCTATTCCAAAAACTAAAATTGCTAAAACGTAATGCGTATTTGAAAGTAACAATAAAATATCTTTTATAACACCAAGAGGGTTTGTAAATACATACCAAGAATGAGTCCTTTGAATTCTTCCAAGCCACAAACCCAAAGAAATCAGCATATTTAAAATAAATATTATTAAAAATAAATATTTATTATATCTCTTACTCTTTACCAAAAAAGCTTCAAAAAAACTAAAACTTAAATAATAAGTTATAAATGCAAGTGGAATAAATACTATATATTCAAATAATAAAATTAGAATGTAAATTCCATCAACGTATAGTAATTGTAAAGGAAAATGTATTATGTCAGTAATTATGTAGATTGTGTTTGGGACAAATAAAACCCATAATAAAATTAAAGAATATTTTTGGGCGCTATTTTTAAACTTTTTCTTTTTGTATAGATAATACGAAATATAAACAGGAATACTAGCCAGTATGATATTAAAACTCATCCAGAATAAATTTAGAGTTAGGATAGAGATGTTCATAACTTATACCACGTTAGTGGTTAAAAAGTTTGTAAAAGATTTTATTAAAGGATCTATGTATTGCCTTACTTATTTCTATTAATTACAAATGTCAAAGCTCGAATTTCAAATCAATACCAAATGTCTAAATATTAAACTCATTTATTCAGTAAAGTATTCATTTGATATTTTTAATTTGTTATTTGAAATTTATTTATAATTCCAAAACAACTATATCTAGTACTCTTTGTAAAGCTATTCTATTTAGCTGCCTCCAGCTTAACTCCTATAGTTAAACTTTTACCTCCCCTATCTACAGTTAATTCTATATTATCATTAACCTTTTTCTCAGCAACAATACGCGCTAAAGTATTTTTGGCATTAACATCTTGCCCATCAACTTTTGTAATAACATCGTATTTTTCAAGTCCTGCCTTACTTGCCGGGGTGCCTGGCAAAACATCTGTAATTACGGCTCCAACAGGAACCCTATTTAATTTACTGGCCTCGCTAGTATTTAAAGTATATCTAATACCCATGTAAGGCCTTTGAATTTCCCCAACTTCTTTAAATCTGGAATAAACAGATTTTACGGAATCAATGGGTAATGTAAAGCCTATATTCTCACCAGACGCTCTTGCAACATTAATACCAATAACTTTACCTTCTAAATCTAAAAGGGGTCCACCGGAATTTCCAGGATTTAGAGCCGCATCTGTTTGTATAACGTTATCTAAATATTCAGACTGCCCTATTCCACCAGCTTGAATAGATCTACCTATGCCACTAATTATTCCTTTACTAGCAGTATTACTAAACTCTCCCAAGGCATTTCCAATTGCAACAACTGTTTGCCCAACTTGCAAATTAGCGCTTGACCCTAAAGTTAGACTAGGAAGGGTAGCACCACCGCTATCAATTTTTAATATGGCAAAATCATTTAAAGGATCCTTATTTATTTGAGAAACCTTATATGAGGTTTCACCATCATTTAAAACAACACTATAATCTATATTAGCATCCACCACATGTTTATTTGTAAAAACGTATCCTCCCTCCACAATAAATCCCGTTCCTATTCCGCTTTGTTCTTGGAAAGGACCACTAAAAGGGTCAATTCCCACCTGTTCTGCAACTATACTTACAATTGCAGGACTTGAATTTTTTATAACATCAATTACAGCATTTTCTTCTAAAACAACAACTCGTTGAGTCACTTGATCTTCCACTTTTTGCTGAAGAGTACTCTTGTTTTTGTTATCCAAATTTAAGAGATCTTTGTAATTAAAAGAAGAATTGTCTTTAACAAAAAACACAGTTGCAACCGCAATACCTATTGCTAAAACAAAAAAAGCTATTAAAAATGTTGTAAAGCACCCTTTAAACTTGCTCATAATGATTTAAATTATAATACACTTAGGTTAAAATACGAAACTGATAAAAGGCTGAAAAATACTCTATATTAATGGAGATACCTATACTACTACTAACACTAATACTAATACATACTAATATAACAATAGCCTAATAAAGCCTCCCAGAAGAACCAGGTTCTTCGGAGTACTGAATTAGAGCAATTTATGAGAATATTATGTTTATCAAAGCAATAACATCTAGTATATCTACTTTTCCATCTCCGTTGATATCACTCCCGCTTACTCCATTTGGTGTGAATATTTCATTTATTAATATAATTATATCTTGTATGTTTACTGTGTTATCGTTGTTTAGATCTCCTTGGGGGGGAGGAGTAGCACTTGATGCTTCAAGGAGGGATACGAGGTTATCTATATAGTACATATCCCCTTTCTCAAATGCCGGTGCGTCAATGTATTTCACCAGTTCTTCAAACGGCTCTTTGAGAATCAATGCTTTTGCCTGAAAGAGCGCATGATAATCATGGAGTGGCTCTGATGCACTTTCCCCATAGGCACCATTGAACCGGGATACATACCAGTACGGCGCAATCGTATTGAATTCATCAACCGTGTCAATGATCTGTTGTGTACTGTTCGTTCCTAGGTAATCAGCAAGCTCTGGAACTAAGTAAAGAAAATTACGGGCAAGGTTGAGATTACGGTGATACATTTTTCCCTGGTCACCATTAACATAGGCAATAGTCCACGGCGTGTCTTTTGAATAGTTATCCCGTCGAAGAGTCAGTAGGCGATCAAGTCGCGTTTGAATCGCATCCGCTTTCGCCGTATCCCCTGCCATAAGAGCCAGATTTTTCCAGCCGGTATATCCGGCAATATAGGCATTCGTCACGTACGGTTGTTCCCGCTTGAGATACGGATCATCCATATATCCACTGTCAATATTTGCAAAGTCCTCCATCATGATTGACTTTGACTCAAACTGCTGAAGGAGATAGGTTGGATCGACGTTTGGATCATTTTGGAAATCAGGATCGTCTTTAAATGTTTTGGCATAGAGCCAGGCTGCATACATACTTTGGGGATTAAACCGCCAAAGGTAACCATACCCATAGATTTTAAACATATATGAATACGTTTGTGGACTCGTACTCGGAATGGGTGTGTCGGGATTCTGTATATAAGTTTCGCGTGGTATTCCTGACCATCCGGTTGAATTATATTGATAGAGTGGATATTTTGCGTAAAAATTTTTCAAATACACTTTCACGTCCGTTTGCTGAGTTTGAGATAGTGGATACGCTCGCAAGAGTGTATAAAAGGTATCAAACGGCTGGTGAAAATAGTAGGTAAGATTATCACTTTGCGAAGATTCTTGAATATTCAGATCCACATGACCGGAAGACAAAAATCCCGGGCGCAAGAATTCTCCATGCTGGTAATCAGACGCATCCAGTATTTTTTGAATTTGGCTTGCCAGTTCTTGCGCAACATCAGAGCGGGCGGTTAATACGTTTGTTTCTTGAGCCGGAACTGTTTGAACAGTAGGAAGTTTCGTCTTTGTATTATTGGGCCCAAATGCAATGAGTGCATTGCTTCGGATTATATATAGTTTTCCCTTATAAGGAATCGGCGGACTGTTATTCTGATCCATGCTATAAATCCCGTTTATTCCGCCAAACGTCATATGCAACCCGTCAAGGACAGTCCGCGGTCCACTGCCAGCATACATCTCATCATATCCCGGAGCCGTGTTGACAAGGCTAGAGACGTTGTAGCCAATATATTGCCAGGATCGATTGGTCGTACCAAGCGGTTGGGATAAGTCTATTCCACCGGAAACACGGTCATCAATAATTGACCAATAAAGCATGGTACCCGCAGAAGAGTATGACATTTCTTCATCAAATGCGTTCCATCCACTGATCGGATCGTTCAACAACGGCGTTCCCAACTTCCATCCAACAATATTTCCTCCCACGATCCCATTATTGGATTCGGTCATCGCCTGCTGATACAAAATGCCATCATATCCCACAACCGGTGGCTCCCGATTCCCCCATTTGGTTCCACTCCAAAGAATCGGCGCATAGGTACTCCCTGAAGTACCGTCTGTTCTCTGATACGAATACGTCAATTCGGTCCCATTATTGGCCGAAAGAACCATGTAGAGTCTCCGCCAGGGTTTATTTTCAAAATACTCAGTCGCCGGATACGTATTTCCATTCCCAACATCATTTGGTTTACTGGTGTCAATTACCGTTGTTCCCTGCACCCACCCATTAGTAGTACCCATTTCAGTATGGGGAAGACCAATATACGTTCCTTGAGGGTCAAGAGCCTTGTTTGGCAGAATAGTCCCTACTTCGTCGCGAGGATAATTGATACTATTATTGTTTTCATCTATGTAGAGAGCCTCTGATCGATAGTTTGGCCGGGAGAAAAAGATAATCTGATCACCATACTGTGCATTCTGATAATACACGGGCCACCAACTCGTAAATCCCGCGCCGGGAAGTTATGCAGATTGCCATTTCAAGGATCCGGTAACAGAATCAAGTGCATAGGCGTAACTGTCATTTGACGCAAAATAAATGGTTGTATTCTGCGGATCTGTTGAGGGACTAAACATAATATCCGCGCTTGTTTTGTATTTCCAGAGTAACTGACCTTTTTTCTCTCCATCGGCGTAAACCGCGTACAGATACCCGTCGCGATTGCCTGCATAGATAATATGTTGAACTGAACTGTCGGGAAACGTCACCGGAATAACCAAAGGATTTGTCATGAAGCCTTTTTCTCCGATAAATCGCCATAATTCGGCTCCCGTTTGCTCATCAAGCGCATACAGATTGTGATCAAGTCCTCCCACGTACACGATTCCATTTATAACGGTTGGTGCGTGACCCAAAGGAAGTTCTGTGGGAAACACCCAGTCGAGAGATCCATCGGAAGCATTAAAAGTATAAAGGCCACGTGCCGTGGAAATAAACAACGTATCATCTGCGGCAATGACAGGAAAATAATACGGAATATACGGTTCAATTGGGACGTACCATTCGACATTCAGATTCCCTTTGATCTCTGTTTGGTTTTCTGGCGTGGAATCAACGTGGGATGTCCGCTGTGGATTGGCACCAGCCATAAACCATTCTGAAGAATCATAAGTAGGTGGGGTATATTGTGCATGAGCTGGTTTGTACAGTTCTTTTTTGAGATAAGACGAATGTTCAAATACTAATCCTAAAATAAAAAGAGCAACTAGGAATATAATACATTTTCCAATATCTTTATTTAGCATTAAATAGATTATAAAATAATTTTTAATACCACACTAACATTACATAAAATCGGGGAATTTTACTAAGGTTATTCTATAAAACACAAGCTGTTTGCATTTTTTACTATCTGATATGTTTTAATATCAAACTAATAAGACTAATTAAATTCTTATAGCAGGTTTTATTAAAATGATAATCTAAAATCCATCTAATACCAGTATATATTAATATATAAATCCTATCACAAAGCCTCTCAGAAGAACCAGGTTCTTCGGAGAACTGAACATTTTATATTTTATTTAGCAAGTTCTATAGCTTTTTGGAGTTGTAAATCGTTTTGATTATTAATATCATCTTCACTAAGTTCTACTTTTATATCAGGCTCAAGGCCTACTTTATGAACCCAATAACCTTCGGGAGTTAGCCATTTGCCAATTGTAACATTCAAACCAGAGCCGTCATTGTAATCTACAGGTTGTTGAACAGTACCCTTACCAAAGGTGGTCATTCCAACTATCTGAGCACTTGCTCTTTCACGAAGCGCTCCCGCTAAAATCTCACTTGCACTGGCACTCCCCTCATCAACTAGCACAATTAGTTTTTTATCAAGTAGTTTTCCGGCATGATCAACAGGTAAACTTCTAGAGGTACCATCGCTAAGTTCTTCTTTTACCACTGTACCCTTACTTATAAAATCAGAGGCAACATGAACAGCACTATTTAAATAGCCACCAGGGTCTCCACGTAAATCAAGAACAATAGATCGGGTGTTAGGCTCATGTAATATTATATTATTTATTGTGTCATCCCATTCTGTATTAGTTTTTTCTCCAAAACGACTTATTCGTATGTAAGCAATGTTGTTATCTTCTTTTTTATATGAAACAGTATCTAAGTTAATAGTATCCCTAACTAAAGATACTTCAAAAGGCTTTACATCTTTTCTACCAATCAATAATTTAACTTCTGTTCCTTTAGGTCCTTTTATTTTATCCACAACTTCGTACAAACTTAAACCAGCAGTAGTTTCATCATTTACCGAAAGTATTTGATCGTTTGGTCTAAGACCTGCCTTTTTTGCAGGAGAAGAATCAAACGGAGAAACAATTGTTACTATATCGTCTTTTGTAGTAAGTTCCGCACCAATACCCTGATATTCACCTTTTAAAACCTCATCAGATGAATTATTTTCTCGAGGCTTTAAATAAAGAGTATAAGGATCACCAATTGCTTCTACCATACCTTTTGTAGCGCCATAAACCAGGTCTTGTGTGTTTAAAGGTTTATCTAAATGTTTGGTGTTAACATCTTCCCATACCTGCCAAAAGGTACTAAAGTCGGCGGTTAAATTGTAATTGGGAGTTTTATTTTTAACATCTACAAAAACTTGTTTATTTTTTACTTCTAGCCTATATCCCTTTTCACCAACAAAATAACCTATGCTTAAACAAAAAATTGCAAGTAATAAATTTAAAAAAATGGTATTTATCTTTTTCATACTTTATGTAAAAACTTATAAAAGTATATCGCAATATATAAAATTTTAAAACATACCCCTACATATCAAGATTTTTACTGTAGTATGGTGAAAGGTACAATTTACCTAATTATTCTAATTGTACTAATAGATCTAAAAAACTCCCAAGTACCAAATAGTATCGCCATGTAGAATCAAAATTAAATACAGCTATGTTAGGCTTTTTAGTAATCAGCATGGCACTAGGAAGAAGTGGATTGGGATTTGTTTAGAAATTAGGATAATTAGGTCAATTGGAAATTAAACTAACAACCCTACTTTATCGGCCTGTATTTCCACTTCTTTTCCATCAATGGATACAACTAGAATACCTTTATCCTCATGTATTTCAATAACCTTGCCAGACTTACCGTAATAATCGGTATCAAAAATCTGCAGTAAGTCCCCTACTTGTAATTCAGTTTCAAATTCTTCAATAATATCTCTTTTAATTAAACCAGTATTAATTTCTCCGGGGAGCAAAAACATGCTTTCGTACGTTCTTAAAATACAAAATTTAGAAGAGAGTTTAGATAGGTATGCCAGTAAATCGCTTGCTATATCTATATTTCCAAAACCTTCCAATATAACTACACTCAAATCCTCTTCAATATACTTTTTGTATGTTGCATAATCGCAGCTTCCAATTATAAAACCCAAAGCACCTAAAATTTTAGCTTTTTTAGAAGCGCTTCTATCTATTTTGTTAACAAGTATAATTTTACCTGCCACTTTTGCAGAAATATCTTTTTCTACAACAACCTCTCCCTCACCTTTTATATAAACAAGCTCACCTCCAATTTCACTTCCACAACCTGCAGCGCATTTCATAACCAAAGAACTTGATTTAATTAAAACGCTTTCGTCATTTAAGGTATCTACAACCTCACCGCTAACACCAGAAATTAAATTATAACGAGTTGATAATCCTTCTATACTTATAACTTTTTTAGTAGCGTCAATATCTTTTATTCTCCCAGAAATATTAACAACAGTTTCAAGTTTTTTTACTAAAAATTTTTTTTCAAGCGCAATAACATCACCAGGGTACACTCTATCACCCACATCCTTTACAGGTTCTCCCACATATTCTAATCTTTCTTTATCTCTAATAAATGAGGCCTCCCCTATTTGATCAAAAGAATTTATTTTATCTCCCTTTTTTACAAAAATTTTACCTTTCGCCGGCAATCTTCTTTCTATATAAGATTCTTTTTGCTCAACGTATTTTCTTAAAATAGGTATTTTCATATCAATTATTTTAATCTAAATTTTTATATAGTTCCTACATATTTTTATTTTCCGGCTTCTTTTTCATTAAATCCAACAGTTATATCATTTTCTCTGTCTACAGGTTTAGACACCTTATTAGCTTCTTTTTCAACATCCATACTTTTTTCTATTTTAGGTTCGGGTTTTGAAGTTTGTAAACTTTTTGCAGATTCTATATCATCAAGCCCAATACCTGGTGAAACAGAAACATCAGTTATTGCGTCATCACTTTTAGAGGTATTTGCAACTTTATTCATGTCAGATTTCTCTTGTTTTGGTAATACTTCTTTTTTTTGTTCAGGTTTAACCTTACTAGCAGATTTAGATTCGAAATTAGGCTCCACCTCTTTTTTTACTTCAGTCTTTGGCTTTGGGGCCCCAAGCAAATTTATAGACTCTACCTTTTTTATGTCAATAGGAGTACTCCCAGGTTTTTTAATGTCCTTGTTTTTGGACACTTCTTTTGAAAAATCATATTCTTTTATTCTTAATACAGGCTGCTGTTGCTTTTTGATATCTTCCGGTTCGGTCTCTGAATTTTTGGGTAAATCTTTTTCAGACTTATTAAAATTAACAGTTGAATTTATTTCTTTTTCCCATTTTTCAATTGAATTCAACCTCTCTTTAGAATCCTTATCTTTTAATAAAGGTCTAAGCCTATTATCAACAACTAACCCAAAAGCTCCCCCACTACATTTAAAATATTCTGATTTTTTATCATTACCTGTAGCCTTAACCTCAACTTTAGTTTCTTTGTCTAGTGGAATAACGCTAATAGAATCAGACTCTAAGCTTACTTTTAAATTGTCCCCCTCAGGAAATTTTAAATCTATCTCAGTTGCATTTGGAATAACTAAACACCCGGCTAAATCTTTTAATTTAAATTTTCCATATACGGCTTCACCTAAGCTTGCATCCAATTGCTTTATTGCTTGTATATTTATAAGGGTATTTGCAGGATCCATATAAATTCTCCAAAAACCAGGCAAACTAACTGCATCTAAAAAACTTAAAACTGTCTTTTTGTCATCACCAGAGTTTATTAAACCATCTCCAGATATAACAATATCATTAGTTTTTTCTAAAAATCCGGTTTGCATGTTATCAAATAAAAAAGAAAGCTTCTCTCTAAATAAAGCCTCTTCAAACCCCTTTTCCCAATTATTTATTGGAGAGTGAAAACTATAAATTCTACGATTATAAAAGTAGTTTTCAACCTGATTTATATCATCAGCAAGGTTAAACCACCTATAAAAATCGCTAGGATTTATAACTAAAGGATAAACAATTCCATCTATAAATCCTTTTGCTTCACCTACATAAACCAAAGGTAATTTAACTTGCGAAAGACTTTCAGTTATTCTGTACGAATTTTCACATAACTTGCTTTTTAACATAAGTTCATCTTCTGTAACAACTATTAATGTTGCATCTTTTCTAGAAGTTTTTGTTATATCAAAAACTTTCTGAATTACTTCTTCTAAATATTTAGTTTTAGCATCGCGGAACTTTGCAAATGGAAGAGGGAACTTAAAAGTTTCATAATTATAGTCAGATTTCTCTTCATCAAGTTTAAGACCTACAACCCAGTGCGATGTTAATGTAAATGAAAGAATCATATTTTTGTAATATATATAGTCAACTTTGACCTTTTCTGTTTTTATTGTAATATCTATTCATTTTAATCTGGTGATAAACTAAACTTATAAGTCTTCTGATTAAATTAAAAATAAATCGAATTACTTTTTCTGGAATAGCGCCTATTTGGTTCATATTAAGGCAGGTTAAATTATATACTTTACTTAATTATAAACGATGTGGTTAGAAATGTAGAGAGGGTGGTATTGTGTATATTGTATTTAGTATTGTGAAATTTATACAATATACGGTATACAAAATACTACATACAAAGCCTACCCTATTATAAAAGCGAATACAAATGTAATAGAAAATAATATTAACCAAGTTTTAGAATAAATTAAGTACATCTTTAAAAGTTATTATAGCCAAAAGAACAAGCAGAAAAATCATTCCGTATTTATGTATTTCAGACTCAATAACAGGATTTATTTTTTTCCTGGTTACTCCTTCAATAAAAACAAACAATGCCCTCCCACCATCAAGAGCCGGAATAGGTAACATATTCATAAACGCTAAAGATAAACTCAATAAGGCTACTAAATCTAATAAAATCCAAATAATATTTGGGCTTTTGCTTGCAAGGACACCTTGAATAACACTAAAAATACCAACTGGCCCACTTACCCCTTCTGACACAGGAGCTATGTTTTTAGTAGCAAATGAGTACGAAATTAAATTACTAAATGTTTGTCCTGAATAAACCAATATATTATATGAGTGTATAAAGCCTGAAAATGTTTTTGTATAAAAACTTTTATTGTAATCCAAATAAAAAACAGATCCCAAATATACTCCTATAATTTTTCTTTTTAATCTCTCATCATACGAAGGGGTAACCGTTATTGTTCTAGATTCTTGGGTTTGAACGTTGTATAAATAAATTTTTACCGGACCTTCGCTTTTATCTATAAAACTTTGAAAATCTTTTAATTTTACACTTGAAAGTATACTTACATTTTTTTGTTTTTCATGAGTAGAAAATTCTGAAATAACGTAATCGTTTAAATTTATACTATCATAAGAAGCATTAAAAATAGTGTCCCCCGGATAAACTTTTTCTTTTATATTGTCACCGGCTATACCAGATATTACTGTTTCTACATTTTTAACATTAGCGCCAACAAAACTATAATTTGTGAATTTAACCATAGGGCTTGAAACAAACCCATTAAACAAAAAGAATAAATAAAACAAAACTACAGCTAAAAAAAAGTTCATAAACACCCCTGCTAAAAGAATAATCATACGCACCGTAACACGTTTATTTTGAAAACTTCTTTTAGGATCCGCCACTTTTTCTGCAGGGTCTTCACCCTCTATTCGAACAAATCCCCCAATGGGGAGCCAATTTAAAGTATATTCGGTTTCCCCATATTTTTTACCAAAAATTTTTGGTGGGAGTCCTAAACCAAATTCATGCACTTTTACCCCATTCATTTTTGCTGCGGTAAAATGACCAAGTTCGTGAATAAGTATGAGAGTAGAAAGTGTTAGAAAAAATATAATAAAGGTCATAAAGATTATGTTAAAGGTTAAAATTTAAATGTCAAAACTAATCAGAGTTCAAAAACAATTTTGTTATGTTAAAAATTGTTTAAAGCTAAACTTTCATTAACTCACTTTCTTTTGCGACAAACATTTCTTCTAGCATTTTGTTGGTAGATTTAACCTCATCTTCTATCTCTTTTTTAATTCTTTCCATTTCATCCTCACCCATTAAACCATTTTCTTCTTGTTCTTCTACACTTTTAATTGAATCCTGACGAATATTTCTTACAGAAATTTTGGCTTCTTCTAATTTCTCTTTTGCTTTTTTAACATAATTTTTTCTAGTCTCCTCGGTTAAAGAAGGTACGGGTATTTTTATAGAAGTTTGTTCTACAACTGGGTTTAAATTTTTGCCGGCAGATTCTATGGCCTTTGCAATTTTATTTATAATAGATTTATCCCAAGGGTCTACCACAAGTAAAGTGGTGCCAGATACAGATATGGTAGCAAGCTCGTTTATATTTAAAAAATCTTGCCCCTCGTAAGCATTTACTTTTATATTTTCAATTAAAGAAGTGTTAGCGCTTCCGGTACGCATTTCAGAGAGTTCGGACTTAAAATGATCAACGGTCTGGTTTAATTTGTTTTTCATTTCTTGTTGTTTCATGAATGAATTATAACATATGATGTATATATAGTATTAACAAAAAATACGTTTACCCACTGTAAAAATAAAAATTCATATAAAATAGTAGATATAGGATAATAGATAAAAATCAAGCATTCCTAAATATCTAATATCAACAGAAATAAGCCAATGTGTGTATATAAGTTCTTAATTATAAAACTGATTGAAATCTAATTCATTGTAATATCCTATATATCTTTACTGTCTCTCCGTGTATTTGAGAAGAGCCAAAAATCTAGCCTTTTTTATTTCTTTTGCAAGTTTTCTTTGAAACTTTGCGGAAAGACCGGTATATCTACGAGGGACTATTTTATGTCTGCTCGATAAACATTTTTGCAAAACAGATACATTTTTATAATCTATATCCCCCATTTTAGCAATCCTCTTAACATTTTCTCTTTTTTTTGTTTCTTTTGTATATTTTTTCTCAAATTTCTGTGCCATAAATTCTATTCAAATTAAAAAGGTATATCTTCAGAACTTACTTCTTCGCTAGGAGCCTCTACTTTTTTACTTTTACCGCTATCAGTGGTAGTTTCTTCTAAAGGGGCAGACGCCGAAGAATCAGTAGAACCGGAACTATATTCTTCATCTGTATTGCCTCCGGGTTTACCTCTTGCAAGTAATATTACTTTTTCTATAACTATTTCAGTCCTGTAATTAGTTTTCCCATCAGCATCGTCCCATTTTCTGGTTTGAAGTCGACCCTCAACATAAACCATAGATCCCTTTTGCAAAAGATCATTACATATTTCTGCAGTTTTTCCAAATCCTACACAATTATGAAAGTCAGCAGCATCTTGAAATTCACCAGAAGAATCTGTATAACTTCTATTTGTCGCAACCGCAAATGTGGCTACAGGAGTTCCATTATTTGTTGTTCTAAGTACAGGGTCGGCGGTTAAATTACCAACAAGTGTTGCTCGGTTCAATGATCTTACTGACATAATTACTAAAAAACTTGAAAATTACTTATATTATACAATAATTAAAACTCTTTATATACCTTTACTCCTTGACAGTTAATAAATATCTTATTAAATCCTCATTTAAATCTAAGAATTTTTTTAAATCAGGAACCTTAGAAGATTCAAATTCAAAGATTAAAAGGGTGTATATGCCCTCACTATAATTCTTAATTTTGTAGGCTAAATTCTTTTGACCCCAATAATCTTCGTCTACCTTCTTAATACCCTCTTTACTAAGATATTCGGTTATTTTTTTAACATTTGATTTTACACCTGCTTCTTGTATTTCTGGTTTGCATAAAAGCATTAATTCGTATTTTTTCATATCCTTAACATTTTAGCAGTAAAAGAATAAATGGCAAGGGTTAGAGGTAAAGTAATAAATCACAGATGTTAAATCTTAATGTTCAAAGCTTTCAAAGTGCAGGTAAATTTAAAATAAATAGCCAGATAAGTTGAGTTGTGCCTAATTTAGTAATTGGAAAATTTGACATTCCTTTGATATTCGACATTTAGGCTTTGATATTTAGGATATTAGCATATATAAACAGGCGCGGTCTATATTCCAACATCTATTACCAAATCACCAATATACCTGTTAAAATAACTTAATTATGCAAAGACTAACCAAAAAAGATATGTTGATAGTTTTGTCTTTTTTAGCGATATGGTTTCCTCTTATATACCTTAGGGAATACATAAACATACCTTTAGATATGTGGATCTATATAGTCTCCATAGGAGAATTGATACTACTTATACCACTTATTTATTTATATAAAAAAAATAATTGGACATCAAAAACTCTTGGTTTTAAAAAATTTAGGCTAAGAGGATGTTTTTTGATTTTTGTCTTATTAATTTTTTCTTTTTCTATAAACATTGTTTACTCAATAATTTTAGGAAATTTTAAAATAAACACTCAAATTGATTTAAGACCAATAATAAAAATGTTAAGTAATTATCAAATTTTTATATTAGTTTTTGGAGGAACCATTATAGCACCGTTTGCAGAAGAGCTATATTTTAGATCTTTAATTTTTAAAACTCTAAGTGTTAAATCAAACTATATAATTGCGGCTATTCTTTCGTCTATATTATTTGCAAGTGCACATTTATATATACCCTCTTTTTTACCAATTTTTGTGCTGGGTTTTATGTTTTCGTATTTATATAAGCAAACAAAATCAATATGGCCATCAATAATAATGCACTCTGCAAATAATCTTATAGCCTTTATAACAACGATTATTCTTGCAAAATTTAGTTAAATACTACACTTTACCTTTATATTTATATTTACACATACATATACACAAGATACTACAACAAAGCCTCGTATGCGTTCCGGAACGCATACACAGCCTTATTAGGCTTTTGATATTTTATTATTATAAAAACTACTGGGGATGCACTCAAAGCGAATTGTTTTTTGGGTACATCCCCTTTTCAAGTGGAACAAGATTTAAATCAAAGAACCAAGTAGGAGCCCTGATCCTTCAAGCCTTGAACCTTGGCCAAACATAACATGCGAATGACGTTCCATACAACCCAGGATACCGCTTCATCCACATATTCATGGGAACCCGAAACAGCAACAGCTAATCCGGAACTTTCACAGGCACTTCCGGTGTAAAGGGTGTCTCCATTTTCCAAAAGCCAAGGAAAATCGCCCACAATTGTTCGGTTGGACATGGAATTATTCCATGCCTGATTCACTTTGGATAGGGCAATTGCCTCAAAATCAGAATCATCACCCCAGCGAGTCTTCCAATCCGATTTGTCTCCAAGCTCCTTCATCACATGTACATAAGGACAAACCATTCCCTTACCCATAACAGCAATAACAACACCCTTTGGACCCCATGTGTGCTGAGCACAAACGTCACGAATTGATGGCAAACACAGTTGTACTGCTTTTTCCACCAAGTCTTCATTTAAAAAAGCCATCATTATCCTCCATAAAGATGTATACAACAACAAAATCGATCAACCAATTCAGATTATAACACTACATTAACCTATAAAACAATATATTAGGATAAATTTTGTATACATAACTAAATATGTGCTAATATAAGCGTAACTGCACAGAGAAAAGGAGACAAATAATGATAGTACTACTATGTGGACTAAAGCTTGTAGGAGCAATACTTGCTTTTATATTTACCTTTGTAGTATGGTGTGGAATACTTAAAGCTTTAAGGTGGGAACACAGCAATGCAGATTTAGAACTCTTTGTTGTCTACAGTGTTCCATTTATGGTATCTATATATATTTTAGCTCTATAAATCCCTCTCTGTGCAGTAGTACTTTTTTAATAAACTTATTCGGTATTTACCTCATTTTTTGAACTATTTAATAAATTATATTTCTTTTAGGTTATACACTACTAGCAAAGATACATTCCTTCTTACCTTGGCAAAAACTATATTGGACCACTGGACTAGTCCAGTAGTCCATTAAAATATCACTTTGGTAAAGAGTTTTCGACTCAGAAAAAACGCCCCTACCTGAGAGGCAGAAGTATAAATAATAAGAGACTAATTAGAATGTTGAATAAAAAAATCCCACATAACATCTACAGAAGAAATACTTTGATCTGGTTTTGAAATAAGAAATGAAGGTTTTTTACCACCAGGCCACTCATGCCCCCCACCTATAATTGTATATAAAAACACATCAGCTTTATTTTTTTCACATAAATACTTTTTAAGTTCTACATTTGCTGTTTTTTTCACAACTGGAACACTAGAGCAGTTATTATTTTTAACCCAGAAACTAATGGAATCATTTACAGAGGTGTCTTTTCTTTTCGAGCCAAATCTTTCGGGCACTCCACCATTATAAAGAACACTTTTATCTTCTGTCCCATGAAAAACAATTACGGGAACATTATTTTTTGGATTACAACTTTTTGTGTTTAAAGCACCAGCAACTACACCAATCCCTTTTACAATATCAGAAAGTTCACAACCTATTTTATATGTAAGCATTCCACCATTTGATATACCAACTACAAACACCTTATTTTTATCAATATTATAAGTAGATTCAACATCATTAATTACATTTTTTATAAATTTAACATCATTTATATTACGTTCTTTAGCGTATCCACAACAATTGCCCGCATTCCACGAAAGTAAATAATTACCAAAAAGACCACTTCCATTTGGGTATACTACTAAAAAACCTTCTTTATCTGATTTTTCGGTAAGGCCACTTACATTTGCCTCCATTCTTGCATTTGAAAAGGCCCCATGCAAAGCAATAAGTAAAGGAACAGGTTCATCTCTCACTAAATTTTTAGGTTCATGAATTAAGTAGGTACGTGTAAGATTATCTACAATAAGGTTCTTCTCGTAATTTCTATATTCTTTCCCTAATTTAACTTGCGAGGGAAAAAGTATTTTAAGTACAATAAAAAACAAAACAACAACAAAAATAATAAAATATAATATATATTTTAAAAGCATGTGATAAGTATATAAAGTAAAATAAACTTGGGAAATAGGTTTATACCCTATTGTGAGGATTCTGGATATACCAGAACGTCCCAATTGCTAGCCATATAGCTAACATAAGCCTCACCCTTAAAAATAGCATCAAGGCAACAGTAACTTCTCAATTTCTTCATAAGCACACCACAGTTTTCCAGCTCGAGAAGGCCCTAGTTGTTCAGAAAAAAAACTTAGACAAAAAGCCCTACCCATTGTTCTAAATGCAAGTTTGCATCTTCTAACAAACTCCCCCCAACAAAAGCCTTTAGCCGTATGTAATCCATTGGCAATCTCATCGTTTAGACTACTTACCAAAATCCCTAAATAGATTTCTTCATCAGGATTTAACTCATACTTCTCCGCAAAAGAATAAATTTTACTCACAGTACTCCTCCTGTAAGGGTCTAGGCTAAAATGTGCGAAATACTAAACAAATAATACCTCTTTTTTTATTACTATAAAACTGTTTATTTTATTATTGAAAAGGTTATTAGTTATATTTTAAAAGGTGTTTATCTAAAGATAATAAGGGATAGTGGAAATGCTTAGACAAGTACAAATAAGAAGCATCATAGTAAGATAAATTGTATTTTATACATGTTTTAAAGGCCTTGGGAAAGTTTATTTCGGTATACTGTATTTTTAATTTGTCAAAAAACTTCAATAGTTTTATAGCCTCTTCATTTTTTAATCTTTTCCTAATAATTGCAGCATTTAAGCTATTGTATACCTCAAAAGGCAATAAACTAACGCTAATTAAATCTATTTGTCTATTCTTATATTGTTCAAATATCGCATCCGAAATAACACTTTGTTCGTCAGGCATTAAAAAATTTAAAACATAAGAGGCATCAATTACATAAGTTTTTTTAGTATTTTCTGCCATAATTAATTAAGTCTTTGTAATTAATTCCCTTGTGAATTTTTCTAACATTTTTTATAGAATCAACTGCGTTTGCAATACTTTCATCTTTTTGGGTGTTTATATAAATATCTTCAATAGCATTACGAATAAGAGTACCAATAGAAACTCCCCTACTTTCAGAAATATTTTTTAATCTTTCCCAAGTTTCATTTTTTAATAAAATTTGAGTTCTTTTATTTAACATATGTATATGTTAACATGTGTAGATGTATGTGCAAGTATGTGGAATTAATTATAATAGGTTCTTATGAGTAGAAAAAAAATTTGGGAAATAGGTTTACAAACCTATTGTGAAGATTCCGATATTACACAGCTAAGCTGGGCTTTGTCGGAACGTCCCCTTTATCAGCTTATAGCTGATATATCTTCACCTTAGAACAAGCACCAAAATTCATTCATCGTAGGGAACACTAACCCTCCAAGTTTCTAATTCTGCCTCCGCATGCAAATACCTTAGGACAAGTTTATGCAACAGCACCGGTTCTCTATAACAAAAGGTAACAAAATACTCAGCAAGCCTGGCCTCATCCTCCTTTTTAAATACTGATGTACTGGAATAAACACTGTGTGCCAAAACTCTATTGGTTAGTACTAGCTTGAGGTTAAGGTTGTACTGGGGATCAACCAGGGGCACAACATGGGTCACATAACCAAAGGAACCATAGTATTCGCTAGAGGCTACCCCCAAACCTATCAAGACCAATGCTCTATCATCATCAGAGAGGTCACCCGATATGAATATAAAAGGAGGAATAAACATTTCTACATGAGACTTCAATAGAGCGGCTTCTTCTTTTTTTACAGCAAGAGGGTTTGTGGTACGCCCATACAAAGGGCTCATTCCATCGGGACTTCTGGTATAGACATAGTTTTTCAACCACCACATAAACTCAAGGTTGGTGGGAAAATCAGGGTCAATACAAGTAATCTCAAACACAAGAGGAACAGTAATGCTAAGTGGGTTGTTAATGTCCTGAGCCATCATTATCACCTTTCGATTAGTTGGCAGTATTGCACAATAAACGTATTATACATGCTTATGAAAATATAGTATATGTATTTCGGATACGCTAAAATCTCTCTTTCGTTCCGGAACTAGGCTTTAGGTAAAGGTGGAGAATTTTAGTTCTTATAAATAGCTAACTGGAGTGAGCTCTATTATATATGGAATCTTTAACTTTATACCCTTATATGAAAGTATTTCAACCTGCGGGGTTGAAAAGGCCTAATAAGGCTATATTTTAATTTAAAATATCTCTACTAATTAACTATTTTTCCAATAAAACAAAGTGTGGTTTATCCACACACCGACAATTTAAAATCCATGGACTTGTATGTCAATTTTTCTAATTATTCCTCTACTAAGACCTTGTAAACGCTCTTAATTATTTGTCTTTTAAGACACCGTAATGACCATAACTTGGTTTTCCCTTCTTTTATTTTCCTTTGATAGTA
>Ga0210057_1003475_pt1 | contig 21675 bp, 22 predicted proteins | sample CryGeyCG2114_010_2_FD_183968 | JGI IMG/M metagenome (GOLD analysis project Ga0210057, IMG submission 183968) | Groundwater microbial communities from aquifer - Crystal Geyser CG10_big_fil_rev_8/21/14_0.10 (SPAdes) (version 2) | ecosystem: Environmental > Aquatic > Deep subsurface > Groundwater ...
CCGCAGACTGGTTATTCGTTACGAGAAACTCGATGTTGTCCACGAAGGCTTTAAATTCCTTGCCTACTCAATGATTAACTTACGCTGGTTTATCAAGAGCAAATGATTAACTACTGGAGACGAGTTCATATATAGCATTATATCATAATATCCCGGCTATAATATCCACCGCCGCCTATTTTAATTTTTTTGGATTTAAGCAACGACTTCTGCCCAAACTCATTTTCGCTGGTAATTTTTATCAAATACTCTCCCCGGTGGGCTCTTAAAAAGAATTTTCCCTGGTCTAAGGTAATACCCTTAGCCACAACCACGTCCGGAAATTTGGTATGGGTGAGTTCTACGATCACCCCAACAAGCGGTTGTTTAGTTTTTCCATCCATCACCCTCCCCCACAACCTGGGCTTGGGTAAAACCATGGCCAAAAATAAAACAAGACAATAAAATACCAGTATGCCGTAAACAAAATTTGACGGAGAAAAATATAAACTGGCCAGAGCAAAAATAAAAACTGCCCAGAATAAAATACTTGTCGTTTTTAAAGCTAAATTTTCACTAAAAGCCGAAGTTTTTATCAAACTTTGCTTAGCCTGCTGGTTCCAGTCAACGCGCAGCGGATCCATCGGGATATTAAAAGAAATGACGTCGGACTCTCCTAAAAGTTCAAAAAGCTGGCCACCATAAAGATTCTTGTAAATGCCGTCACTGTCACATCTAATACTTTTAGAGGGGAAGGCGTAATTTGTTTTACTGACAAAAATTTTAAACTTACCAGGCGTAGCCAAAAAACCGTAGCGCCCCGAAAGATCTGTTACACTGCTTTGCGCGACTTTGCCGCTACTGGCGTCGATTAATTTAATTTGCACCGGATCCAAAGGTTGTTTGCTTACGCTATCATAAACCACTCCCCAACGATTTTGAAACCACCTAAAACCGAACAACATTAAAAAGGAATTAAGCAGCCTGTTAACCCCGGAAAAAAAGGTATAAAAAAATCTCATAGCTTCCCCTTTGCGACTAAAAATACATTTTTTAAAAGCATAGAAACCGTAACCGGTCCGACACCTCCGGGCACCGGAGAAATATAAGCCGCCACTTTAGACACGCTTCCAAAATCCGCGTCTCCGACAATACCGCCCCCCGATTCCGATGTTCCGGCATCAATTACCACGCATCCGGGTTTTATTTTTTCGCCGGTAATTAATTGCTTCTGGCCGGTGGCCGAAATTATTACGTCCGCGTTTTTTAAAAGCGTTTCAGGATTCTTTGTATCTATGTCCGCAATATTTATATCCAATCCGCGCAATTTAATCAGGTAACTTACAGGCCTGCCGACTAGCGCCCCTTGGCCGACCACTAAAATATTTTGGGTCGCCAAATCAAGCCTCAAACTGTCAAGTAAAGCCACAACAGCAGCAGCCGTGGGAGGAATAATTCCTAAATCCCCCCGGTAAAACTGCCCACTACGAATTGAACCGATACAATCAACATCAATGTTTGGGTCAATGGCATCCAAAATTTCCCGCCCGTTAAATTTTTTTGGCAATGGAAGCTGCACTATAAGTCCGCAAATATTTGGTAAGAAATTAATTTTTTTTATTTCTTCCACTAAATATTGCTGGGAAACGCTTTCGGGAAAATGAAACATTTTAAACCCCATGCCAATCTGCTCCGCGCTTTTACCTTTAATTTTTACATAAGACATAGAAACCGGATCACTGCCTACAATTACGTCGCAAAATAAAGGCTCAAAGGGCAAGCCTGCTACCTCTGGCTTAAGTTCTCTTAATTTATCCGAGGCGAATTTTCTACCGTCAATAATCATAGATAAAGTGTAAAATGAAAAGCCTAAAATGTAAAATTATCAAGTTTTCTGCTTCAGGCAAAAGACACTCAAATTTTTAATTTTTATTTTTCTCATATCTGTTTTCCTCCCACCATTTTAAAATATCTTTAGCCACGGGCACGGCCGCGGCATGGCCTTCGCCGCCGGCTTCCACAATTACTGTAATTACAATTTCCGGGTCTTCAAAAGGAGCGTAGGCTGTAAACCAAGCGTGAGTTCGGCTGGGGTCTGATCCGTCAAATTGCGACGTTCCGGTTTTGCCGGCAACCTGAATTGATAAATCGAGAAGCTGCCTGGCGCTGCCTTCGGTTACCGTGAGCCTCATCCCTTCCTGTACGACCTTAATATAATACGGGTCTATAAAACTATTTACTAAAACTTCGGGTTTATATTCATAAATAATCTCGCCGCTTGCTTTCGTAACCTGGTTTAAAATTTGCGGTTTCATACCAACGCCCTCGTTAGCAATAATGGATGTCCACAAAGCCACCTGCAAAGGCGTAGACAACATGTCGCCCTGTCCGATTGAAATGTGATAGGTGTTGCCCAAATACCATTTGCTCAAAATGGCGTCTCCCTTAAAATACTGCGACTTCCAATAAGGGTCGGCAACCAGGCCTTCTTTTTCCCCCGGCAGGTCAATTTGAGTTTTACTGCCAAGATTAAATTTTCTATAATATTCGGCTAATTTCTCGGCTCCAAGCCCGTCAATGGGAGAATCGGGATGGCCTCCTCCGACCGTGTAAAAATAAATGTCGCTACTTTTGGCAATCGCGCTTCTTACATCCATTGCCCCAAGACCTTCTCTATTCCAGCCATAAAAATTATAACTTATGGCAGGATCAAACTGGTTGGGAATAACTAACAGTCCACGGTCGTTAATTACCGTAGTTTCTTTAACCACGCCCTCCTGCAAAGCCGCGGCAGCGACCATGGGTTTAACCGTGGAACCGGGAGGATAAGTTCCGGAAATAGCCCTGTTGAAAAGAGGTAAATTCTTGTCGTTTAACAAAATAGTAAAATCTTCAAACTTAATTCCTTTTGCAAACAAATTATTGTCGTAGCCGGGAAGACTGACCAATGCCAAAACTTGCCCGGTCGCGGGATTCATGGCAACAGCCGCCGCCTTGTTGGTTCCGGCTTTGAAAATCAAAGAGTCATAAAGGCGCTGTTGGAGTTCCTTGTCAATATTCAGCTTCAAGCTATCACCGGGTTCAGGCGCGTTCTCCCCAAGTAAACTCACCAAATGCCCCGCCGCATCGACTTCCACTAAATTTTCTCCATTCTCGCCATGCAAATAATTCTCATACATAAATTCAATGCCTAACTTCCCTATATAGTCAACGGAAGCATAGTGCCCCAATATGTCATTTTCAACATCGTCCGGCCCGACCAACCCAGTGTAACCTAAAATATGAGAATACACCGGGGCTGCCAAATAATTTCTAATAGGAATTTTTTGCACAAAAAACCCGGGAAACTGCGAGGCTTTGGTTTCAAACAAAATATTATCTTCTTCGCTAATCCCCGATTTTATTAAAACAGGATCCAAACCTCGGATTCCGACTTGGTTTAAAATAGCCATAACTTCTTCAAACTCTAAATCCAAACTTTCAGAAAGACCGGCGACTTCTTCAGCCAAACCTTCTGTGGGCAAATCAAACGGAACGGCGACAAGGTTAAAACTCGCCGTATTTTGAACAAGCGGCTGTCCATAGAAATCAAATACAAGCCCCCTTGGCGCTAAGATAGACTGGCTTCTTATTCGATTATTTTCCGAAAGTAACCTGAAACGCGACCCGTTTACCAGTTGCAAATCTATCAGTCTTACAAATAAAACCAAAAAACACGCTCCAAGCAAAAATTTGAGCCACAAAAAACGGTAAGAGTTTCTTTCCTTATCCACAACCTCGTACCCATCGGCTTGGGAATCGAAAGCAGATTCGTCCCACTCCAATAACTTCGCTTTACGGCTACGGCCGGAGTTCGTATAAATTTCAAACGGATTTTTCATTTTGTTTATCCTAAAAATTTCTGTTCTGGGGTACAAAATTTCGGTTTATTTTTTTCAACAACAATACAAACAAATATACCGGATAAAGCAACAATAAATTATAAATAATCACAACTACGAATTTCCAAGTAAATACGCCAAAGCCAATCTGTTGAAAATTCCAACCGAATTTAAAAGTCGCCAGCGAAACCAACCAGGCAAAAATATAAACAGAAGTAAAAAATGCCGTCATCAAAATAATTAAATTTTTCCAATTTACTTCGAAAAGCAAAACCCAATTACTCATTATTATCCTAAGTAAAAAAGATGAAAACAAAATTGGCAAAGTAAAAGTTCCAAAAAATGCGCCGGTAAAAAAATCTAAAAAAACTCCTGAAATAAATGCCAAAAAAAGATAGTCGTCGCTGTATTTCTCCGTTGCCGCGAAAAAAACAAACAACAAAAATAAATTCGGCCCCACACCCAATATCTTAAAGTACGAAAATACCCCGACGTTTACGCCGGCTAAAAAAATTATGGCTAATAAATAAATTATATACTTCATTTATGGCTCGACCGCAAAGACAAATTCTAAATTATCAAAGTCCACGGGTGTAACTAAGGTGCTTTTTTTAAACAACTCGCTGGAAGTAGAAATTATTTCCCCTATTTCCCCAACCAATATTCCTTTGGGAATATTTTCGTCTATCCCTGCCGTCACCACGAGCCAGCCATTTTCTATTTCCGCTTCCTGCGACAATTGGTCTAAGATTAATCCGGAACCAAAAGATCCGCTTGCCACCCCCGTCCTGCCCGTCTTGCTTATTGCCGCGTCTGTAGAAAATTTTGAACTTACCGCCAAAAGCAGTGTACTGGTTTTGTTTCCCACAAATACCACCTTGCCCACTAAATAACCCCGACTAATAGCAACCATACCTTCTTTAAGTCCCTGGCTTTGGCCGCAATTTATTACGACCGAGTCAGTGAGACCAAACGGATTTTGCGACAAGACCGTGCAAGGCACTAGGCTATAAGCAGAAGCCTTAACAAACCCCAATTCTTGTCTTAAAGCCTCGTTTTCTTCGCGTTGTTTTTCCAAATCGACCAGGTTTTGCTTTAACCCGGCAACTTCCTGTTCAAGCTCTAAATTTTCTCTGGCAATATCATTGAGTCTATAAATTGTGCCAAAAAAATCTTTCACCGGAGATACAATCTTTTGGCTAACCGCAATGATTGGCCTGGGAGCGTATAAAACTGTTCTTTTAAGAGGCCCTGTCCAGCCTTGGGTTTCCATAAATACCAAAACAGCCGCCAACAAAACAAGGATACAAAAAATAATAAACTGTTTAGTGTAAATAAACCTCATATTTTTTACTAGAACCTATCTTAAAATTAGCTTTTCTAACGAAATTTTAGAATTTTGAGCGGATTGGCACAAATAAATTTTAATGTTTAACTATAGTTAAGCGGAAAAATTTTTTGGGATAAGGCGCCAAAATTCCAAAATTGCTCCGGCGTTCGCAGTGCGGAGCCCCGACCGAAGCGTCGGGGCAGTCAAAAGGAATTTTGAGATGGGTTCTAAATACGAATAAACGCTAATTTAAGAATCTCGCGACTTTAAAAACAAAAATTTGCGTCTAATGCGAGTATATTCATAACAATTAGTATTTTAGCAAAGCTATTTTGGCGCGGGCTCAAATTCCGTGGATACTAAAACATCTTTGAGGATTTCCAAATCTTCCACTACCACGCCCGCCCCCCTAACTACGCAAGTCAGAGGATCCTCGGAAACATGTATGGGCATGGCGGTAACTTCTCCCACCAACTTATCCAAACCCCTAAGCAAAGAACCGCCGCCGGCCAAGACTATTCCTTTATCCAAAATGTCGGAAATTAATTCCGGAGGAATTTCCTCTATTACATCCTTAATGCTGTTAACAATAATTCTTAAACTCGGCATTAAAGCTTGTCTTGCCTGCTCGTCTGTGATGGTTACTTCTTTAGGTAGCCCGGTGACTAAGTCTCTCCCTCTCATTTGTGCGGTTAATTGCTTGTCTAACCGGTAAGCGCTGCCGACTTTAATCTTTACGTCTTCGGCAGTCCGCTCCCCCAAAAGCAAATTAAAATTCTCGCGCGCGTATTGCATAATATTTTCGTTCATCTCGTCACCGGCAATCCGCAAAGACTTGGAAATTACAATTCCGCCTAAAGAGATTACGGCAATTTCCGTTGTCCCTCCGCCAATGTCCACAATCATATTGCCTTGCGGGTCCTGTACGTTAAGCCTGCTGCCAATAGCCGCTGCCATCGGCTCTTCTATCAGAAAGGCTTTTCTGGCACCTGCGTTAATGGCAGCATCAACCACGGCGCGCTTTTCCACTTCCGTAACCCCCGAAGGAATTCCAATAACCACGCGAGGCCTTCTCAGCAAGACAAAACCGCCCCCGTGTACTTTGTCTATAAAGTATCTAAGCATGGCCTCGGTAATTTCAAAGTCGGAAATAACCCCATCCACCAAAGGCCTGGTCGCCACAATGTGCGGCGGGGTTCTGCCCACCATTCTTTGTGCCTCAAGACCAATAGCTAAAATTTGTTTGGTTCGTTGGTTTACCGCCACTACGGAAGGTTCGTTTATGACAATTCCTTTGCCCTTAACATAAACCAAAGTATTGGCCGTCCCGAGGTCAATACCAATATCGTGGCTGAATTTTGAATAAAAATTATCTAACATTTATGCATGTCAATTAAAAAACCATAACTCAAAATTAAAAACTTTAAGGCTATTTGAGTTTTGGTTTTTGATTTTTTTCTGTTCTATTTTATACTCTCGAGTAAGGAAGATATTTCCACTAACCGATGCTTATCTTCCGATCTTTTTTTAAGTTCCGCCATTTCCTTTTTCAAACTTTTCTCGCTAACCAATACGCGATAAGGAATACCTATTAAATCGCTGTCCGCGAATTTTGTTCCCGCGCTCACATCTCTATCATCATAAAGCGCCTCAACTCCGGCCTTTTGCAAAGACTGATAGATATCTTCTGCCCGCTTCTCCGCTCCGCTAAGTGCCAAAAGATGCACTTTAAACGGCGCGACATTTTCCGGCCAAAGAATGCCTTTTTCGTCATTGAATTTTTCAGCGATTACGCCCATAAGGCGCGAAGTGCCAATGCCGTAACAGCCCATTAGCACATCTTGCTGCTTCCCGTCATCTCCCATAAATTTTAAATTAAAGCTACCGGAAAACTTATTCATTAGCTTAAAAATATTGCCGACTTCCGAGGCTTTGGTTTCCCGCCAGGTGGTTTTGCCACAGTTAGTGCAATCCGCGCCTTCCTTGAAGATCTCTTTATTTTTGGCCATACCGCAATTTTCGCAAACATAAATTGTATCTTCTCCGTTCTCTATTTCTTCCTGGAACTCATGGGAAAACTTGCTGAATGTTCCTCCGGTAGCTTCGGTTAAAATGGAAGAAAGGCCAAGCCTGCTGAATATTTTTTTGTACGCGGGAATTACGGTTTCCGTATAGTATTTTTCCAAATCTTTTTCGCCGGAATGGTAGCTGTATAAATCTTTCATCCTAAACTCCCTGCCCCGCAAAAGTCCGCTCTTTGCCCGAGGCTCATCCCTAAACTTGGTTTGAATTTGATAAACAGCTTTGGGCAGATCTTTGTAGCTGTTTATAACCGGTAAAGCCATGGGCGTTACAATTTCTTCGTGGGTGGGTCCAAGGGCATATTCATAGCCGTGCACGGACTTGATTTTAAATAGCACGTCCAAATCCTTCCACCTGCCGGTCTTTTCCCAAGAAGCCTTGGGGTGTAGCGCGGGCATTAAAATTTCGTCCGCGCCAATGGCATCCATCTCTTCTCGTACGATATCTTCTATTTTATTTAAAACCCGCCAGCCCAAGGGCAAATAGGAATAAACGCCGGCCATAACTTTTTGTACAAACCCGCCCTGTTCCAAAAGCCGCGCGTTGACACTAACATCGTCCGCGGGTTTGGTCTTGCTAGTTTTTAAAAAATATTGACTCTGTCTCATATGTTTAGCTTAAAATTATTCGTCAGTTATTAACGTTTTTGCGGATTCCCAAAATTTTTTTATCAAAGAATAATCTTTCTCATCTCGGATCCTTTGTCTAGCGTTGTTAAATTCCTCTACTAACTGATTAAATAATCGAACTTTTTCGTTGTCACTAGCCTCTAGCATAGCCTTAGCAATTCTGGGATTTTGTTCTTCCAAATAACCTTCATAGGTAAGAATGGGTTCTTCCAAAGCAAATCCAAAAAAAATATCTCTTGTGTCATTGTCCTTAGCTGTCGCAACATAACCCAACAACATAAAAACATTTAAAGAATCTCCCGACAAACCTGTTTTTCGGTTCATCCGTCTTTCTATCTCTGAATGTTCCGGCTGTTGATGTTCACCCTGCTCAACTGTCATATGATCTACTAAAACGCTCTTATATCCTTAATAGTAACTAGCACCATCAATAAAAGCAAAAACACGAACCCCAAGGTATTTACCCACTGTTCAACTTTCTGGTTATTCCTCTTGCCTCGTATCTTTTCGATGATGAGGAATACCAACCGCCCCCCGTCTAAAGCAGGAAAAGGAAGGATATTCAAGATAGCCAAGTTGAGCGACAAAAATGCCGCAAACTGCAAAATATAAATAAACCCTAAATCCGTTACTTGTCTCGCGATTTGCGCTATTTTTACCGGCCCTCCCAAAGCCTCAAAGCCCAATCCAGTAGTAATAATTCCGTACAATCCGACAACGATTGCCCTTAAAGCATTTATAGTTGCCACCGCCCCTTCCCATATCGCCCGGTACCAAGGAAAGCTCAAAAGACCCGCGTTAGCCAAAACAATACCTGTGGGCCCTTCGTCTTCCGAAGGATTGCTGAGAGAAGCGACGTCGAAACCTAATTCCTCATTTATTCTTTTAACCTTAAAATCAAAAACTTTTCCACGATTCTCTCTTATGTAAGTACTTGCGTCGCTGACATTAGTAAAAGAAAGGCCGTCGACGGATAAAATAACATCATTACCCATAAGTCCTGCCTTTTGCGCGGGAGACTCGTCCAAAACTTCGGTTATTATTACCTGCGGCTCTTTTAAAGTCGCACCTTTGGATAAATTATCACTGGTGCCGAAAGCCGAAGGCAAACCAAGCCCAAAACCAATGCTAATTAGCACCCAAGCCAAAATCACATTCATAACCACGCCGGCCACCAGAGTAAAAAACCTCGGCCAAAAGCCTTTGTTAATAAAACTCCGCGGGTTCTCCTCGTTTTCGTTATTTTCGCCGAGTATTTTTACAAAACCGCCCAAAGGAATCCAGTTTATAGAATAAACTGTTTGGTTTGGGTCGTCCGGCTCTTTATGGCCCCATACAAACTTAAATTTACGGCCGATTTTTTGTATACCGGCCATGCGGGGCGGAAATCCAAACCCAAACTCCTTTACCATCATGCCGCTTTTTTTAGCAACCCAAAAATGCCCAAACTCATGGACGAATACCAGTAAGCCCAAAATTACAACAAAAATGATGACTGTCAGAAACATTAATTTAATTTAATTACTTATAATAATTCCGTATATTCGTATACCCTATCCGTAATCCGCAGCTACACCGTCATTAATTCTTTTTCTTTTTTCTCCGCGTACTCCCTAATTTCTTCATTATAGCCGTCTACTTGCTTCTGTAATTTTTCCTTGCCGGACTCCAAATCGTCTTCGCTGATCTTGCCGTCCTCTTTCGTTTTTTTTAATTCTTTAATGGTGGCCTCGCGGACATTCCTTATACTCACTCTTGCCTTTTCCGCCATTTGCCCGATTAGCTTAACCATTTCTTTTCGGCGTTCCTCGGTAAGTTTAGGCAAACTAATACGAATAATATTCCCGTCGTTCGATGGATTCAAACCCAAATTCGCCTGCTGAATAGCTTTTTCAATTGCCCCAAGCTGGCCTTTGTCCCAAGGGCTTATGGCCAAAGTTGTAGCATCCGAAACCGTAATGCTGGCCATGTGCCCAATGGGCATTAGCTGGCCGTAGCTTTCAACCATTACGGTATTTAAAAAAGCAGGGTTTGCTCTTCCCGTTCTTACTCCCGAAAGCTCGTGCACAAAATGCTCCACGGCTTTTTCAAATTCTGCTTTGTGATTATCAATTATGCCTTCTGTCATAAATAATTTTCCTTCAATATACGAACTGTTTCAAACTACGAACTTCCCCCTTTTTGATAATTCGTTAATTTATAAGTTCGTAGGATTTACTGGTTAACATAAATTCCCGCGTACGCAATCTGAGGCAAATTCGGATCCACTAAAATATAATTGATTAAACCTCCCGTGGCAATGCTTTGGGTTTGCCAGCTTGCCCCGCCGTCCGTTGACTTATAAATAGTACTACCTACATTGGTAAAAACCAAATTACTGCTGTTTTCGGAAACAGCAACGGCCCAAGAGTCGCTCTCCCCCTGTTTAACAGGCAGAGTAACAAATTGCCAGCTTGCCCCGCCGTCCGTTGACTTATAAATTCCAATATTTGTAGCCAAATAAATTAAATTCTCTCCCAAAGCGTCTACAAACACCTGGTTAAACTTTTCAACTTTGGGCTTACCCAAAGAAATACCGTTAAAATTGGCCCTTCGAGTCAGCTCCTCGGTCAGCTGCTCAAAATCTCCGCCATCTCCGGTAAGCTTATATAAACCCTTTAACCTAAGCAGTACATAAACCTCGTTATTTTGCCAAAGTATTCTATTTACTCTGTCTTCAAAATTTTTAACCAGCTGCCAGGAAAGCCCGCCGTCAAAACTTTTTATTATGTTGCCAGAGTTGGTTCCTATAATAATCTCACTCGGGTTATTCGGATTAATAGCCACTGCCCTAACCGTGTTTTCCTTACTGCTCTCATTATAGATTTCCTGCCAGCTTGCGCCTCCATCCTCGGTCTTTAAGGCTTTTCCATAGTCTCCAAAAATACCGGCAACGTACATAATATTCGAATCAAACTTATTTACAGCAAAATCGTAAACCGACATTTTTGAAAGAATATTTTTCCATTCCTCTCCGGATTTTTCCGACTTAAACAACCCTTGAGTATAAGATCCGGCGAAAACTATTTCACTGTTATTGGGGTCAAACTTCAATTTGGAAATTTGGGCGCCGTTTAGACTGCCGGATAAACCTTCGGCTAACTTATTATAAAATTGCCAATCTGCGCCGCCGTTAACCGTTTTAACCACGCCGGCCACAGTACCGCTTCCGCCAATCCCGCAAGCGGCGGAAACAAAAACCAAGCCGACAAGCAATAATATCTTTTTCATAAGGCTAAAAATAATTCCTGCAAAATTAATTTTTTATTTTTATTGGTTTTTAAATGTTCTAAAGCTGTAAGTAAATGCTTAATGCTCGGGTATTGTTTAGGACTGCCGGCCAATTTATGCCTTTGCCAAAAAAGCCAATCCGTAAAAATTTCTTCAAGTTCAGGGGCGTCTTTTTCCGCAAATTCGGAAATTTTTAAAATTTTCTCAGCCATGGTCGAATCCCTAAGTTCGTTCAAGACGCCGGAATTCCGTTTGTGCGTATTTAGGCTTTCCTTATCTTGCGAAAACTCCATAAATTTTTGCATTGATCCAAAACTCAAAAGAGCCGCTTCTTCACTAAACTCCAAACCGCTTTGCGTGGCAAATTCTTTTAGTTGCGCGACTGTCAAAGGATTAAAATTAAGCACTTGACAACGAGAACGCAAGGTAGGTAAAATATTTTTGTTGTTGGCAACTAAAATAATTATGGAGCTTTGGGAAGGTTCTTCCAAAATTTTAAGTAAAGCATTGGAGCTTTGTTGATTTAAATTTTCACAAGAATTTATAATGCCGACTTTATACCCGGAATTTACGGGCATAAGCCTCATCCGGGAAATAAATTCATGAATCTTACTTAAAACTATTTCGCCTTCTTCTTGAAGTATCTGAAAATCCGGGTTTATTGGCAAATTTTCGCCGCCTAAAATTTTCTCCGCCAATTCCATTGCCAAATTTTGCTTCAAAACCCCCTTCCGACCCGAAAATAAATAAGCGTGGGGATAAATCCCGGCCTTAAGCTGTGTTTCCAAAATATTTTTTACGTTTTGGTGTCCAAAAGTTTTCCAAATTTCCATGAAAAGATATTTTTAATAACAAAATTATAACACTTATCGGCTTAATCTCAAAATACCCCCCTTTGTATAAGGGGGGTATTTTTTTATGAAAAGTTATCTGGCCGCGACGTTTATAACACCCGTGGCCGAAGGATTCAAGCCGTCATAAAAATCCCAGCTGTCTGCTGTTTCAAATTTAAACTGGTACTTGCCGCCGGCGGGAAGTGCCACTGCCGGACCAAATTCAGGATGAGCGCCTGAGGCCGGCAAAAATTCTTCTCCGCTATTATTAGTGAAAATTACAATATCGCCCACTAAAATTTCCAAAGAGCCTGGTAAAAAATTTTTCCCATCGTAAACTGTTTCACTCACTAAAATATCTGCTCCCGGCGAGGTTTCCGCTTCGCTGCCGCTGGAAAAAGTTCCTCCCGCTTCCGTTGTCGGAATGGCTGTCTCCTGCGCCTGATTTTTTGGCTCTTCCGTCTTGTCTGTTTCCGTTTGTTGCCGATTCTGCCCCCGCATTAACACGTCTTCGATATCCGTAGTAGGAGCTTGCGCTTTTTTATTTGTCGAATCGTAAAAATAATAGCTTAATGCTACAATTATTACGACAACAATAATGACATAAATAAATTGTTTTGTCTTCATAAATTTTTTAGTTAACTTTTCAATATTATAGCATAAAAACATGAGAAAAAAACAAAAAGATGAATATCCAACCAAAGCCAAAAAACGCGAAATAAAAAAACGGCCGCGCATGCGTGTCCACGGGCAAAGTTTAAAAAAACCGACGAAACACGCCGGCAAAAAATTGACCTCACAAAAATAAATTAATTGCGATGTCATATTGAGCGAGGCTATAACCGAACCGAAGAATATATTATTTTAATTTTAGGATGAAAGATAAAAAAACAAAGCTACTTGTTATTATTGGCCCCACATCTTCCGGAAAAAGCGAACTGGCGGTAAAACTTGCGAGGCGTTTTAACGGCGAAATAATCTCCGCAGACAGCCGGCAAGTCTACAAAGGAATGGATTTGGGAACCGGCAAAATTGAAGGAAAATGGAAAAAAGGCAAATACTTTTACAAGAATATAGTTCATCATACAATTGATTTTGCATCTCCAAGTTCGCAATTTTCATCTGCGCGATATAAAACTCTAACGCAAAAAACTTTAAAAGATATCCACCGGCGCGGCAAACTCCCCATCCTTTGCGGCGGCACTATGCATTGGATTGACGCGGTTGTTTACGACCAAAATTTGCCCGATGTGAAGCCAAACGCGAAATTGCGCGAAAGGCTTGGAAAAAAATCCGCGAATAATTTGTATCTTGAACTAAAAAAATTAGACTCCGCCCGCGCGAAAACAATTGACAAGCACAACAAGCGCCGCCTCATCCGCGCTTTGGAAATTATAATAACCACCGGCAAGCCCGTCCCTAAATCCCCTCCTAAAATAGGAGGGGTGTCCCGACAAGAGTCGGGACGGGGTGGTATTTATAACACGCTTTGGATAGGCTTATCTGTCCCCCAAAAAACTTTAGATAAAAAAATAAAGAGGCGCCTGCTCCAGCGGATTAAGCAAGGCATGATAGCCGAAGTCAAAAACCTCCACTCCCCTCCCCGGCACCTAGTGAAGAACAATAAAAAAAGTCGGAGTGTATCCTGGAAACGCCTGGAAAACTTTGGTCTGGAATACCGCTATGTCTCCCGTTATTTGCGCGGTATGATGTCGTATGATGAATTATTAAAACTGCTTGCAACTGCCATTCGCCAATACAGTAAACGCCAAATGACCTGGTGGAAAAGGAATAAAGAAATACATTGGATAAAACCTGACCCGAAACAGGCTGCCAAGATGGTTCCCAAATTCCTAAAATCATAAATCCTAAATCTTACATTTAGTTGACTCTCTCTCTCTGATTTGCCATACTGCCTCCGAAAGGAGGCCCCAATGAGAGTAGCTATAGGCCAAATCATCGATGGGGATCTGGTGGTAAATTACGAACCAGCAGATGCTCGCTCTCCCATGACAGGGGAGGAAGATTTTCTTTTCCCCGGAAGCGAAGGGGGTCACGATGATGCCCCCCAGCCCATCAACCAAACCTTTCCCCTCCCTCCCATGGGAGGACCCGATGGCTACTTCTAGCCATCGCCCGTTACACAAACATCGCCGCCTTGAGGTCCAATCCCTCTCGGCGGCGCTTATTTTTATAAATTTTACTGTGCTAATACGCTAAAATAAATTAGCCTTAAATAAGCCATTTTGAAAGGCTCAACCGTCGGTTGAGCCTTTCAAAATATAAAATCTTATTCGTCCTATAAATCCTAATTGTCCAATTTTTCTTTAAGCAGCTTATTGATGACTTGCGGATTCCCCTTGCCTTTTAATTCCTTCATAGCTTGCCCGACCAAGAAGCCAAAACTCTTTTGCTGGCCCGCCTTGTAGTCAGCAACCGCTTTTGGATTGGCGGCAATCACTTTATTAATAACCGATACTATAGCCGACTCATCACTCACCTGTTGCAGTCCCAAATCGTCCAATATGTTGCTGGGGTCGCCGCCTTTTTCATACATTACTTTAAACACCTGCTTGGCTGCGCTGCCCGAAACTTTCCCTTGCCGGATCATTTTCATTAATTCTGCAAAATTCTCCGCGTCCACCGGGCTGCCGCCCGGATTTTTATTTTCCGCATTCAACGCCGCGCTAAACTCGCCCAAAAGCCAGTTCACAGCTTGTTTAATAAGCTGGTTTCTATCTAAACCTTCTTCCTGCTTTATCCATTCGTCTATTTCGCTAACAACGTCTTCAAAATAAAAACTCAACTCTTTCCAGTTAATCAAATTTTCTACATCAGCTGATGGTAAATTGTATTCACTAATAAATCTTTCCCGTTTTTGAGCCGGCAATTCGGGCATTTTCGCTCGCAAATCGTCTAAATATTCTTTGGTAAACTGCAAAACCGGTAAATCCGGATCAGGGAAATATCTGTAATCCTGCGCCTCTTCTTTGCTGCGCTGTTCCACCGTACAGTTATTTTTGTCATCCCAACCCATGGTTACCTGTTTCGGCATACCCCCAGCTTCCAAAATTTCTATTTGCCGATGGATTTCATAATCAATTGCCGCCTGAGTAAACTTGATGCTGTTAATATTTTTTACTTCCACTTTATATTTAGGTAGTGTCGTTTCACCCGGCTTCCTTACGCTAATGTTAGGTTCCACGCGCATCGTCCCTTTTTCCATGTCGCACCCGGACGCGCCCAGGTAACGAATTATATTTCTAAGCTCCGTTAATAATACTCTCGCTTCCTCGCCGCTTTCAATTTCGGGCTCCGTAACAATTTCCAATAAAGCCGCGCCGGCACGATTATAATCTACCAACGAATAAGACAAACCTTCCGGGTGGATATTTTTGCCCGCATCTTCTTCTAAATGAGCGCGGGTTATTCCGATTCTTTTCCGACGGGTTATTTGATGGCTCCCATCTGGATGGGAGCCATCAAGGGAAATATTCAGCCATCCATTCTTGCTTATTGGCTTATCGTACTGCGATATTTGGTAGCCTTTGGGCAAATCGGGATAAAAATAATGCTTACGGTCAAACTTGCTCCACTCGTCAATCGTACAATTTAAAGCCAGTCCCACCATTGCCGCCAGGCGGATAGCTTCTTTGTTGGCCACCGGCAAAGTCCCCGGCTGTCCGGTTATAATTTCGTCGATGTTGGTATTCGGCTTAGTTTCGTCCGGATTATTGGCGCTTGGCGAAAACATCTTACTTTTTGTGGCAAGCTGGACGTGGATTTCAAATCCGATTACTGCTTTATACTTGTTATCCATTATTCTAAATTAGGATGTTTTTTGTGCCAGTCAGTAGCCTGCTGGTAAGCATATCCGACATTAAACACTATTTGCTCTCCCCACTGTGGACCGATAATTTGAAGCCCTACAGGAAGACCGTCCATAGAAGGCGTTTCGCCGGTTTTCGGCCTAACAAAACCGCACGGCACGGATACTGCGGGAAGCCCCGCGAGCGAAGAAGGAATATTCAACTGATCCGCAATATACCCAAACAACGGATCCTCTTTGGCTTTGCCGATTATAGGAGCCGCGTCGGGAACAGAAGGACAAACCAAAGCATCAACTTTTTTAAACACACCCGCAAATTCATCTATAATTAAATGCCTTACTTTCTGCGCCCTTTTATAATATTCATCGCTGTAGCCGGCGGAAAGCATATAGGTGCCCGTCATAACTCTTCTTTTTGCTTCATTTCCAAAACCCTCTCCTCGCGATTTAGAATAAACCTCTTCCAAATTTTCAGCGGCGGCCGTAACATGCCCGTAGCGAATACCGTCAAAACGAGCCAAATTGGACGCCACCTCACTAGTACACACAATCGCGTATACAGGCGCTCCATATTTAGTGTTAGGCAAATCTACATCTACAATTTTCGCCCCCAATTTTTCCAATTCCTTAATCGCTTCCCAAACCCTTTGCTTTAAATCCTCGTTCATCCCCTCAATAAAGTATTGCTTGGGAATGCCAAGTTTTAAACCTTTCATATCAGAATTCAAATTAGATCTGTATTTGGGAACATCCTCATGGCCGGTTGTAGAGTCTTTGTTATCTTGGCCTGATATTATTTCGGCAATGCTCGCCAAACCTTCAATGCTGTACGCAATCGCCCCTATGCTGTCTAAGGAACTTCCCATAGAAATAACTCCATAACGACTGACTCTTCCGTAAGTGGGCTTCCACCCGGAAATACCGCACAAACTTGCCGGCTGGCGAATACTACCCCCTGTTTCCGTCGCTGTGGCCCAAGGGACCAAACCAGTCCCTACGGCAGCGGCACTTCCCCCGGAAGAACCTCCTGGTATCCTATTTTTATCCCAAGGATTTTTACTTGAACCGTAAGCTGAAGTCTCCGTGGAGGAGCCATGGGCAAATTCATCCAGATTGGTTTTACCAATAAGCACGCCTTTTTGTTCTTTTATGATTTTGGTAACAGTTGCGTCATATGGCGGTATGTACCGGTCTAAAATTTTTGAACCGGCTGTCGTGCGCACCCCACGCGTACAAAACAAATCTTTCGCCGCGTAAGGTATGCCGCACAAAAAGGGGTTATCACCGGGGCTTGCCATAAATTCATCCGCATTTTTAGCCTCTATTAAAGATTCCTCTTCACAAACAGTAATAAACGCATTTAAATCTTTGGCTCTTTTTATTCTATCCAAAAAATATTTCGTCAGTTCAACAGACGAAACGGATTTACTATCTAATAATTCTCTTAATTCAGCCAGGCTCTTGTAAGCAAATTCTTCTTGCATTTATATCTATAAATTTCTAATCAATCTAATTGCTCTAATTATTCTAAACAATCCCTAATAACTAATTTCTAAATTGGGACTTGGGATTTATTTAGGTAAATTAGAAATTAAAACAATTAGAATAATTTTATAAAATGGCCTTCACTTTAAAATACCCGTCTTTCATTCCCGGTGCCTCATGAAAAATTTCTTCTTGATTATTTGCCTCAACAGCCTTGTCTTCCCTTTGTACGTTAACAAGTCCCGTTACCTGCGAAACCTCCTCCACTCCTTCGGTATTAACTTCCTTAAGCGCATTCACATATTCCAAAACCAAGGAGAGCTCTTTTTGGAACTTCTCCACTTCCGACTCGCTTAGTTCAATCCGCGCCAATTTGGCTATTTTAATTACTTCTTCTTTAGAAAGCATGCCCAAATTATAACAAAAACTCCCGGAGTTTTCTAGTCCCTCCTACTTTAACAAACCGGCCTGTGATAGATACAAAAAAATTGCCTTTACAAACTGTCCTCTGACTTCACTTTCCATATGGGCAAACATTTTCTTGCTTTCCAAAACAAAGTCAACAATTGGGTCTTCAGTGGCATACGAAAATAGGCTTGCCTCCTGTTTAAGCAAATCTATTAATTCCAAATGCTTGCTCCATTGGTTGTCTATTATTTCCAAAATCAAATTTTGGGAAGCGGCGAATGCCTCTTCGGACTTCTTTAGCCCCTTAGCCTGCTGCCGCAAATACCCTATGGTTTTATGTTGAACTTCTTTAATAGAATGGCCTTTCTCTAGCATTACTTCCTCTATTTCCTGCGATGGGATATCTAGACCAAAAATATTTTTAAACTGCCTCGCCACAAGTTCACCGTCTTCCAAAGCAAAGGCCTCTTGCGTGACTAAGGCAATGGATTCATTCAAAAAAGCATCAACCGCGGCTTCGTTTTCCAGCAGGTCTTCCCTAACCTCGCAAACTATTCTTCTCTGGAAATTAATAACACTGTCGTATTTATACAAATAAATCCTGCTGTCCAAGTTTTTACTGTCCACGAAATCCTGGGCTTTTTTAAAAGCATTGTCCAAACTCTTGCCGGAAATGTATTCGTCCTCGGGAATATCATATTGCTCCATAGTGTCAATAATTTTTTCACTGCCAAACAACTTCATAATTTCATCCTCCATAGAAATTAAAAATTGCGACTCGCCCGGTTCTCCTTGTCTGCCGGACCGGCCGATTAGTTGGTCGTCTATACGGCGCGATTCATGCCTTTCGGTTGCCAGTACATACAAGCCGCCAAGCTCCTCCACTCCTGGGCCTAAAAGAATATCAGTCCCGCGTCCGGCCATGTTGGTAGCAACTGTTATCATTCCTTCTTGGCCGGCCTGTATAATTTTTTCAGCTTCTGCCCTATGGTCTGAAGCCGTTAAAAGCTGATGAGATAAATTCTGGCCATTCAAAATTTTGGAAATTTCATGGGCGATTTCCACATTTCTTGCGCCTATTAAAAGCGGCTGGCCTTTTTGATTTATGTATTTAGCTTTCTTAAGCATACCCATAAATTTACCTTTTTTGGTCTTAAAAAACAAATCATTCCTGTCTATTCTAACAACAGGTTTGTTGGTAGGCACCTCCAAAACTTCCAATTTATAAACTTTGGCAAATTCATCGCGCGCTCCCATTACCGTACCGCTCATCCCCGAAAGTTTTTCGTACATTGGAAAAAAATTTTGAAAAGTAATGGCAGCCAAAGTCCTGTCGGCTTCTTTAACCTTAACTTTTTCCTTAGCTTCAATAGCCTGATGCACCCCGTCTGTAAACCTTCTGCCCGGCAGAACCCTGCCGGTAAATTCGTCTACAATTTCTACCCCGTCATTGGTAATAATATAGTCACGGTCTTTTTCGAATATTACTTTTGCCCTTAGACAGACATCCAAATAAAACACATACATTGGGTTCTCTTTGGAAAATACTGGCTCGCCTAAAAGTTTTTCACATTTATTCAACCCCTCGTCTGTCATGCTCACAAACTTATCCTTGTATTCCACTTCATAGTCTTCATCTTCAACGAGTTTATTCACAATTTTTGTAAACAAATCGTAAAACTGCATTTCCTCTTTTACGGGCTCGGCGATGATGAGAGGGGTGCGCGACTCATCTATTAATATACTGTCAATTTCGTCCACAATTCCAAAATGCAGGGAGTTTTCTTCCCTTAATACCCTGTCCTTTTTTTTGTAAACCAAATTATCCCGCAAATAATCAAAGCCAATTTCCTGGTTGGTAACATATGTTATATCTTTGGCATAAGCCTTGCGCCTATCGTCATTTTTCATTTCCGAAGTTACATAACCCACGCTAAGGCCCAAAGATTCATACAATTTACCCATCCATTTAGCATCGCGCTCCGCCAAATAATCGTTGGTGGTAATAATGTGAACGCCTTTGCCTTCCAAGGCATTCAAATACACGGGCATGGTTTCTGTTAAAGTCTTTCCTTCTCCGGCTTTCATTTCCGCTATTTTGCCCTGATGAATAATAATCCCGCCTAAAATTTGCACGTCGTAAGGAATTTGGTTATAGATACGCCTGGCCGCCTCGCTGGCCACGGCAAAAGCCGGGATTAATATTTCGTCCAATCCCTTGCCTTTTTTTAAATCGTCGCGAAAAGCGGTAGCCGCAAGCTTAAGCTCCTTGTCCGTCCAGCCTTTTAATTCTTCCCGCTCGTTCTTAACCAGCCTGACTTTATCCTCCATCCTCTCCAAAGCAACCGCGTCCAAATACCTGTTAACCTTTTTTTTGATTTCGTTGATAGTTAACACCTTTTTATTTCAAAATTATATTTATTTTGTTTATAAATTATAACACAAAAACTGCCAAAAGAAAAACCGGTGCTACACTCTCGCATAGCACCGGACCCTGAAAACCTCAGGGATAAATCTGCTTGCCTTGGCTCACAACGCCCGCCACCGCTTCCGTGGGGCAGATTTCGGAAAAGCTGATATCAAGATGCCCTTTAAAAAAACAAATTTGCTCTCGACTTTCAGCTCCCCCGGTAATTCCGTATAGCACAGGACTTCGCCTCCAAATTTGCAGGTACCGCCGTTCCAAAACGGAGGCCCCAACCGGAATATCCAGCGTCCGTCGGTACTACCTTTGGGCCAGATGATTCTGGACTTACGCATACTTAATTCACGCAAGCTGATGTACCGCCTCCTTTTCCTCCAGCATATCCTCGCCGGCAAAAAAGTTCACCTCGTCGGGGAACATCCTCGGGTGGCATTCGTGGTCGCCGAATTCCCAATCTTCCCGCGAATAGCCGCAGTCAAGACAGGTTCTCTGTGCCAAAATCCAAACCGTGGTATGGCCCGTCCACTTCTGTTCCGCCTGTTCCTTTTTGTACCGATGATGTTTGCAGTCCGCTGTTTCGCTCATCTTATCTCCTTCTTTTGAATCGCAACGAACGCAAGCCTTACGGCTTCTTCTGCCGTGGCCGCCCGCTGGACCAGCACACGCTTGCGCGCGTCAATATACTCTCCTCCCAGCCTGTCGCTCCATCCGCCGCTTCCCACAAGCGCGACTATCGGAATGTTCGCCTGGTAGGCCACCACCATCTCCGTCAGCGTGCCGCTACCTCCGGAAATGGTAATGATGGCATCGCAAGATAGCACCAACACCGACTCCCTCGGACCTCCACGCTCGGCACCGCACGTGATGATAACATCGGCCTCATCAAAAACTTCAAGGCCTTTGCCGTAGGTCACGCCGACGATAAGCCCGCCAGCACTTCTGGCGCCATGGCCTGCGGCCGTGGAAAGCGAGTCGTAATCCTTCTCCGCGCCGAACACCAGCGCGCAGCCCGCCTTAGCCACTTCCCGGCCGACTTCCTCAGCCAGCTGTTCCACCTGTTTTGAGTACTGCAAATCCGCTGCAGACCCCATAACACCAATCTTAATCTTTCTCACACTCATCGTATATCCTATCCTTTCAGATGTTTACTTCGTATTCCATTATTTGCAGCTCCTCCTTCTCGGAAGGAAACGCCGCCTTATCCGTATCCATCACGCTCCTATAAAAACATGATTGTTGATCCGTATGACAAGCCGGCCCCGCCGGCTCTACCAAACAGATAACCGAATCACCGTCGCAATCAATTAACGGTGGACCAACGAGCCTCAAAGCATTCCCGGAAGTTTCTCCTTTCTTCCAAAGCCTGCCCCGTGTCCTGCTAAAAAAATAGACAAAACCGAGTTAATACTTAAAACGGGTGCTTAAAATGATTAGATAATGGCATACTTAAGGTGAATTATTAACCTAAATTAACTATGCCATTTAAAAAAAGTGCAAATACTGTCATTCCCGTAGCGTAATTGG
>Ga0210057_1003476_pt1 | contig 21671 bp, 20 predicted proteins | sample CryGeyCG2114_010_2_FD_183968 | JGI IMG/M metagenome (GOLD analysis project Ga0210057, IMG submission 183968) | Groundwater microbial communities from aquifer - Crystal Geyser CG10_big_fil_rev_8/21/14_0.10 (SPAdes) (version 2) | ecosystem: Environmental > Aquatic > Deep subsurface > Groundwater ...
TTTTTATTAACTTGTTTTGTTTGTTTATTTTTGTTTTTTGGCATAATATTAGAATTAATTTTGTTTTTCTTCTAATATTATATCATTAAATAATTGTTTTGTTGTTATCTATGCAACAAAGCCATTTTAAAATAATATCTAATGAATAAATTTTAAAACATTAAAAATTAAAACATTATTTACAAAATTACAAAATTAAAAATTTCTAACACTAAACTCACACCCGCAATAATTCTGTCTATAAAGACCTAACTCTCTTGATATTTCGGCTGACTTTTTAAAACCATCTTGCTTTTTAAAATCTTTATCTAAGAATTTAACCTCAAATTTTTTCTCCAAGTTTTTTCCGATTTCGCTGATAACCTTTGCGTCCTTATGCGGGCTGGTTGTCAAAGTAGTGGCAAAATACCTAAAATTTTTTCTTTTGGCTAATTCAACTGTTTTGGCCAATCTGGATTGATAACAAATCCGGCACCTCTCCCCCCTTTCCGAATCATGCTCATGGCCTTTAATCTCTTGGAGCCACTCTTTGTTATTATATTCGCCGATTATTAATTTCAATCTTAACTTTTTAGCGATTTTTTCAGCTTCACTTAATCTTTTTTGATATTCGCTCTCCGGCCAAATATTGGGATTATAAAAAAATAATACCACTCGATAATCTTTTTTTAAAATTTTACTTATATAAACTCCGCAGCCAACACAGCAGATATGAAGCAAAAGTTTTGGCCTGCTAAAATATTTTATAAATAAAATTGTCAAAAGCGTGCCCGTCGCTCCGGCTAAAAAATCCGCCTGCGAGGAATCCCGGCCCGGCACGAATATCTGAACATATTCTGTCAACAGAGAATATGAAACGCTAGCCAATATACTGGTTGCCAAAATCAATTGATTTTTTTTAAAAAATTCTTTAAATAAATTAAACAGTAAATACGTCAGAACCGCAAATAAAAATAGATGAACAAATTTATCGGAAAAAGAATAGCCAATCTCTTGTTTGGCATAAATCGGAAAACTGGTTAATTTAAAAATTAAAAAAGCCCAGCACAAAACCAAATAGAACCTAGATATCTTTCTGTCCATATCTTCTTAAAATAACTACCGTAAAAAGCATAATTATAAATAAAATCCCCAAAGCCAGCAACTTGCCCAGGCTCTCTAAAAAAAGTCCGCTCAAGCCAAACGCTAAAGCCAGGGCGTAATAAATTAAAACCGTCTTTCTTTGCCCCAGGCCCAAAGACAGCAGGCGATGGTGAAGATGGAGCTTGTCGGCAATCTTAAACGGATTTTTCCCGCTTCCAAGCCGGCGGATAATTGTCCAAAATAAATCCAAAAGCGGAATGCCCATAACCAGTAAAGCAATCGCGATTTTCCCGCCCGAGATTATGGCTAACACCCCCAGGCCGTACCCTAAAAACAAAGACCCGCCCTCGCCTAGGAAAATTTTGGCCGGATGCCAATTAAATGTCAAAAACCCCAGGCAAGCGCCGGCTAAAACCAGAGCGGCCAAGCCGATATCCGGCTGATAATATCTGGTGGAAATTGTAAAAAGAAAAATAACTAAACCGCCTATAGCCGTCACTCCTGAAACCAGGCCGTCCAAGCCGTCTAATAATTTAGTCGTGTACATCATGGCCATCAACCAGATAAATATAATCAAACTGGAAACCGAAGCGCCTATATAAAAAAACCCGCCCAAGGGACTGGTGATTTTCTGAATGCTCACGCCGCCCAAAATAATGGCTAAGCCCGCCAGGGCCGGCCAAACTATCTGTTGGCTTGGCTTGAGCTCGTATTTATCGTCCAAAAATCCGCCCAGCATCAAAAAACACCCGCCGACAAAAAACCCCAGCCAATGCCCGGGCTCCAGATTGCCGGCTAAAATTTTATCATGAACCAGAAATAAAACCAGAAAAAAAGCCAAAAAAATCGCGCCGCCGCCCAGAAGCGGGATTGGTTTTTTGTGGATTCTCCTGGCCTTTTTTCCCGGCTGGTCAACAATCCTGAATTTTAAAGCGATTTTTTTTATTACCAAAGTAAAAACCGCGGACAAAACCAGGGTCAATAAAAATATTGTTATATAAAAATTTGTCATTGTAAACTATCTTCACTAGTTGCTGGCCTCCGCTGGTTGCTGGCCCCTGGCCTGCAACGCATCCGTCGGTTTTAAAACGTACGTCGGTCGTGCTGGCGGGACGCCTGGCACGAAGCGGCTGGGTTATTTAAATCTCTCTCCCTTTCCTCACTTCAACCCCGGCCAAATTATTAATCACTACCGTGTCCCGCCTTTTTAATTCGCCGCTTATAATTTTATTGGCTATCATATCCTCCACCTTGTCTTGAAGCACTCGGCGCAAAGGCCGGGCTCCGAATTTCGGGTCATAGCCTTCTTGGGCCAGTATTTCCAGTCCGGCGGGGCTGACTTCCAAATCCATACCTTTGACTTGGAGCATCTTCTTGGTTTTTCCTAACATCAATTTGGCTATGGCCGCCACATCTTCCTGGCTCAAGGGTTTGAAAACTATCAAACCGTCAAAACGGTTGATTAACTCCGGCCTCATTACTTTATTTAAGTGCTCGTTTATAAGCGCCTCTTTAATCTCGGAAATATCCACGCCGGCTTGCACCTGCTCCTGAATAAAAACCGAGCCGGCGTTGGAGGTGGCGATGATAATGGCGTTGGTAAAATCAACCGTCCGGCCCTGGCCTGAAGTCAATCGGCCGTCATCCATGACTTGTAAAAATAAATTCAGGATATCCGGATGGGCTTTTTCAAATTCATCCAGCAAAATCAAAGAAAAGGGCTTTTTACGGACCGCTTCGGTCAAATACCCTTGGGTAGTTGAATCGCCGATCATTTTATTAACGCTGTCCTGATTCTGGTATTCGCTCATATCAACTCTGATCATAGCCGCTTCATCTCCGAAATAAATGCTCGCCACGGTTTTGGCCAGCTCAGTCTTGCCCACCCCGGTCGGCCCCAGAAAAAGAAAGCTGGCAATCGGCCGCTTGCCTTCGCGCATTTCGGCCCGGGCCCGGCGCAAACTGCTGGCCACCATCTTGACCGCCTCTTCCTGGTCTATCATACGCTCATGGATACGGTCTTCCAAGTCCATTAGTTTTTGGCCTTCTGACTCGGTAATTTTTTGGACCGGCACTTTGGCTATCTCGCTTATAGCTTCGGCCACATCATCTTTGCTGACCATTCTTGTTTCTTTACCAACCGGCTCTTTCTTGCCTGCCTTGACCGCCACTTTTTCCAAAATCTCTATGGCTTTGGCCGGCAAATACTTGTCATGGATAAACTTGTCAGATAACTTAACCGCCTGCTCTATGGCATTATAGTCAAAATAAACTTTGTATTTCCCTTCCAAAAAACCGGCCTGACTTTCCACTATCCTGATGGCCTGGCTGCCAACCGGCTCGCTTATGTCCACTTTGGGCATGGCCTTGGCCAAGGGCTTGCCTTCAATGTATTTGGTGTAATTTTCGTCCGTAGCCGCCGCCAGACAGCGAAGTTCTTTTCTTTCCAGAGCGTTAGCCAGAACTTCCGATAACTCCAGGCTCTCTTCGGCCCCGGCGGTAATGCCGATTAAATTTTCAATGTTATTTATAAATAAAATAATATTGCCGGCTCGAGCTACCTCGTCAATAATTACCAAAAGCCGGCCTTCGGACTCCGAAGCCCCGGCCCCGCTTATCAACCGAGCCACATCCACCTCAATCAGTCTTTTGTCGGAGAAAATTTTCGGCACTTCTTCTCTGACCATTAGCCTGGCTAAGCCGCCTATGATCGTCCTTTTGCCCACTCCGGACGGACCGACCAGCATGGCTCCGGCTTGACCGGACTGGAAAATATTAAAAATATCCTCAATTTCTTTGTCCCGGGAGGCGCAAATTCCCACCTGGCCCCGCTTGGCCGCCAAAACCAAATCATGGCCAAAATGGTCCAGAACCGGTGTGGCCACAGCCGTATAGGCCCTGTCCATAGTCGTGCCGGGCTTGAAGCGGGCTGTTTTTTTGTAAGCTCTGTAATCGGCCATTATCTCGTCATTAAACTTAAACCACTCCAAGACATTGGCAACTTTTTCCTCATCTACTTCCAGGTCGAAAAGGATTTCCCTTAAATCAACGTCTCTTTTCAGAGCTGGCAAAATCAAATTTATCGGCCTGGCCTGGCCCTGGCCCGTATTGTAGGCCAAAACATAGCCCTCCACCAAAGCCTCTTTGACTTCAACCGACAATTCCGCTTTTATGCCCTTCTCCTGCTCGGCAAATGAAGCGGCCGGCAAAGCCGTAATCCGCCCTTTTAACTTGTCAATCAGTTTCTTGCCATCCACATTCAAACGGACAAACAGGGACTGGACTTCCCGGTCGGACAAAAGGGAAAAAAACAAATGAAAAACTCCAACCCGGTTTTGCTTTAGTTTCAAGGCCAATAAAAAAGCCTCTTCGGCCATATCCGTGGCCTTAATAGAAAAACTTTCCGAGACATCCAGCTTGCCTATCCGGCCAAGGCCTCTGCGCTTTGGACCCTTGTATTTTTTTAAACCCGCCCAATTATTGGGCAAATTTTTCGTAATCTGCGGATCCTGCCCAAAAAGCGCGCTCTTCTTAAACCTTTTTATCCTGGTCTTTATCTCCTCTTGCCGGCTAAGCCTATAAATCACGAACATGGCGGCCAAAAGCCCAACCCAAAAAATTAAAATCATTAAGTCTTTAAACCGCCAAAAAAAATATAAATCCAGATTATTACTGCCACTGGCCCGGTAAATCCACCACCCTAAAGAAAACAATCCGCCCAGGCCAAGCAAATAAGCAATTAAATTTATAGCCAGATTTATCCGGCGCTCCAAACGGCGCAATCTGATGCCGGCCATTCCCAGTCTCCGGCCCCAATACAAAAACACCCCGTCCAAAAAACTGCCCAGGCCAATCCCTGAACAGTTCGGGCAGTTTGTTCCCAGCACACCTGTCCGGCCCCGGCCTTCGCATTTGGGACAGGCCACAAATTGTATTTCCAGTTTGTTTGGCATTTTTCAAAATTTGCTGATTATTTTTAAAAATTTCTCAATCTCCTTTAGCCCGTTATGCAAAACATCATAGACAATGTCATAATCCACCTTTTCATAACCATACGATATTATATTTCTAAACCCAACCATTTCAACCATTTTTTCGGCCAATTTATCTTTTATGACGGCTTCCTCTTCTAAAATATAAAACGCCTCCGACATAGTCGTCGGTTTGCGGAAATTTTTAAACGAAATCACCGCTTCGGCCAAATCAATGGCTCCTTGAGCGGATAAATATAAATAGCGCTCCACCATGCCTCTGACATCAACATCTTTTTCTATTTTTTCTCTTGAATACTTACGATAACGGCCGGCTATCTTAATATGCTTTTGAGTATTGCTTATTTTGTTTTCTATTGTTGATAAATTTGTCATGCTTTTGTTAAATTATATCTTCTAAGAAACAAACTAAAATCAAAATACTCGTTCATTATCCTCGGCTCCACTATTACCCGATATGGCTCTTTTTCGTAAATCAATCTGCCCTCTTTAATTATGTTAAACTTAATATCCGGGCTCTTGGTTGTGTTCAAAACCACAATATCAACCTTGTCTGTTTTAAGCAAACGGCTTATTTCATCCATTAAAGCGCTCTGAATTTCAAACATCTTTTTTTTATTTTTTTCGTCTAAAAACACGGCTAAATCGTAATCGCTTAACGGCCCGCTCCGCCCCTCTGATTTGGAGCCGAAAAAATACGCCAGTTTCACGGCCGAATGCGAAGCAAAAATTTTTTTAATTTTATTTATTTGATCTTTATTCATAGTGTCGCTTCAGGAAATCTAATTTCCAATTGGAAACTAAATTTCTAACAAACGTCTACCGACGGCTCCATAGTCCCCGCCCAAGGCGGACTGTGGAGCCAATATTTTTTTCTATAAAATCGTCTTAACTCCATAGTCCGATTCCGCCTTAATATACACATAGCTCTACTATATGTCAAGTTGTACTTGTCTTCCACCCAAGGCGAGGCTGTAAAGCCAAGTTGTTCTACTGCGGCTTGCATTCTGGGGCAACCTTTTTTGTCATTCCCCGCCTTGGGCGGGGAACTATGGAACCCTCTGGAATTTTTTGTATTCTAATCTGTTGCCGGAATTTTGTTTGTCCCGCCGAGCCGCTTGCCCCGCAGATCCGTGAGCAGCGTGGGCGCGCGGCGGTGGTTTTGTTGTCTGATAATTTTTATAACCCATAATAATGTCCCGAATTTTTGAAAAAATAGATAAAATTTTTCTACTTTTTTTAAAATGGCAGATAAAAACGATTTTTTAGCTAAACTAAGCTAAAAATCAATAAAATAGCGATTTATGGCTAAAATTAAGTAATAATTTAATATCATGCCCCTGATTTTATGGCAAAAATGTCCTGAATTTTGGAGAAATCAAGCCCGCTGTAAAAATTCGGGATATGAAAAATACCTAATGTTTTGGATCGCTGTGATTGACTTTTGATCTATATGCTAATTTTTCAATTCTGCAATTTCCGCTTTCAATTCTGCAATTTCAGCATCTTTTTCCGCTTTCAACTCTTTGATTTCAGCATCTTTTTCCGCTTTCAACTCTTTGATTGCCTCTATTGTGACCGGCACTAATTTTTCATAAGATATGCCTTTATAGCCATTATTATCGGTTGTAACCACTTCCGGCACTATTTTTTCGGTATCCTGGGCGATCAAACCGATTTGAGAGGCCGTGGAAAATTTTAATTCTGGGAATTCCTCGGTTCTCCAATTATAATTTATTCCCTGCAACTTCACAATTTTATTTAAAGAATCTTTTAGCGGAGACATATCTTTTTTCCAACGGCTGTCGGAGCCGGTCCAGGCGCCGGAAGTAACCCATGCGGAGCCGTTGACTGTTAATGTGTACCCAGGTCCCGTCGTCCCGATGCCGACGTTGCCCTGGAGGAAAGCCGCCGAGACAATGCTGGTCCCCGACCGAATGAAGCGGAGGAAAAGATTCTCGCTCGAAAGATCGTCCGGCATGGTCGCAAGGTACCAACTGTTGTTATCAACATATTGTCGCCATACTTTCTGATTGGCCCCCGCCGCGCTGTTGATGCGCAGGAAATCCCCGCCTTCAAAGCGCCCCGTTCCTATAACATGAAGGGCGCTTCCCGGGTTCATCGTCCCGATGCCGACGTTGCCGGTGCTTTTCACATAGATGGCATAGTTGGGCGCGCCGTTCTCTAAAGTTAATACATTTTTACCATTGTCAACATCAGTAATTACAAACGCTCCAGCCGCCTTTAATCCCCATGTTCTATCCCCTGATCTAGTAATCTTCAAAAGGTCTGTACCTGTTGAAGTAATATGTAGTGTCGCTCCCGGCGCCGTCGTCCCGATGCCGACGTTGCCGATATTTGAAATTACAAATGGAGTTGACCACGTAGCTCCATTATAGGTGTCAAAAGCAAGGCCGTTTGCCGGCGCATCAAGCGAAGAACGAAAACTCCATTTTTGCGCTCCGTTCAGCGTTAATGCTCCCGCACCAACGGTATCGGTTCGCGCCAAGGCAATTTCTAACTTATTTCCTGGGTTTGTCGTCCCGATGCCGACGTTGCCGCCTAATGGGTTGAGTATTAAATTATATGTGCCGCCACCTGTAGCGGGTTGGTTATATGATTGAAACCAAGTGCCATTAAAAGACAAACCGATGCCCATTTGAAATGACGTTTGAGCGGCTGATTCCAGTCCAAATATACCATTATAAGTCGCAAGCACGGGATCAACAGCAGTTCCTTTAACTTGTGCTTTTATGGTCGGCCCCGTCGTCCCGATGCCGACGTTGCCGTTCTTTATTGCTAGTGCGCTATTAAAATTAAGATAATCACCCCTAGTTCCATCTTCCCAATAGATATGTGCATCGCCTTCCGCCTCTCCACCAAATTGGATACCCTGCTGAGTATTAGCAGGAGAAATAAAACTTAAAGTTTGATGAGTATCACTTTCTAAAACCACTCCTTGATAATCAGATGGACTAAATCCCGCACTACCACTTTTAACATACAATTTGCGATTTGGCGTTGTCGTCCCGATGCCGACGTTGCCACTTACTATCATTCCATTTGCTGGAGCTGCATCACCTGAATAACCTACTGTAATGCCGTTCTGAAAAATAGAAGTACCATTTACGTACAATTTTTCTGTTCCATAAAAACCTGACGAATTTATTTTAAGTCCATCATTAATACGAACAATGCCCGCAACATGCAACGGATCGCTTGGCCCCGTCGTCCCGATGCCGACGTTGCCGTTTTCCACTATCAAGCCATGAGTAGTGCCGGAAAGGTGGTTTAAAATCAGGCCGCCATCCTTGGACTGCCCCGTAGACCCGATATTAATCGGCGCCGGCACATTACCGTCCGGCGGATCCGTGGTTGGCCCGCTCCAGGCCGCCAAAAGAGACTGAAAAGTTATTGACAAACTCACAACCACAACTAGGGAAATTGTAAAAATTAAAAATTGTTTTTTTCTAAACATATAGTTTTAAAAATTAATAATTTATATTTTTTATCGTTGCTAAAAAATCTATACCAATCCATTCAATCCGTTAAATCCGTGTTCTATTCATTATTATTGAACACGGATAACACGGATTAGACAGATTTACACGGATTATAACACTATTGCCCGCCTCCCAAAATCGCATCAATTTCTTCCTGGCTGGCATGCCGGCCGGAACTTTTCGCCTCATCTGCTATCTCCAGCTCTTTCTCAACCGATTTTTTAGGGCTCAAAATAAAATCAACCTCATCCTGGGCATAAGGCCTGTCCTTGGCTTCCTCTATGATAACCTCTCTTTTTTCCTCAACTTTTTCTTCAATCAAAGCGTCCAATTCTGTTTTTTCCTGTTCGGTCAATTCTTGTCCGACTTTCTTTTTTTCAATCGCCGTCTGCCTTAATTCCTGCTTTTCCTTGGCCTGGTCCACTATCGGCTTCTGCTTATAATAAAGCGCTCCGAAAACCACGGCCGCGCCAATGGCGGCTATTAACAATAAAATTATTATGGCTGTTTTTGGTCTCATAAGGTTACGAATCTACGAATCAACTCACGAATCTACAAATTTTTATAAAAATATTTTAACTAGTATTTGTGAATTTGTGAAAAGATTTGTTGATTTGTAATGGTTATTTTAGTTGAACTATTATCTGCCAGACCGCCACTACCGGCAAGGCCAGCCAGACGGCTAAAATGGCCGCGACTAAAACCAGCCAAAAAAGCATGGCGATTCCCCTGATTATAATCTGGACCAATCTCATAAAAAAACTGATCAAAATCCCGGCCCAGTCATACTGGCCGTACATTGGCTTAAAAATATTCTTTATCCAGACAAAAAGCGCCAGACCCCTTTGCTTGTCGTCCAAGATATCGGCTAATTTTAAAAGTAAAAATTTCAGACCCCGCGAATACCACCAAACCGGAAAATACAAAATATCCCGCAAAATGTCGGTCAAAATCTTCCCACTATAAAAAAATGTATTATTATTAATCATAATCACTTGTAATTTGAAATTAGTAATTGGTAATTGGGGTTATTTGGGTTATGAATTATAATATAATTATACACAATTAAATTCATCGGAGTTAAGCTCCGAATTACAAATCTCTAATTACTAATTACTAACACTATTATAACACATTCACCCGTCTTGACACAAATATTTTCTCTTGCTATACTTTAAAAAGTTAAAACTAAGTAACTGACTAACTAATTAACTAAGCAACTAACACCCATGGCGCATAAAAAAGCCGGCGGCTCCACAACTCTGGGCCGCGATTCAAAAAGCAAACGACTGGGAATAAAATTAACCGACGGCCAATACGCCCAAGCCGGGGCTATTATAATCCGGCAAAGAGGCACTAAGTACCACCCGGGAAAAAACGTCCGGAAAGGCAAAGACGACACCCTGTTCGCCACTATGGCCGGCTTGGTTGAATTTACCACCAAAAAACTAAGGAAATTTAACAATAGATTAGTAAGCTCAAAAATTGTCAACGTTTTGCCGCAAAAATAAAGGAGGCGCTAATGGCTTTTAAAGATGGTTTTGAAAAGGGACAAATCATAAAAAACTTGAGATGTCCCAATTGTAATTTTCCTGACATGACCTGGTTTGATGTCCTAAAAAACTATTTTTATCTTTGTTTTCACTGCTACTGCACTTTTACTGAAGAAGATATACAAAAAGCCGACACAAGCGCCTTTCCTTATCCATCAGCTAACTCCGGCGGTCGCGATAAACGCCCGAGACTGCAAAAATAAAATCACCACAAAAAAAGCAAGCCAAGAAGCCGAATCGCCTCTATGCAGTTCGGCTTCTTTTAAATTTTAAAAAGCGCTCGGTGTAAAACCGGCGCTTTTGCCTTTCTAAGTGAAAATAATTTTTCAGGAGAATTTACGCAACTTTATGCTGCGGTCCGAAATTTCCAAAGTGCCGTGCTTTTGGGCAAATCTAACCAGATGGCCGGCAAAAATTTTCAAAACCTCCCTATCAAGAATCGCGATATGCGCGTAGACATCGCCTCCCCAGCCCAGATAAAAAACTACATCATACGGAGCTTTCTGTAAAGATGAGTATTTTACAAAATTATAGCTCCGGTCCAGGCGCTTTAAAAATTTACAGAACTTCTCGGCGAACTCGTTTCCGGATGCCTCGTCTTCCGAGAGGCCCTCTTTCGCGCAGAGAAATTTTAAGGTGAAATTATACCTGTCGCGCTCAATCATAGTCGCCAAAATAAAATCAATGATTATCTTTTTGCCCGGGTAAAACCGGTAATACCTTTCTCCGGGAAATTTCTTGCGGAAAATAAATTTCTCCTTCAATAATTGGTTCACCGCCCAACTCAAAACTGAAACTCCGAGTATTTTCCTTAGGAAAAAAACATTTTCACCCGGATGCTCCTTTACCGTCTCGGCTAATCTTTCGCTAACCGCAAATATCTCCATACTTACCCCCTTTCTCCTTGAATATTATCCTGCCTTAATCTGTTTTAATCCCACGCAAAATTAGCATAGGATTTTAACTGATTCAAACGGATTATTTTTTAAAGATCCTCATGCCGTCTTTGGTGTCTTCAATTATATAGCCAAATTTTTCTATTTTGTCGCGCAATTTATCTGATTCTTTGAAATTTTTTTCTTGGCGGGCTTTTTTTCTTGATTTAATTAAATTTTTAATTTCAACTGGCAAGCCTCTTTTTTGCTTTGGCTTATCTAAGCCCAAGCCCAACACTTTATTAAAATCTTTTATTGTTGACAACTTCTCATTTTTAGTTAAATCCGATTTTAGCAAATCCTGCACTATAGCCAAAGCTTGAGGAATATTAAAATCATCATTTATTACCTCTAAAAATTTATTCTTAAAATTATCATTAATATATTTTTCTCCCGAGATTTTTATATAAACGCCTTTGCTGTCATAAAAACCTAATTCCCTAATCTGATTTTTTAAATGCCTCAATCCGCTTTCCGCCGCCTCCATGGCCTCCCAGGTAAAATTCTGTTTAGACCGATAATGGGCTTGCAGGAAAAAATACCGCAAAGCCGATGGCGAGAAACCCTTGTCCTTAACCTCGCTTAAACTAAAGCCAGTGCCTTCTGACTTGGCCATTTTTTTATTATTAACTAGTAGGTGTTCATTATGAAGCCAATATTTGGTAAATTCAACCCCGTTAGCTGATTCGCTTTGGGCAATCTCATTTGTATGATGAACCGGCGCATGCTCAATTCCGCCCATGTGGATATCAATCGTGTCCCCCAACAATTTCTTGCTCATAGCCGAACATTCAATGTGCCAGCCCGGAAAACCCTCTCCGTTTTTTACTAATGAAGACTTAAAAGGAGACGGCCAAAATTGCAAAGCATTTTTATGCTTGCCGGCTTTGAAAAACCACAAGGCAAAATCAGACGGACATTTTTTTTGGCTGTCGCTAACATCACCCTTGCCAGCGCCACTAATGCAGTCTTCTAGTTTTTGCCCTGAAAGCCGGGTATAATCTTTGGCTTTCGTAATATCAAAATAAACCGCCAAGTCAGTCGTGTAGGCAAAATCTTTTTTAATTAAAACCTCAATCATGCCAATCATCTCTTTTATATATTTGGTTGCCCTGGGTTTTTTGGTCGGCTCTAAAATATTTAACTCTTTGGTGTCTTTTTCAAATTCTTTAATATATTTTTCAGCAATTTTTTGTGGGTCCAATTTTTCTCTTTTAGCGGCTTTTTCCATTCTATCCTCGCCTGAGTCTGCATCGCCCAAATTATCGCCTGTCAAATGCCCTACATCAGTATAATTTCTAACATGCTTAAATTTGTAGCCATTATATTCAAACACCCGCCTGATTAAATCAGCGCAAACCATGCCCCGCAAATTACCAATATGCTGGGTCCAATAAACCGTCGGTCCGCAATGATAAAAACTCACCACTCTTTTTTCCCCCTCTCCTTTAGAAGGAGAGGGCCGGGATGAGGTTTTAATCGGCTTAAACTCCTCTTTTTTCCGGCTCAAAGTATTGTATAAATATAGCTTTTTCATACTATTTCATGGCTTACGCATTTTAATAATTTTGGCTAACTTTGACGTGAAACTTAATTTAAATACCTTTATTTTCCCACAAATCTACAAATCCAGTACGAATTTACAAATTCTAAGTAATTTGATTTTATTGGCAATTTGTAAATTCGTATAAAATTTGTAAATTCAGGGGTAATTACAATTTACTGACAACGATAAACTATCTTTACTCGGCATTAATTAATAATTTAAATACATAAGTTCTGATTCTTAGTTTACCTTATTAAATCGCTTTAATCAAGAAAATATCCGACCAAAATAATTATCTATATATCATGGTGATCCACGATACGAGATCTATAATCCATGATTCACGTTACGCAAAAAGCCCGGTGCTCAAATACTTCTCTCCCCGGTCCGGAAAAATCGTCACAATATTTCCGGTTTTAATTTTCTCCGCCAACTTTAACGAAGCCAGCATAGCCGCCCCGGAGCTCATACCGACAAAAATTCCTTCTTTTTTTACAATTTGCCTGGCGGTTTTATAGGCCTCTTCGGTGTCAATCATAATAATGTCATCCAGCTTGCTTTTGTCATAAATTGCCGGCACAATCGCCTCTTCCATGTTTTTCAGTCCTTGGATATAGTGCCCTTTGACCGGCTCGGCGCTGACGATTTTTATGTCCGGATTTTTCTTTTTTAAATATGCGCCTACGCCCATCAAGGTGCCGGAGGTGCCGATGGCGCTGACAAAATAATCAAGTCGGCCGCCCGTTTGCTCCCAAATTTCCTTAGCCGTGGTTTCATAATGGGCGATTTTATTATACTTATTGGTAAACTGGTCCGGTGTCCAGTATTTATCCGGATATTTTTTTGTCAATTCTTTTACTTTCATAATCGCCCCGTCCGTGCCCTTGGCGCCGTCCGTCAAGGTCACTTCTGCCCCGAAAGAAGCGATCATTTTCCGGCGCTCAATTGACACCGCCTCGCTCATGACGATTTCCACCCGGTAGCCCCTGACCGCTCCAATCATGGCCAGGGCAATGCCGGTATTGCCGGAAGTGGCTTCAATAATAGTCTTATTTTTAGTTAAAACCTCTTCTTCCTCGGCCTGTTTTATCATCTTTAAAGCAATCCTGTCTTTGATGCTGCCTCCGGGATTAGCCCCCTCAATCTTGGCGTAAATATTAACGCCCGGATTTTGGTTTAATTTATTAATTTTCACTAATGGCGTATTGCCGATAGTGTCCAAAATATTTTTATACAACATAATAATTCGCATGGGCGCGTTCGCATTGCCGAAACGTTAGCGGAGGCGCACTTTTTGCATGCATTAAAAAGAACTCCCAGTTATCCCGAGAGTCCTATAATCAAAAATTAATTTAAAAAATTAAAACCTGCCCTCGGGTATTTATGTCCAAGAGCAACAACAAACTACCGCAAAAATTTTTTTAGTATCCTCTTTTATTTCCTGGACCTCGCCCTTTAGTTCATTGAATTCTTTTTTTGTCACTATTTTATTAAATTGTTCCGGCGTTAACGGCATATTATTGCATTAATTATTTTATTCTTGTTTATAATTATACCCTAAATAAAAATAATGTCAAACTTTTTTAAAAAAAATCGGTAGGTGCTACATAGTAACACCTACCGTAAACAAGGGAAAAGGTCACAAGCCGGCCAGAGTAACTCTACGCCTATGCTTGTTTTCCCTTGTGTTCTCCGTCTCTTCTGGGCGAAAAAAAGTTATTTTTATAGTTTCGCCCGCAATTTTTGCCTCGGCATACCTGAAATCTCCGAAGAAAAAATCAACAACAGATTTTCCTTCAAGCTTACCGCAAACGCTACAGGAAAATTCTTCCATGGCGCTTGCAGATTCAATACAATAGATAAATCTTTCCTGACAGGAAAGGTTCGCCACTTGAAACAGGTAAGACACTAATACTTCGTCATCCCCGTCTCCAATAATCCGCATCGCCAAGGGTTTATTCTCGCCCTCGGTTATGGGGAAAAATGTAAATTGCCCGCTTTCGGTCGGCGCAAAAAGGACTACTTCTGTGCTTTTGTCCCCCTTTATACCAACCCTCATCTCTTTGACGGGAAAACCGTCATTATTGCCGGCAATAACATTCCCGGCCACAAAAAATACCCCAACCAACACCACTAACAAAAATCTTTTCGTCATCCTCGTCCTCCTCCGTAAAAAGTTAAGGTTAAAAGTTAATTTTATTTTTTTCTAAAGATCAGGTTCGGCCCTTGGAGATGGCTCCGAAAGCCTATCTGAACTCAAAATATTTCCTTGTCATTCCCCGCCTTGAGCGGGGAATCCAGGGGATAGCGGTAATTATGCTTTTAAAAGCTTTAGGAGATAATTCCCGTTTTTACGGCTCACTCCCTGCCTGCCGGCAGGCAGGATGGATCCTCTGATTAAACCAGAGGATGACAATAAAAGTAAAAGGTTATTGGTTATTGTTTGATTATTGGATATTGGTTATTGGATATTTCATTACAGATAATCTTCCGGATCAACCGCTACGCCGTTTAATTGAATCTCAAAGTGAAGGTGAGGGCCGGTGGTATTTTCACCCGCGCCCGGCGCTCCCGGCTCGCCGCCGGAAAGGCCGATAGTATCGCCCTGCTTGACTATCTGGCCAACAGAAACATTGACCTGGGATAAATGGCCGTAAATGCTTCTTAAACCATTTGAATGGTCAATAACAATATAGCTATAATTGCCCGCAGCCGGCGCTACCACTTCGGCCACGGTTCCGTTCGCTGACGCTTTCACGTTCCGGCCGACCGGAGCGCTAAAGTCCAGGCCCGTATGTTCCATAATATCGCGAAAAGGATAGTCAGGATCATGGAAACCATAAGTTACGCTTCCGGATATAGGGCGGTTAAAATCAATTTCTTCACTGTCTGAATTATCGCTATTTGAGCTATTATCTATATTACTATCTGAATTGTTGTCTAAATCATTATCAGAACCGGCGCTGCCCTGGCTGGCGCTCGCCACCACGCCTTCGGTTATATCGCCGGAGACAACTGCTTCCACTTTTGAATCCACACCCTGGGCAATTAAGTCGCTGAAATATACGGTGACATTACCGGTCAAGGCGCTAAGTTCAGCGTCTACGTAAACCTCAAACTCCATCTCCTCGCTGGGTTTAAGCTTTCTGCTACCCAATCCCAATTTGTTGGCGCCGGCCACTGGTTTGGTTATCCGGCTGACTCTTTTACCTTTGGCTACTTCCACAATTTTTAAATTGGAAAATCCCTGGCTGTAGGAAAAGCCGTCGCCGGAAGTGGAAACCGTTACATATTTTAATTTTAATTCTTCATCTCCGGTATTTTTCACCTTGAAAGTGGCAATTAAATTTTCTTTCTGGCCCGTAGTAATGCCGCCGCCGGAAACCGAAGCCAGCTGGGCTTTGGCGTCGCCAAAGAAACTGGCGTAACTGGCAGTTTCCAAACCGCTAATGCTGGCTCTGACTCCGCTCTCATAACCCTCTACCACCAAATCGGTTATCTTCATTTGTATTTGATTAACGCGTAAATTATCGTCTAAATCAGCATAAACTTTGATTTCGGCGCGTTGATTAGCTTTTAGTTTATAGCTAAAATCTTCAAAATTAAAGGTATGGCTGTATGGCCGTTCAATGGTCGGACCCAGCTTCTTTGAGCCGATATAGAATTTTAGATTGCTAAAGCCGTTGTCATAGGTAATAGAACCGGAGCCGTCGGCCTTGGCAAAAGTAATAGAAGTAATTTTTAAGTTCTCTCCAGCCGATGCTTCTATGGCAAAATTGGCAATCTCGGCCTTAGTTTCGCCCTTGGTAAAGCTTTGTTCACCCTCTTTGTCATTTTTATAAATATATAATTTTGAAGTATAGAGGTTGAAAATTTCACCCATAATATTAACCTCATCGGTATAATAATTGCGATCCGCCACTCGGTAAGTGATTTTATTCAAAACAAACTGGTAAGTCACGCCGGTAGTGATAGTGTCCGGAATTTCATTAACCAAAGCCAGCTTTAAATTTTCTTTGGACCCTAATTTATAATCATTCAAATCAATAGACACCGTGCCGGCCTCCAGTTTGGCCGGATTGATATAATCCAAAACTTCGCCGGTATCATAATTTACCAAATAAATCGTATTGGGCAAAACATCAGAATTTGAACTTCGGTTTAAACTTAATTCAATGTTGTTTAATTCCACTTCCTGATTATCAGCCCTAATTTCAAAAATGCCAACCAAACTGCCTTGTTTTTCTTTGAACACTTTGCTGTTACTTTTTAGAGCAAGCGACACTGCTCCCAGGGGCTCGCGCCCGATAGTAAGAGTTTGATCTAAATTAATAATATCACTATTTAAAGAATAGCCGTTGGCCTGGCCAACAACTTTTATATCTTTCAAGGACAGCTTAACAGTAGTATCCGTGCCACCGGCAACATCGGCATAAACCGTGAAGGAGTCGGAGTCGCCGCGGTTAATCTGATAATCGCCTAAGTCAAATTTAATTTCCCGGTCAATTGACAAGCTTTTTCTGGCTACTACCCGGTTCTGGCTATTTTTCAAAGCAAAATCAGCCAAATCCTCGTCCCTGGCCGTGCCTAAATTTTCAAACACAAGCTCCTGGATTAAAATATTTTCCTTATCAGTTGTTTCGCTGATTTTATATTTAGCCAGCTGCTTGTCGGTATTGCCGACTATGGCCTGGTTATCAGTATTCAAAGATACTTGCTCGGCCTCAACCCCGGCTAAAATGCCAGAGCTTTGAGCTAATTTTATGGAAGCGGCTTTAAGAGGCCAGTTGCCTGATACCCAGGCAGTGGTGGTAATTTTATTATAATTTTCTAAAACCGCCTGAAACTGGCTATTCTCCACGTGCTGGACTTGGCCGGTGTCAACATAAACCGCGATTTTCTTGGCCGTACCTTCAGAAATCACAATCGGTTTGGAATTAAAATTAAAAGTGGTCAGTTTTTGGCCGTTTAAAGTAGAGTCGTCCAAATACGAATCGCTGCCTAGCTCTTTTACATAAACTTTGGTAATCGCGCCCAGATCAAAAATACCCCGAAAACTTATTTCTAGATTTTTTATAGCGACAATGCCTTTGTCGGCGCGCAAATTGAAAATCGCCACCAAGTTATCTCTGGTGTTCAAGGGCGCAAAAGTAGAAGCCGGGCTAACCGTATCCAAATTGACCGACACTTTGCTGGCATAGCCGGTTTCATCCGAGCCGCCGCCAAAACCAAATTTAATAGTTTCATAACTATCCAAGTCGGCTTGAGTGATTATCAAAATATCTTCCCATTTGAAACCATATTCCAAAAATCTTTCCGCATTGGGAATGGCCGCTTTCTTGTTGCCGGCGATATAATAAACTGCCGGACTGTTGGCGGTTTTCACTAGATAGGCGTCAGGCCATTTGTTTAATTCTTCCTGGCTCACCACTTTAACGTCGCTCCACTTATTGCCATAAGACATATAAGCGGCTTCGCTTAAATACGGCTTTTTTAATCCGTGGGCATGGTCCAGAAAATAAACAGTCGGCTCACCGGCTGATTTCACCTGGTTTACGCTCAAATCAAGACCAAAAGCAGCCTCTGAAACCTTGGTTCCGATAAAAGCTAAAATTATTAAAATAATAATAGCTATGATAAATACAATTATTCTTTGCCTGATGTTTAATTCCATATTTTTGCTAATTTTAGAGTAAATTTAAAAAATAAGATTATTTTAATTTTAATATACTATAATATCATATTTCCTTAAATATGTCAAGATAAACAAAAAATCCGTTCTAATCTATCTAATCAGTAAAATCCGTGTTCCATATTAATAGAACACGGATGACACAGATCTAGCGGATTTTAACGGATTAATTTTCGCTTTTTCTCAGCCGATACAAACTAAAATCCCCCGCCCTCTCCACTTCTTTAATCTTAATCCCGGCTATGGGCAGTTTTTTCTCGTTTAAATAATTTATATCTTTTTCCGGAAAAGTAAAATTATAATAATAAACCGGCAAATAGTTTGTCAGCTTAGCATAGCGCTTGTTCATGCTGTCGTCATTAAAAAGCCCAACTATTACTTTGCGCTCCGGAAAAAATAATTTGTCGTGATATTGGGTAATAATTACCGCGCTGGGTTCGGTTATATTTATAACTTTCTCAAACTCCTGCCGGATAGCTCGGCCCTTTTCCACTGAATAAACTAGGCCTTCTTCCGAACCGTATAAAACAAACCCCATGGAAACAAAACAAATTAAAATTATTATCAACGCCCTAGACGCCCTGACCAAGAATATCTTATCCGGCCAACGCAAATATTTATTTTTAATTTTTTTTAAATATCCCTCTCCGTCCAAATCCATTTGTAGATTTGAATCCATTTGTAGATTTGAGTGTCCAAATAATGCCCTGGTAAACCTCAAAATAAACAAACTCGCCAAAGGAATCGCCCCCAGATAAATCGGCAGCCAGTAGCGGGTATAGGAATTGCCGATGGTAAAGCTCTTGGGGTCCGGATTGTCATGGAACTCCCAGGAGCCGTAATAAAAAACCAAAATTAAAGTTGTAATTGTTAAACTTAAAAAATAAACCAAATGCTTTTTCTTCCATTTGTAAATATCCTGAAGCCACAAGACGAGCCCCAAAAAAGCCGGCCAAAAAATAAGGCCAAACATATCAACAAAATAATAATAAAACATTTTCAAAGAATTTTTGGCGTGAAAGCCGAAATAAAAAATACTATTTTTAATTTTTAAAAATAAATCCCGATGGTAAGACAGCTCCCCAACCGCGGTTGACCTAACCAGGTCTGTGCCGGCTTGGGTGATATTTACTATTGATTGGTTTAATTCCGGATAGCCGGAATACCAAAAATTGCCGTAAAGAATCTGGTTCCAGTAGCCGACCGGTAAAAGCGCCAGACCTAAAAATGACAAAAATATCAAAAGTTTGGCCAGTCCGATTTTTCTGATGTTAAAAATCCATAGCAAAAATAAAACCAACCAGAGCCACAAAAGTTCCGATGTCCGGGTAATAACCGCCAGGCCGATAAAACCTCCCCCCAGAGCCGACAAAACCATTCGTTTAATTTTTACCCGCCAAAGCCTTGGCGAAGGAGGGCGTTCATAATTCGTCTGTTTCGTGTTTTTTTTAATACCTCCGACCATCAAGATAACGAAGTATAGTCCTGTAATTAGCAAAACCATAAACAGCACGTTATGAAACATGCTCCTAACCGAATAATAGATATAGGGCGGAAAAGAAGCCAATAAAAAAGCCGACCAAAAGGCATTGCGCTGGCCGAATATCTTTTTCACCAGCAAATAAAAAAATATTATTCCCAAAGAAGCAAAAAACGGAGTCAGGAAAGGCAAAATTTTATAAGTGGTTAGCTTAACAATCCAGCCGTAAATTAAAATAATCCCTATAAAACTGACTGGCTTTAACTGGCCGTTGTCAGACCGAAAGCTTCTAGGATGGATAATATCATCCGCGTATAAATTATATTTTTCAAAAATACGCAAATCCCCTGTCTGGCCGTAAAGCTTGGCAAAAGTATAATTAGCAGTCTCATCCGGCGAAGCCCATTTTGTAAAATCTTTATCAATGGTAAAATAATTAAATCCGGCCGTAGCCAAAAAAAACACCAAAGCCAGAACAAAAATAATCGCCCCGGGCCAGCACTTTTTGGCTATTTTACCCAAATTTTCAGCTTTATTTCTCATGCCCCCATCTTAGCAAAGACAATAACATTAGGCAAATCTGCGCAAAGAAACAAAAAATAAAACACTTGGCGTCCTTAAGGGCACCAAATGTCTAAAGGTTTGACAAATCTCGCAATTTAAGCTAATTTTAAATGAAGATAAAAGTTTCTTTAAAAAATTTAAATCTAAAAAACAAAAAATTAGAAAAAGGAGGTGGCCGATGTTAGATAGTCAGGACCCTAAGCTTGGTGATCGCATATCCGCAGAACAACATCAGGAAGAAAAACCATTTTTTTCCCTAAAACATATCCTCTGCGGAATCTTTGTGAGCTTAATCTTTTGGGCCGCAATTTGGATCGCAAGGCTTTAAACCGAAAAAAAAACGAAAAACAGGAGGCTATCGTGACTAAAATTTTATCCAAAAACGTAATTATTGTTAAGCATAATTATCTTTCCGACGCAATTGAAAATTGGCTGAAGACAATAGCAGTCGAACTGGAAAAAAAGTAACAATCACTTTTGTGGATAATGTTAGCCGGGTAAAGGCTGGGATAAAAACAGGTGAAAATATAGACTCTGTCTGGTTTCCAACAAATAAGCAAATGCCTGGTGCCATAGCCCTGAAGTCAGATTTCCCTTTTCTACACTGCCTGATTCTTGACATGTATAGGGCGCCCAAAGCAATCTGGGTTGTGGAAAAAGGGCGGCCTGAGCCCGAAATAATCGTGATAGAAAAAAAAGGATATTCTATCCCTCTTCTTGCGGAGGCTGAACTAAAAATAATTTAAAGCCAAAAAAAACGAAAAGGAGAAAAAATTGTCTAGAAAAAGCGACTTAAGCAAATTAAAAAAACCGCTTGGCCTAAGAGGCTCGCGATTCAATGCCAACTGCGTGTGCGGATGCTCTTTAAGGCTTAAGATGGATCCGGCCATAGCTCCGAGAATATACGGCCAGCGCATGGCAAGCGGCGACAAGACTTCCCAAAAAACTACTCAAGTGGAAATCGGTGTTAACCCGTCTCGCTGTCCCGACTGCGGACTGTTTGCTGTCAAAATCACAATCATGCCTGACAACAGGTGGTGGGTGGTAACAAACAATATATCCGAGCAGGGCCTAGACGATCACCGATTTAACAGGCAAAAGATGCTTCATCGCCGAAGAATGTAGCTTGCCTGAATCTATTATTTTGTATTTAAAGACCCGCTCGAAGGTAACCGAGCGGGTCTAATTTTTGTTTCGACTTAAGTTAATATTTGTGAGGCTAAAAATTGGATTTTTCTTTATACATTAGATAAAATACGAATATAATTAAAAACTAATCGTAAATCTAATGTTATGATATATAAAAAAATGTCCAATTTGCAA
>Ga0210057_1003477_pt1 | contig 21668 bp, 24 predicted proteins | sample CryGeyCG2114_010_2_FD_183968 | JGI IMG/M metagenome (GOLD analysis project Ga0210057, IMG submission 183968) | Groundwater microbial communities from aquifer - Crystal Geyser CG10_big_fil_rev_8/21/14_0.10 (SPAdes) (version 2) | ecosystem: Environmental > Aquatic > Deep subsurface > Groundwater ...
CCCCCGCCAATGCTCCTGCGCCCAAAAGCTTGGCAGATTTGCGACGAACACCCCCAAGCTCCGAGCCTTTTTTTTGGAGAAAGTCCCGAGCTTTCCCATGCTTCTCTTCAAAAACCTTCTGGGACTCATAATGCTTGAGCTTGAGAGCCGAGCGCAACTCCTCAAAGGAATTTTTTGATGCGGGCAAGGGTTTCATCTTTTCCAAGTATAGCAAGAGAGTCGTTGAGTGGCGGAGTTACCTTTTTCCCGGTGATGACCACGCGCAAGTCCATAAAGAACTGCCCGGTGTGAACGCTCTCGTCGGTAACCACTTTTTCCAGCCGTTCATTGACTTCCCCTATTCCCCAGTTTTGAACCGATGAGAGCAGGTCAAAAGCAATTTCTAGGTGTTTCTTGTAATTCGCTCCGAAAATATCGGTGTCAACCGTCGGCCTTTCATAAAAAAAGCCCGCGAGCTCCTCGTAGTCTTTGAGCGTTCGGAGCCTTTCCCGAACCAAAGGAAAAGTTTGTCCTATCATGCCCATGTCGTATTTTCCGGCATAAAAATCCCCGATTAGCAATTGGAATTTGGAAATTGACAACTGCTTCGTGTATTGACCGTTCATCCACTCGAGTTTTTTGACGTCAAATATCGGAGCCGACGTCTTAATTCTTTCAAGCGTAAAGTTTTCAACGAATTCTTCAAGCGAAAAAATTTCTTTACCCTCGGGGTGAGACCAACCAAGGAGAGCCAGGTAGTTTAGCAGGGCATTGGGAAGAAACCCCTTGTCTTTGTACCCACTAATCGCCACGTCTCCTCCTCTTTTGCTCATTTTACTTTTGTCCGTGTTTCGCAAAAGTGGAAAATGGGCAAACGAGGGGGGCTCCCAGTCGAGGGCCTGGTAAACTGCTAGCTGTCGAGGCGTGTTTGAAATATGGTCTTCGCCTCGAATTACGTGACTAATCCCCATTTCATGGTCGTCAACTACCACTGCAAAATTGTACGCCGGATACCCGTCGCTTTTCAAAATAGGAAAGTCTTTGGTTTGGCCCTCCGGAAATTCTATTTTCCCGCGCACCACGTCGTCCCAATAAATTACCTTGGGGTCGACTTTTAAAATAATTCCTCCTCCGTCTCTATAGGCTGCACCTTTTTCTAAAAGCCCCACGGCGTACTTTTCGTATATTGCCCTTCTGTCGGACTGCTTCACGATGTCTCCGTGCCAAGATATTCCCAACCATGAAAGTCCTTCTTCTATAGCCTCGACCCCCCCGCTTACATTCCGCTTTTGGTCCGTATCCTCAACGCGGAGCAGAAACTCCCCGCCGCTTTTTTGTGCATAAGCATAGTTAAATAACGCCGTATAGGCGGTACCCACATGGGCAAACCCGGTCGGGGAGGGCGCTATGCGTGTGCGAACTGCCATATCTCAATTGAATTCTACACCTAGCCCCGCGTATACTCAAAGCATGGCGACACTGACAGAGACTGCAATAACAGCAAGAAAGCTAATCCGCTACACCTTTTACTTTGTGATAATGGTCGTTGTCGCACGGTTCCTCTTTGGAGTGGGAGTGAGCCTCTTTCAACAACTCTTTCCGGCAGGTCCTCCCCCACCAACGGTCGGCTTCGGCCTTTTGCCTCCGCTGCCCTTCCCCGAGCAGCAGCGCACTTTGCCCGAACTGAGCTATACCCTGGAAACGCCAACCGGGGGACTACCTGCCTTTCCAGAACAACTACCCGTTTACTTCATGCCTCGGAACTCAATAGACCTTTTTACGGAGGACCGCGCACGGGAGCGGGCCTCAAAAATGGGCTACACCACAGCTCCCCTTGAGCTCTCAGACACCATTTGGCGTTTTAACCACCCGGGGGCGCCTGCCACCATGCAAACAAACGTTGTCTCCAAAGTCTACTCTGTCAGCTACAACTTAGCGTTTGACCCAAGCCCCATCGCCGCTCGTGTGCCAACCCCCAGTGCTGCAACCTCGGCCGTCCAGTCGTTCTTTGGGCTCGCCGAGCCATTCCCTGGAGACCTTACGGGGAGAGTCCAGCATGATTTCTTGAGGGTGGAAGGGCAAAACTTGGTAAGCGCAATTTCGCTCTCTGAGGCGAATTTTATAAAGGTGAACTTTTTCAGGTCAGACATAAACGAGTTACCGGCCGTAACTCCAAATCCAAGCGAATCTAACGTTTGGGCCATTGTAAGCGGTTCAAGCGGTGTAGGACAAATAGTGTCTGCCGAGTTTAAATATTATCCTATGGACACCACCCAGCCACAAACATACCCACTAAGAGAACCGGCGAAGGTTTATGAGGAACTACTTAACGGAGGGGGATATATAGCCAATTTGGGCACAAATATCGACGGAAATATCGTCATTAGGCGCGTTTATATGGCTTATTACGACCCGGGAGTACAGTACAACTTCTACCAGCCAGTGGTAGTCTTTGAAGGAGACAATGACTTCGTCGCCTATGTCCCCGCCGTCTCCCCGGAATTTTATAGTGAGTGAGGGGGATAGTCCACTACCTGCACCCACTCGTGGCTGCCATAGACCCAGTCAATTAACTTCCGCGTCTCGCCAAACCGGTCAAGACTGCCCAAGACTACAACAAAAACCTTCCGTCCGTCCCGCTCTACCAGCGTTACCAGGTTTTCCTGGGCCGCCTCGGTCCAGCCGGTTTTCACCCCAAGCACTCCTTCAACGTCTCCAAGAAGGAGATTCAAATTTTCAAGGCGGTGCACAAGCTCTCCGTCGACACTTTCAACTGTTATTTGCTCTGTCCCCACAATTTCTGCAAACTTGGGGTTTTTCATCGCGTGGACGGAGAGTTTGATCATGTCCCGTGCCGTGCTGACTTGCTCCGGGTGATCGAATCCGGTCGGGTTTTTAAAATGAGTGTTCTCAAGCCCCAAAGCTTCCGCTATCTCGTTCATCCGACGAACAAATGCCTCGCGTCCGCCCTCATAATTGTCTGCTAAGGCTTCGGCAGCATCGTTCCCTGAAAAGACCAGAAGCCCGTATAATAGCGCGTCTGCTGTTATCTGCTCACCCGGTACCAATTTTACTCTCTGGCCCGGGATGTTTACGTTTTTAACAGTTAACACGTCTCCTGGACCATAGGCCTCAAGTGACACGAGTGCGGTCATTATTTTTGTGGTGGATGCCGGCAACAACGGAGTATCCGGCGCTTTTTCGTGGAGAACGCGCCCGCTTCCTGCGTCAACCACTAAGGCCCCTTTCGCGCTGAGACTCGGAGCTTCTGTGCCCACAAGCTTTGGCTCAAAGGAAACGAAGCTCGGGTCCGGCATATCTGCCGCCTGCGCTGGCAGTGAAATTGCCAGGTCTCCATCTTGTGGTGAGTGCAGAAAACCGACCGTAAACACGCTCAAAATTAAAAATACAATAGCTAACGCATACCATCGCTTCATCAATTTTCAATGTAAGCGGTCTGTGTGAAAAAGGCAAGAACTAAGGAGTCAAACGCTTTACGTCCCTTGGTAAAAAGGTAACCTCTTTTACGCTTCTCGTGCCCAAAAGTTTCATAATTATCCTGCCGGGGCCAATACCCGCGCCGCCGTGTGGCGGACAACCATACCTAAAAAAGTTAAAGTAGTCGTTTAAAGACTCGAGGGGCATATCCTTTTGCTTTGCCTGCTTTTCAAGAACTGCTACCCTGTGCTCGCGCTGCGCGCCGGTTGTTATCTCAATGCCTTTGTAAAGCATGTCAAAGCTTTTCGTGAGTGCCGGGTCGTCCTCGTGCCTCATGTGGTAGAAAGGACGAGCGGATACCGGCCAGTCGATAACAAATACAAAGTCGTGGCCCTTCTCTTTTTTTATAATTCGAGATAGCTCTCGCTCTTCTTCCGGACTAATGTCATCATCTTTTTCGCCGGGAACCCCGGCTTTCTTAAGCATCTTTTTGGCTTCAGACAAAGTTACCCTGGGGAAAGGCCTCCCGGGCACCTCAATGTTCATGCTTAATTCTTGGTTTACTGCCTCAATTGCCCTAACCAACATTTCCTCTTCCACGTCCATCACGTCGTGGTGCGAGTTAACATACGAAAGCTCAAAGTCCCACCCGGTAAACTCTGTCATGTGTCGAGTAGTAAACGAAGGCTCTGCCCTGAAAACGGGGCCGACCATAAACACTTTTTCAAACCCCGAAGCCATGCCCACTTGCTTGTAAAATTGAGGAGACTGCGCCAGGTATGCCTTGCGGTCAAAGTACTCGACCTCAAATACTTCCGCCCCTGACTCACTAGGAGTGCTCATGAAGCTTGGGGTATATAACTGGATATACCCTTCCCCCAAAAAGTACTCCCTCATGCCTTTTTCGAAAGCTGTCCAGACCTCAAAAATCCGGCGCTCTTTGGGGTCGCGCAAGCCTATCCATCTCCAGTTAAGACGTTTTGTAAGCGAAACTCCCTGGTCCCGGGCATTTATGGGAATAGGTGGCTCCTCTGCTCTTGACAAGACCTCAAGCTCTTCAATTTGCACCTCGACAAAGCCGGTTAAGATATCCTTGTTTACAAGCTTCTCGGGTCGTTTGACCACTTTCCCTCGGATTTCGACGATACTCTCAGGAGTTACCTTTGGAAGCTCGCTCCCGACACACTGGAGAATCCCGCTTCTGTCACGCAGGTCGAGAAACGTGATTTTTCCGTGGTCCCGAACGGTATCTACCCAACCCTGAAGTTTGACCTCCTTGCCCACACGCTCGACTGTTTTTTCTACAAGTGCCCTCTCCATGTGGCGATTATACGCCCTTTTTAATGGCTTTGCGAGCAGTAGCCGTCACTACAAAATTAAGCCAGTCACGGCTGGGAGGGCGCTCGGTGCGGTTTTTGATAATCTCCACTACGTCTCCGCTTGTAAGCTCGAAGCTAAGAGGTACCAGCTTCCCATTGACCTTTGCTCCCTTTATGTAACGGCATAACCTGGTGTGAACCGCACAGGCAAAGTCGACAGGTGTCGCCCCGCGAGGAAGATCGTAAACGTCGCCTTTCGGGGAAAACACGAAGTTTCTGTGGTTAAACATGTCCACCTTTACGCTCTCCAAGAGCTCCCCTGTTTCCCGAAGCTCCTCCTGCCAATGAACCAAGGACCTTACCCACTCCATTTTGTGAGAAACAACCGCACCCTCCTTGTCAAGCACTTCGTCATTCACCCCGCTCGACTTTTGCCTGGCGTACGCCCAATGGGCAGCAGCACCGTGCTCTGCTTCCTCATGCATGCGGTAGGTGCGTATCTGAATTTCAGTTATTTTCCCGCCTTCTCCAAAAACTTTGGTGTGTATAGACCGGTATCCATTGGGCTTGGGCTGTGCTATAAAGTCGGAAACTCCAATTTTGGGAACCGGTCTATAAATCCCGTGCACCGCTCCCAGGGCTAAATAGCACTCTCTGACAGAGGGAACCAGTATGCGCAAAGCGGTGATGTCGTGTACCCTTTCTATATCCCCTGCGATTTCCTTCCTTTGTAGCTTCCGCCAGAGCGAATAATAATGCTTTCTGCGACTATGAATGGAAGCCTCGACTCCGTACTTCTCAAGCTCCGCCAAAATGCTTGATCTCATGTTGCCCAAGTTTTCCCCTGTGTTTTTGTAATACTTGCTTGATGACTTTAAAAGATCTCTGTACTCCCCCTCATAAAGATATTGAAAAGCCAAATCTTCAAGCTCCCCCTTTACCTCTCCCATCCCGAGCCTTTCAGCAAGCGGAGCATATATTTCCAAAGTTTCCCTGGCGTTTTCAGTCTGGCGCTTCCTTGAAAGGGCATAAAGGGTCTGCATATTATGAAGCCTGTCGGCAAGCTTCACGAAAACTACTCGCAAGTCCCTTGCCATCACTAGAATCATTTTTCTCAAGTTTTCTTCGAACAGATCGTCCGTACTACCAACCAGCCGTACGGCCGTAACATTCGTCACGCCGGACACTATACGAGCCACATCCTGCCCAAATAGTTTTATTATCTCCGACGAGCTGGTTCCCGAGTCTTCAAGTGTGTCGTGAAGAAGAGCCGCCTTTACACTTACGGCATCAAGCCGCCATTGCGCAATTCTTAGAGAAACCGCAAGCGGATGATTGATATATTCCTCGCCGGTAAGCCTTCTTTGTCCGGCGTGAGCTTTCCTCGCAAACAAGTAAGCCCTCCTTATGTCTGCGACTTGGGGTTTACCCAAATAGGAAGCCTCTTTATACAAACTTTTTTCTGTCACTTTTTGCATTTGATATCTTTTACCACAAGTTGAATTTCGCGTGCCCCGTTCCAGTTGTTTTCTTCTAGTCGATACAAAATGTCTACACTATCGTTATTTGACAGGTTCTCAAGTAAAGCACCCATACCAAACGCAATTGCGGGATAACTGCGAGAGCCGTCTGCGACGTCCAGTTTCAAATGTGAACGGGTAGAGCCGACCACTTTTGTATTCTTTACCAAGACTCCTCTTGTGGCAAATAGCGGAGTTGGGTTCCCAATGCCAGTTGGTGAAAATTCCGAAACAAGACTCAAAAGGTCCCAATCTACAACGGAAAGGGGGATCTCTATGTCTGCGAAAATAGTTTTTTGCAAACTGCCCTTGTCAATGTTCTCCTTAGCCCAACGCTGGGTGTTTTTCGTAAACTGCTCGATGTCCCCGATGTTTATTGAAAACCCGGCGGCCATCGGGTGCCCCCCACCCCCTAAAATCAACTCTTCCTGGGCTAGTATCATATCTAAGACGTGAACGGCTTTTACCGAACGCGCAGAAGCCTTTCCCACTTCTCCGTCAGTTGAGATAACAATAGCCGGCTTTGCATACTCTTCTACCAGCTTTGACGCCACAAGACCAATAACTCCTTCGTGGTATTTTCCCGAAATTACAAGAGCGTGCTCGTCAGCCTGGCCCTTTGCTTCTTCCAGGGCCTTTTCCGCCAAACGCTCGACGAGCAGTTGCCTATTTGTGTTGGCGGAGTTAACGAGTTTCACAAGCTCCTGCGCTCTTTTCCGGCTTGTGGTGCACACCAGCCTTAGAGCCTCAATTCCATGCTCCACCCTTCCAGCAGCATTTATCCTGGGAGCAACTAAAAAGCCCACCTCATACACGCCCATTTTTTCTATTTTAGCGCTTTCAAACAGTACCCTCAGGCCGGGGCGGTGGGTATTTTGGAGAGCACTCAGCCCGTGTTTGACAAAGGACCTGTTTACTCCAACTAGCGGGATCTGATCCGCCACCGCCCCAATTGCTACCAAATCGAGGGGGTCGTATCCCGGATTTATGAGCCGCGCAAAGATATACGAAACCGTGGCCCCGCTTACTTTGTTCGTGTGGAGAACGGCCGTAGCTTTCGGCAATGCGCCTCCTTTTTGATGATGATCACTGACAATAACGTCAATACCGTTGTCTTTCAAGTGCTCCACGGCCTCGTGTGCCACGATCCCATTGTCCACCGTTATTACAAGATTAATCCCATCGTTTTCCTTCAAGATTTCTTTCAAGGATGAAGGGTTTAGTCCATATCCGTCCTTGAACCGGTCTGGTATATAGGGCCTTACGTCTGCCCCTTTTGTATAGAGAGCCTCCCACATAATGGCCGCGGCGCATATCCCGTCCGCGTCATAATCTCCGTATACTAAAATTTTTTGTTTTTCTCTAATCGCCTTTTGAACCCTATCTAGTGCACGCTCCAAATGCTTTTTTGACACACCAAGGTCGTCTGGGGTAAAAGCGCGTGGGTGTGGGGGGTGTAGAAAATCTCCTTCTTCTCTTTTGCCGATACCTCTGTTTTTAAACAGGACACTTCGAACCTCCTCCAGGCCTTCTCCTTCTTTCAATTTCGCCGGTATTTCCCACTGAACTTTATTCATACGCTATACTTTGCTATATGGAGCTCAGAATACCACAACATGTGAGAAATTTAATGGATAAGTTTGCAAAAGCAAACTACGAAATTTACATCGTGGGGGGTGGCGTGCGGGACATGCTAATGGGCAAAGCGGTGACGGACTGGGACTTTACCACTAATGCTAAACCGGAGGAAATACTCGCACTGTTTAAAAACGCGTATTATAACAACAACTTCGGAACGGTGGGAATCCCGGCAGAGGACGAAGACCTCAAGCCCCACGAAGTTACGACTTTCCGTACGGAAGGCAGATATAGCGATAGCAGACGCCCGGATAGCGTGCGATGGGGCAGGTCAATTAAAGAAGACTTGACACGGCGAGATTTTACGATAAATGCTATGGCAGTGGGCCGCAGAGGAAAACTAATTGATTACTTTGACGGCACAAAGGACCTAAGTCAAAAACGCATCAGGGCAGTTGGAAACCCACACGAGCGCTTCAGTGAGGATGCTCTGCGCATGATGAGGGCGGTCAGAATCGCCAGCCAGTTAAACTTCACCATTGAGCCAAAAACCAAAAAAGCCATAGCCGAGCAGGCAAGTAGTATCCGAAAAATTGCAGCCGAGCGCGTGCGGGACGAGCTTTTAAGAATACTCTCTTCCCCCCATCCGTACGAAGGCGTTGTGCTACTGCGAGAAGTTGAGCTAGTCAAAGAAATTTTGCCAGAGTTTGAAGAGACTTTTGGCGTCGACCAGATCTCTCCCGGAAGGCACCATATTCACGACGTCGGCACGCACCTGCTTATGAGCCTAAAGTACACCCCCAGTGAAGACTCAATTACCAGGATGGCCGCGCTTATTCATGACATCGGAAAACCGCTTACCCGAAAAAAGCGAGGAGAAATAATCACATTTTACAATCACGAAATAACAGGTGCCAGGATTGCCAAAAATATTGCAAGGCGGCTAAGGCTTTCGAAAAAGGACTCCGACAAGCTGTGGAGGCTTGTCCGGTATCACCAATTTACGGTAGAAGAGCACCAAACTGACTCAGCCTTGAGGCGTTTTATTAAAAATGTCACCCCAGCGTACCTAGACGACATCCTGGCTCTGCGCACCGGAGACAGGTTGGGGAGTGGGGCGAGAGAGACCAGCTGGCGGACGGAAGAGTTCAAGGCCCGCTTGGTGGAAGTCCTAAAGCAGCCTTTTACCGTCCACGACCTCAAGATAACGGGGCATGACGTCATGCGCGAGCTTGGCATAAAGCCGGGTCCGGAGGTGGGGAAAATTTTAGAGGAGCTGTTTAACGAGGTGGTAGAAAAAAAGCTTCCCAACAAACAAGCCGAGTTGACTAAGAAACTAAAAGATCTTCGTCGCCGATAATCATTACACGGCTTTCGGCAAGTATGCCTTGAAGGAATGGGTCGCGACGCTTCTTCCTAAAGTCAAACTCCTCCCTCGTCATTACGGTGTAGTTTATCTCCCGACCGCGCCTCGACTCCTCTGCCCGAATAATGCTTGAAAGCTCGTTAAGCCCCACCTTGCCTACCACCAGAATCTCCACCTCCTCGTCGCTTACCCGCTCTTTCCACCGCACAAAGCGCCCCGAAAACATCACAAAGCTCAAGCTTCCAAGCTTGCTTTTATTTGAAACGATAGACCCTCCAATGCCCGTTGACTTTGCGACAATGGAAATAAGATCTCCAAAAAGGGGATATTCCTTTCTTGGCCAATAAAGGAGCCTGTTTTTCCTCTGCTCTTTTTGCAAAATCCCCGCCCGCTCAAGCTGTCCAAGCTCCCGCCTTACCGAGTTAATCTCCTCGCCAATTGCTCGCTCAAGGCCACGCACATGGTACTTCTCGGAGGGGTTGCTGAAGAAAAGCTCCAAAAGCTTCACCCTTACCCGCGCAGTTATTATGTCTCCGATACTAGCCATCTCTCAAGTGTTGCGGGCAGGCTTACTAATTGTATACCACATCACTGCCAGTTGGCAGAGCTTCTATCCAAACTTTTCCTCTAACGATAGGGACCTCTTCTCCGTTCTTGTCAAAAAACAAGAGCCTATCTTCAAATCCTTCTTTCTCCCAAGTCCCCTCTATCACATTTCCGTTTTGAAACACAATCGCCTCCCCCCGCCCGTACACTTCGTCATAATTATGCAGCTCTTCGTCCACAAACACCTCTTGATCAACAAATATAACAACCACATTCTTTGCCGTTACACGGACGTTGTCGTTTGACAGGTCAACCGCCTCCTTCCCGCCATTGCTTCTCAAATATTGATTGTTCACCTCGTCATATTCCCAAGTTACATCGTAAAGTGGAGTGCCTTGCCAAAAGCCAAAGGAAATGACCCTGGCCTCTGGCCCCGGAGAAGGACTATCGTCCACAAATTTCCATGACCTAAAAGTCGAGTCCCAAGCTACCCCGTCGGAAGCTACAAAGCCAAACCCCCTCCTTACCGCCTCGGCATACGCAATGTCCGAGTTGACTACTACCTGGTGCTCGTGAGCTAGGTTTTGTACTCCGGGAAGGCGATTAGGGTCCCTCATGCCTAGAGGGAAGGAAGTGTTAAAAAAGATATTAAACGTATTTCCCGACTGTCCGCGGTTCCACCCTAAGTCATTAAGCATAGAAATTGCGTCCACCCTTGGGTCAATTTTACCCGGTTCTTTAAACGGATGGTTTGGGCACTCTTCTACTTTGGTGCAACTGTTATTAGCCCCACCCGTATGTGTATACAAGGGCCTGTCGCCGTACCCTCCGGCCCATTTGACGAAGTTAACCCTAGCGCTCCTGACGGGAGCTATTCGGATGTCATCGGAAGCTGCATCACAGTAAAACACCGCCATATTCCTCGTAATCCCTCCCTCAACGGTAGACTCATACACTACATCCGCACGACTAAGGCCTTCCAGCGGCCTTGCGTCTGCATTGTTTTCGACCATGACCAGGAGCGGGCGCCTGCTCTCCCAAATCTCGCGCTCGGCAGTTGAGTATAGCAGGCCGTTTACCGGGCATTCCTCTGTTTTGGGAAGCTCGGCCGCGCGTGCTCGGGCTGCCTCAAGCCCTTCTGGTGACGCGTCTGTTTGTCCGCCCGCAACTATGCTAAATATCGCCCACGAGATGCCCGCGGATATAAGATAAATCCCCAACATTCCGGCTATCCAATAAAGGTATTTTTGTCTTTTGTCCTGGTTCATAATGGCTTGCGTGCTTCTCTTATAGCCTTTTGCTCTTCTTTTGAAAGCTCGTATTTACTTGTAGCAGCTTTCACAGGTTTTGTATAGACTCGTGTCCTGTCGCGCGTGTGGAGCCCCGTAATGACGACTCCGGTATCGTGGCGGTCAAGGAGTGCCAAAGAAAAGCTTTGGTCTCCGCCCGTTTCATTAAACGGATTAAAGCGTACAAGTCCAACTTTGCTTAAATGAAAGCCCGTCTCTTCATGAAGGCCCTCCACCGCCTTTTCAATTTTGAGTATAGATCCTTTATGGCTCGTCTGTGTGTCAACTATCTGGTCCAGTACCTTCATTAGGTCCTTGGCCTTTGCGTTTTTAGTGAGTCTCATATAGTGAGTGTATAGCTTGTATAAAATACCACTTAGCACTAAAAGCCACAGTAAAAAGCCTATCATAAAAATAGGGATTACCCCCAGTAGCTCCTGCATGTTGAGTAGTAGTGTATCCTAGATATAATGCAAAAGCTATGGTTCCCTCTGCTAAAAAAGTCATCAAAGTTCTAGGCAAGCTCGAAGGAAACGTCCCACTTGAAGTGTTTAAGAAGCCGTATGAAGTATTGGTGTCTACCATGCTCTCATCACGCACAAATGACGACACCACGCTTCCCGTCGCTAAAAGACTACTCAAGGTAGCGCCAAACCCCGAGGCGCTTTCCAGATTATCCGAAAAGCAGCTTGAGAGGCTGATTTACCCTGTCGGTTTTTACAAAACTAAAGCTAGGCACTTGAAAAAATTGGCGCTTCTATTGACTAAAGAGTACAGCTCACAAGTGCCAAGCACCAGAGAGGGGCTGATGAAACTGCCAGGTGTTGGCAGAAAAACGGCAAATCTCGTTTTAACAAGAGCGTTTGACAAGCAAGCCATATCAGTAGACACACATGTTCATAAAATCAGCAACCTCCTTGGCTGGGTAAGCACCAAAACCCCGGAGCAGACTGAACTGGAGCTTATGAAAGTAGTTCCCAAAAAACATTGGAAAGACATTAATCGCCTAATGGTTACCACGGGCAGAACGTTTAAAACCAAGGGGGCGGTAGGGCAGTTTTTGAAACAAAATGGGCTCTTGAAGTGAGAGCTTGCATCTCAATTAAAAAGCGGCGATTGCCACGGCAAATCCATTTTGGGCATAAATGCAGCCCCAGACGTATTCCCCTCCGGTAATAAGCTTACTATGCCCCAATGTATTTTGCCAGAGGTCGGCTGCCTCCTCGGCAGTCTGCGCCCCTGAAAGGAGGAACTCTGACAGGTTGTAGGTGTCGTAAATCCACTTGAGCTCCTCTCGGCGCTCCGGCAAGCTGTGAAACCCCTCGTGGCCATCAAGCGAACCAAGGGTCAAAAGTTCATTTAATCGAAGTGAGGCTATGGTGCAGATTTCGTCCCGGGTGCCAAGCCCGCTCACTCCATTTGCCATACGCCTCCGGTTGACCACTTCCCACAATTGAGGGCCACTAAAATACCCCACCGGGGCGGACTCTCTAGTTGGGGTGGGAGTAGGAGCTGCTGCGGGGGGCAGTGTAGGAGCCGGTTGTTCTACGGCCACTGAAGCCAAGCGTTTGTTCTCTGAAAGAAGGTCCGAAAAAACGGTATTCAGTCGTTTGTGCGTACCCACCGACCCTTGGGCATACCCCACAGTGTATGCCACCAGTACCACAATAGACGCAAATAGCACTCCGGCAATTATACGGAGCACCTTCACAATTGGACTTTCTTTTTGTGTCATGTTTTCAGCAGTATCGTCGTCGGGCCGTCCAAAACCGCATTTATCTTCATGTATTCGCCGAATACTCCTGTTTCAACGAGAATGCCCAGGCTGGTTAGCTTTTCTACAAACGCGTTATATAGCTCTCTTGCTTTGTCAGGCCAGGCAGCGCGCACGAACGAAGGTCTATTTCCTTTTTTTGTGTCTCCATACAAGGTAAATTGTGAAACTACCAAGACGGCACCGCCAGCATCCAAAAGAGACCTGTTCATCTTTTGCTTCTCGTCGGGCATAATGCGCAGTTTTGATAACTTTTCAGCAAGCTTTGTAGCTTGCAGTTTTGAGTCGTCCGACTTTATGCCCAGTAGCACTAAATATCCGCTGCCAATTTTCCCTACTATTTTGTTTGCTTCAACGCTCACCTCTGCACTACTAACCCTCTGCACAAGTGCCTTCATGCTCGTATTGTAGCAAACTAAATATTGAAACTATGAATTGGGGTGTTTTCGCCGGCTATACTTACCGCGTAGCTCCCCTCTGGAAGGTTACGGAATATCGCAAGCCCTAAACCCTGGCTACTGGTGTGAACGGTTTTCACAAGCTCCTCACCCACATCGTTCCTCACGCTTAACACCACTAGGGTGTTTTCCTTCCCCTCGACCATTATAAACGTCGCACTTCCAAACGTCCTCGACTGAACACGGCTAATTTCTAACTCCGGCTCCGCCGCTTGTTGCGAAGGGTATAAGTTGCTGATCGCCGCGACGTCGCTCTCCTGAAGTGAGGTCCTCGGGCCAGTATAGCTTGCCTCCATTACTGATCCGGCAACCTCAGAATGCGCAAGCCCTAGGGCGTGCCCAAGCTCGTGGAGGATAATCGTCCCGAGGTCGATGTCGCTGTTCCATGCTGCCTCACCGGGATCCAGGGCTATGTCAAATTCATCAGTTTGAGTACCAAAGGAAGTAGTCGCAAGAACACCAGGAGCGTTCAACCCAATCCACCCAATGTCGTTGTGCCCGTCGAATTTGCGCTCCCCGGGACACTCGGCTATCAACGACGGACAACGATCGTGCCCCTCCGAAAGGCTAAATACGACGTTCGTCCCCTGAGCGCTGGCCCACGTTTGAGTAGCCCCGGCAACTGCCTCAAACACTTCCGACTGAACTAAATAGGAAGGCGTGGACAAGTGGCTGTACTCGACTGAAATAGTATCGTTTGAAGTGTCTTCGTCGACCAAATTGTCCCAAAAAATCATATTTTGGGCATGTTCATCTCTGACATGAGTAGCCACCTCACCATCCACCAATACAAAGTCAATTGTAACCACCTCATCCAAGGCACGCGCTTCTTTGGGCAAGAGAAAAAGAAAAAAAACTGCCAAAAACGCAAATCGCATCATGTCAAACAATCTAGCAGGGAAAAAGAGAAAGGTCAATCGTGGGGTGCAAATGGTATAATGTACATGCCTGGAAGGAGGATAATCGCCCCGACGGAGTTTTCCATCGGGGAGGAAAGTCTAGGCAGCAGAAGGCAGGGTGTTCCGGATAAATCCGGAAACGGGCAACCGCTAGTCCTCCGGGCGTTAGTCCGGGGGGCGTTGGGTAATTGACCCCAACGCAGAGCAACAGAGACGAGTTCCCGACAGGTTTAAAGCTTGTCGGGAGGTGAAACGGGCAATCCTCCCCGCTGCAATCTGCGAACTGGCCGTTTGAGGTAGCCTTCCCGAGGCCAAAAGTCAGAGCATAGAGAGATGATTATCGAGAAACAGAACCTGGCTTACTACTTTCCAGGCGCGCAAAGGCCCCGGCACTGTCGGGGCTTTTATGTGCTTTCCTTCTTAAACACAAACTCTTCAAGGAGTACCTGAAGCGTAATCACAACCGGCACGGAAACCAAAGCTCCGGTAGCGCCTGCCAACTTGAGCCCCGTCACTAACGCAAGAAGCGTCACAACGGGAGAAACCCCAACCGAGGATTGCATTACCTTTGGGACGATGAGGTAAGCTTCCAGCTGTTGGATAAGAAAAGTAAGTGCTGCGACCGCAAGTCCAGTGAACGGAGAAATGCCCAACCCCACAATGATAGCCGGGACCGCAGCAATGATCGGGCCAATGTTTGGTACAAGCTCGAAAATACCCGCGATAATGGCCAATGGCAGCGCAAATGGGATATTCAGAGCAGTCAAGCCAACATATGTACTCACCCCTACAATTATCATTAACGAAAGCTCGGCACGAACCCACCCACCCATCTTCCGCTCGAGGGCGTTAATCACTTTTTCTACGCGCTTTTGCTTCCGTTCATCCCGTAATAAAACCCCCAAATGATCATCCAGCTTGTCGCGAGCAACTAAAAAGTAAAGTGCAAAAACAAGGACCGTTAATACGCCAATTATATTCGAAAATATACCCACCCCGATACGCAAGCTCTCTGAAGTGATCTCGCTAATCCTAGCCTGGAGATCGGCCTCGATTTGTGAAATTATCTGTTCAGGAACATATGCCTCCTGGAGGTACTGCGTTGTAAACGTTTCGAAAAAGCGCGTAGTTTGCTCGATCATAACCGGAACAATCTGTGCAATTGAAAAGCTCACCAGGGCAATAACAACCACGTACAGAATGATGACCGAGAGGGCTCGAGGAATTTTGAAACGCTGGAGTCTCGTAACAGTCGGGTTTAGTATCGTCATGATGAGCAGAGCTAAGAACACTTGAAATAAAATATCGCGCACCAAATATAAAAACCACACAAAGCCTAAAAATACCACGGTGAATACCACGGTTCTATGGGAAATCTCTATTTTCCTGGGAATGTCGGCGTCCATAGTCAAGGATACCATTTTCCAACGGTCGCTTCTACTTTTTTTGGGTAGTCTGGCGAAGCCACGTCAAACCAATGTATTCGCTTGTCTCTTTTAAACCATGTCATTTGCCGCCTGGCATACCTTGCTTCTGCTCGCGCCCAAGCTTCGCTAAACTCTCCATCGCCCGCTCTCCCCTTCAGCCATTTGCCCGAGCCTTTATACCCCAACGCTTGCATGCTTTGATGCTCGTATCCGACACCGCTTTCCAGAAGGTCTTTTACCTCTTTTTTAAACCCTGCCCCTATTCGGCTGCGGACCCGTGCGCCAATTCGCTCGACTAGCTCTTCTTTTTCAAGGTAAAGCCCCAGCAGTAAGGCCTCGTAATGGTGCTTTTTGTAAAAAACCTTTTCCTTACTGGAGGCGACCTCAATCGCCCTCACAAGCCGGACACGATTTCTCTTGTCTGAACTGTTTAGTTTTGCTGCCCGCATAGGAGCAAGGTGTGCAAGCATGTCAAATAGCTCAGCTACGAACTTTTTCTCCAAGTGTTTCCGAAGCGCCTCATTTCTAGGGATAGCAATTGTGTCAATGCCATCAACAACCGCACTTATGTAAAGACCAGTACCCCCCACAAGTATGGGCAAATGTCCAGACCTGAAAATAGTGGAAATTGCATTGTGGGCAAACTTCGCGTAGTGTGCCACGCTAAACTCCTCGGTTGGCTCAACCAAATCATATCCCCATACTTTAACGCCACCAATCAAGTAGTATCCTCCAGCTTGCGAATTTACAAGTTTGAACTTCGAGTTTACAGGCAAATCCTTGCCGGTGCCAATATCCATCCCTTTGTAAACCTGTCTTGAGTCGGCCGAAATTATCTCGCCGTCAAACCTTTCGGCCATTTTCAAAGCCAAACTCGTTTTGCCGACTCCGGTGGGTCCGACTATGGCAAGGAGCTTATCTGCCATTTTTCAAGTAATCCCTCAGGGCAAGTCGGTTATCTTCATACACAAACCGTCCAAGGGCTTCGTCCGGTGTCACCCACTTCGGCTGCCCCTCATACGAGCTCGTCAGCTTGCCCGAAAGCCGAGCAGTGTAGGCGGCCGTAAGGTGGTCTACACCAAACCGCCTGACCGTATAAGTTCCGAGGTAAGCCTTCTCGGTTATCCTCATGCCCGTTTCTTCCTTTACTTCGCGGGTGAGGGCGGCTTCCATATTTTCCCCTCGCTTTAGGTTTCCCCCGGGTAGCGCGTATCCGTTTCGATATGACAAGTCAATTACCAAGATCTTTTTGTTTTTTTCGAAAATGGCCACGGCCCCCGAAGCAAAAGGTGGAACTTCCAAGTGTATGAGCTTATCAAAAGCAATTCTTAAAAATGTCAATATTCTCATGACGACACAAAAAGCGCCGAGACGAATGCTAATGCCTTCATAAGTGCCCAGGTTACCTTTTTTTGGTTTGCGCCATGGGCATATTTTACATTGATATGCTATAATTTGCTATGAGCTCAGAAAGGGGCAGGAAAGTGCACGGCGAGGCGGAGCGCGCACGCGAGAGGGGAGAGTCCCTTGAGGCGCTCAAAATTTACGACGAAGCAACGCTCGTGTACCAAGAGGACGGCGACATGCTCGGACTCGCAGAAGTACAAAGCGCCAGGCAGCTCACGTTTGGGCACCTCCACGACAAAACCGGAGACAGTGTTTTTTTGATACTTGGCAAGTACGCCGCCATGTCCGCGGTAGAAATAGCCGAAAAATACGGCGAGCCGGAAAGTCTTGCCTTGCCATACGAGCGGCTGGGCCAAGCACACGAGGCTCTTGGAGAGCTCGACCAAGCAATTGAGTATTACAAAAAGGCGGTTGAGGCCTCGAAAAGTTTGTCAGAGTTTCACGACAACAACTCCGTTCGTGCAGAGATTAGGTCGCGCTTGGCTACTGCTGAGCTGAAAAATGGAGACGAGAGTGCGCTTGAGAGAGCTTTGAAAACTATTGACGAAATCAATGAAAAAGAAGTCGGCAAGTACGTGCGCGACGTGTGGGTGTCTGGCGTTTATATGAGGATTGCCGAAGCGACCAATTCAAAGGAGTATTTGGAAAAAGCAAAAGAAATCGTCAATAAAAACGAAGAGTTGGAGCTTCGAAAAAGGCAACTAGAAAAACTCAGCGAGAAACTTGGCTTTTGAGGCGCTGTCCTGCGCGAAACTTTGGGGCCCTGTGGGCGCGGACGCTTTTATACTCTTCCGAGTTGGGTATTTTGACTGTGCGTTTTTTGACCTGAATTGTATAAAACGTCCCGAAGCCCGAAATGACAACTTTTTCCCCTTTTGCGAGAGATCGGCCTACCTCGTGTACAAAAGCATCTACGGCCTCCGCCGCGCCACGCTTTGTTAGGTGAGCTTTCCTGGCCACTTGCTCGATCATGTGTTTTTTTGTCATTTGCGCTAATATAGCTAAAAAAAGATAACTTGTAAAGCGCCGTCCTAGTGGGCAGCCGTCGTTCCCATTGCCCGCACTTCACGTATAACAGTCACTTTTATCTGCCCGGCATACTCGGCTTCTTTTTCCAGGCGCTTTGCAATGTCCCGAGCCAAAATTACGATCGCGTCGTCGTCGAGCTTCTCGTGGTCCACGACCACCCGCACGTCGCGTCCGGCTTGAAAGGCAAGTGCTTCTTTTACGCCTTCGAATGAGTTTGCCATTTGCTCGATCTTTTCCATCCGCTTTACGTAATTTTCGTGGGGTTCGTAACGAGCGCCGGGGCGGCTTCCGGAAATGGCGTCTGCCACCCAAACGATTACTGACTCAAGAGAGGAGAACGGTCTGTCCTCGTGGTGCTCGGCGACGGCGGCAACCACTTCTTTTTGGATGCCGAAACGCTTGGCAATCTCGACACCTTTCGTGACGTGTGTCCCTTCGTCGTCCGTAGCCACTTTCCCAATATCATGAAGGAGCCCTCCCAGGCGGACTATGTTCTCGTCTGCCCCAAGCTCCCGCGCAATCGCCATTCCGATTTTCGTCTCCTCTATTGTGTGAAGGGCCAGGTTCTGCCCGTACGAAGTCCGGAATTTAAACTTCCCAAGCATCGCCAGTATTTCCAAGGGCAAATTATATTCCCCAACTTCTTCGGCGATTTTTTTCCCTTCCTCTAGAAGCACGCCGTCCATGTCTTTTGAAACCTGCCCGACCACCTCTTCTATGCGTGACGGCTGGATGCGCCGGTCTCTAATTAATATCTCTAACGCGCGCCGTGCTATCTCGCGCCTCACAGAGTCAAACGAAGACAGGCGGATGTCCCGCGTTTCATCAAGCTCTATCTCCACCCCGGTTTCTCTCTCAAAAGTGCGTATGTTGCGGCCTTCTTTCCCGATGATGCGACCCTTGGTTTCTTCGTCAGGGACGGTAATCGTTGAGATTGTATACTCTGCAGAGTAGTCGGTGGCACCATGCTTCATCGCGTCCAAAATAATCTCGCGTGCTTTATCGCGGGCCTCCAGTTTCGCGCGCTCCTCGGCATTTCTGATGCGTGCTGCCATCTCGCTTTTTAGCTCGCGTTGGAGCTCGTCTAAAAGCATTTTTTTTGCCTCCTCGGCGCTAAGCCCGGAGATTTTTTCCAGTTTCTTTATATCACTCTTTTTTGCCATAATGGTCAACTTTGTCATGCTAAAATTGGCTCAGCACGACGGAGCACTCGCCATTAAGCGACATATCCAGAAGCTAGTTGTGAAGCTTCAATATTCATGGCTCCCAATTTATTGTACCACCTCTCGCTCTATTTTTCGAATAACTTCCCAGCCGAAACCTTTTCTGGCTAAAAACCCGTATATCTTTTCTTTTCGTTTCTGAGCGTTAAAACGTTTCCATTTATATTCGTTTGCCTCAACCAGCTTTTTGGCGATAGCAACCTCGTCAACCTCGATTTTTTCTAAAACGCTTCTAATAGTCTCCTTGCCTATTCCTTTTTGGTAAAGCTCTGTGCTTAAGGACTTTATTCCCCGCGGCTTAAATGAGAGCCGTTGTTCGACCCACCACTCGGCAAACTTTTTGTCGTCCAGAAGCTCAAGACGCTCAAGTTTTTGCAGCAGTATTCCCTGAAAGCTTTTCGGCGTTTTTTTACGCCTGAACCAACTCTCAACTTCTTTTTTCGATCGCGGGCGAATGGTCACAAACCTCAAAAGGTTTTCATAAACCTTCCGGGCCTCCCCCGCCTTGGAGGCCTTTTCAACCTGTTTATCCGTTAACTCCGCCCCCGGTCTGACACCATGCTTAATTACGCTCTCAAGGTCCGTTTCAAACCCAGGCTTTCCGTCCAGATAGACACTTACCCACTCGGTATCTTTCAACTGTTTAACGGCGGTGACGATTGGCATCAGGAGCTACACTGCTTTAGATTCGCCAATTTCCTTGGGTACTTTTTTCCCGCTTGCCACGTGGTCACGAATTTTTTTCTCAAGCTCGCTTGCGAGCTTTTTGTTGCCTCTTATTTCCTCTTTCGAAGCCTCGCGCCCCTGCGCCAGAACTTCTCCGTTGTAATTGTAAAATGACCCGCTCCTGCCGACTATCCCAAACTCCATGGCCACGTCCAAAATCCCACCCGCTTTGCTAATGCCCTCCTCTGCCATAATGTCAAACTCCGCGACCCGAAGCGGGGGAGCGACTTTGTTTTTGACAATGCGTGCGCGGTGGCGCGAGCCAATTACCACGTCTCCATCTTTCAAGACTTCTATTCGCCTGACGTCTATCCTAACTGAAGAGTAAAACTTCAGAGCAAGCCCTCCAGGGGTCGTCTCAGGGTTTCCAAACATGACGCCAATTTTTTGGCGAAGCTGGTTTGTGAATATCAAAATAGTTTTGGACTTTGAAATAGCACCCGTCAACTTCCTGAGGGCTTGGCTCATAAGGCGTGCCTGAACACCAATGACCGCGTCCCCCATCTCTCCTTCCAGCTCGGCTCTCGGGACAAGTGCCGCGACCGAGTCTACAACTATCACGTCGAGCGCACCGGAGCGAATTAGCGTTTCTGTTATCTCGAGTGCTTGCTCTCCGGTATCCGGCTGGCTAATCAAGAGGTCATCTAAATCAACGCCGATAGTATCGGCACGGGTCGGGTCGAGAGCGTGCTCGGCGTCCACAAACGCCGCTTGCCCGCCCGCTTTTTGTGCCTCTGCCACGACGTGGAGCGCAAGAGTCGTTTTACCGGATGCCTCGGGACCGTAAATTTCAACAATTCTGCCGCGTGGAAGCCCTCCCACTCCAAGTGCCAGGTCAAGTGCTACAGATCCCGTAGGGACGGTCTCCACGTTCATGCCTCCTGCCCTTTCCCCAAGGCGCATAATTGAACCCTTGCCGTACTGTTTCTCTATTTGGCTCATGGCCATTTTAATAGCTTGAAGCTTTTGCGAGCCACTGCCGTTTTCTGGGGTTGAAGTTTTCGCTTCCTTTTTCCTTCTCTTCGCAGCCATACCTACATCCTATATATCACCCGCTGTGGTAAAATACAAGGAGTAGGATGGAAGGCGACAACTTAAAAGAGCAGAAGGCCAAAACAAAACCAGATATTGATGCGGTCGTTGACCTGGTTTCGAACCCTGACGACAACAGTACAAAAGAGTGGGTACTATCAAACATAAGAGGCATTCGAGAAACGGTAAAAACGGCAAACACGAAACAGTGTACTACCCGGCAAGTGGTATAGATGTCCTAAGAGTGGTGGCTACCTGCTGTCCCTACAGGCTCATCCTGGTCGACACAGACGAAAATACCTTGGGGCAGACTGAAGAGCAACTTTCCAAAATTGGTATCAAACCAGACAAAGTAGAGACTTACCAAGAAGACAGAAGGGACATATGGTTTGTATTTAACGGAAAGAACCGATTGGTTACAGAAATAATGGCAGATGCGCGAACTGTCAATCTGAAGGAGTTGGGGATAAATCAAGTTGACGTACTATAAGGTGGACCCCATTGTCAATACAGTAAACGGTTAAATTATAGAGTTAATTTTCACCTCCTTTTTTGATAATAAATTTCAGCTGGTGTTTTGTAGTTAAGAGATTCATTTATTCTGTCATAATTATAGTCTTTAATATAACTGCTAATTCCCTGGTATGCCTCACTAACT
>Ga0210057_1003478_pt1 | contig 21666 bp, 21 predicted proteins | sample CryGeyCG2114_010_2_FD_183968 | JGI IMG/M metagenome (GOLD analysis project Ga0210057, IMG submission 183968) | Groundwater microbial communities from aquifer - Crystal Geyser CG10_big_fil_rev_8/21/14_0.10 (SPAdes) (version 2) | ecosystem: Environmental > Aquatic > Deep subsurface > Groundwater ...
GAACAAAAAGTGAGCCATATGTTAAACTTACTAATCTTCTGTTGGCGGCCAAGGATAGTCATATAAAAGTTCAAAAACTGATTGTTCAGTCTGGAATTTTAAGAAAAAGCTTGGGGTAATTTCACTTGTATTTTAAGCAAGAAAGAGTAGAATTGCCCGTGCTATATGTATAAAAAAATGAAGTTTTTAGATTGTACACTGCGCGATGGAGGGTATTACACCGGTTGGGATTTTGACGAGGAGATCGTAAATACCTATCTTAAGTCAGTAGAAAATTTACCCATAGACGTTATAGAGGTTGGGTATCGCAGCAATCCTCACGAGGAATATTTAGGAGAGTTTTTCTACTTGCCTACAGAAACATTAGATAAAGTGAAAAGTTTGGCGCCATCAAAAAAGGTAGCCATCATGTTTAATGAAAAAGAAATTTTACCAAAGGATTCAGAGAAATTACTTAAATCAGCAATAGAGAAAGTGGATTTAGTGCGATTAGCCGTTGATCCCAAACGATTTGATGACGCTCTAGTGTTGGCAAAATCAATTAAAAAACAAGGCTTTGAGGTGGCTATCAATCTTATGTATGCGTCTAAATGGATGTATGACAAGGATATACTAAAGAAATTACCAAAAATGAATGGGGTTATTGAATATTTCAATATCGTTGATTCTTATGGTGGGATGCTTCCAAAAGAAATAAAAATGGTGGTGACGGCCGTAAAGAAGAGGCTGAAAATTAAACTTGGATTTCATGGGCACAATAATCTGGAGCTTGGTTTTGCAAATGCACTCGTGGCCATGGAAGCTGGGTGCGAGTTTATAGATGGGACAATGACAGGCATAGGCCGTGGCGCTGGAAATATGAGAACTGAATTATTTTTGTCGTGGGCCTCAATGAAGTCCGGAATAAAGGTTGATTTTGATATATTAAGCAATGTCGTTTCTATGTTTGAAAAGTTGAAGGAGAAACATCAATGGGGTACACACTTGCCATATATTGTTTCTGGTCTAGGTTCATTACCACAGAAAGATGTGATGAATTGGGTCACTAAACGCCTGTATTCTATGAACAATATCATGTATGCATTGGAGAATAAACATACAGGGGGGAAAAATGGTTTCAAGCTTCCGGGTATAAGGGAATCAGAAAGATATTTAAAGACACTACTTATTGCCGGCGGGTCTAATGCTGTGCATCACAAAACTGCAATTAAAAAATGGATAAGCAAGCACAAGAAAGATACGTTGCTTATTCATGTGAGCGCCAGGAATGCAAAACACTATAAAGATATTGATGTTCCACAATTTGTGTGTCTTGTTGGTAATGAGGGACACAGACTCGAATCCATGCTAGGGGAAGTACATCCAAATCTTAGATGCATCCTTCCTCCATCTCCGAGAGAAATGGGGGAATATATTCCTACCAAAATGAAAGATAAAGCACATGAACTATCTGATGTTAAGTTTACTGAAAAATATAAAGACTCAGGAACTGCGATAGCAATTCAGTTAAGTATTGATGTTGGGGCGAAACACTTATATACAGCTGGATACGATGGTCACAGCGGTCCTTCAATAGAAAAAAAAGACTACGAGGTATCTAGGGAAAATGACTATCTATTTGACATCTATACGAAAAATATTGGTGTGATACATACCCTTACACCTAGTGACCACACGTTGCTTAAGACTTGCTCGGTGTATGGTGAAGTTAATTAATTTTTATGAAATACATTGTAGTTATTCCAGCTCGCTATGAATCAAGCCGACTGCCCGGTAAGCCGCTTATTAAAATAGCTGGAGTGCCGATGATTGAACGCACGTACAGACAATGTTTAAAGGCGGTGCCAAATACACAAATTGTTATCGCCACAGATGATGATCGTATTAAAGACCACGGTGAAGCCATTGGCGCGAATGTAGTCATGACGCCTTCGGATTGCAAAACAGGGACAGATAGAGTGGCATCTTTATTGGATAGCCTAGATGCGGATGTATTCATTAATGTACAAGGAGATGAACCGATCTTTGATCCAAAAGATCTTTCAGACATGATAGCTGAAGCGGAAAAGGGAGAACATGGTGTTGTAAATGGCTACAGTCCAATAACAGACGAGGATCAATTCAGAAGCAGGACGATACCTAAGGTTGTTTTTGGAAACGATGGAACACTTATGTATATGTCTCGTAGTCCAATACCGTCTAATAAACAAATGGAGTTTAAAAAAGCCTGGCGCCAGATTTGTGTCTATAGTTTTTCCAGAAAGGCACTTGAATTATTTAGATCACAGAAGGAGAAAACCACACTTGAAGAGATTGAAGATATTGAGATACTGCGTTTTTGTGAGTTGGGCATACCGGTTAAAATGATCCCACTCTCAGACCATTCAATTGCAGTTGATGTTCCCGAAGATGTACTGCGGGTAGAAAAAGCTATACGAGACAGAAATTTAAATTAATGGACCCTCAGCAATACGATTGCATAATTTTTGATTTTGACGGAGTCATCTTAGATTCTATGGCTGTTCGTGATGAAGGATTCAAAAAGGTGCTTGAGAATTTTGGTGACGATAGGATTTCTCATCTCCTTAAATATCACAGAGAAAATGCCGGCTTGTCTCGTTATCATAAATTTAGATATTTTTATGAAAAGATACTTGATGAGTCCGTAACTGAAGAAATAATCAATGATCTCGCGGAAAGATTTTCAATAATAATGAAAGGGATTCTTATTGATAAAAATTTACTAATTCAGGATTCTATCTCGTTTATTAAAAAATATCACGAGCGAATTTCTCTATACATTGCTTCTGGGTCAGATCAGGAAGAACTTCGTTATTTATGTCAAAAACTTGGTATTGATAAATATTTTAATAAGATATACGGCTCACCGACAGTAAAGTCAGACTTAATCAAAAAAATTATTGAAGAGAACAAGCATAAAGCCAAAAAGGCTGTTATGATAGGAGACGCATATAACGACAAAGATGCGGCAGAAGTGAATGGCGTAATATTTTGGGGATATAATAACGAAGATTTGCGTGATGATGGGGTTCTGTATATTAATAGTCTTAAGGCGCTATGAAAACATATTTAGTCACAGGGGTCGCAGGATTTATTGGTTCTGCTATTGCTAGGAAACTCCTAGAAAGTGGGCATAAGGTAGTTGGTATTGATAACTTCTTAACTGGACTAAAGGAGAATATTCCATCTAAAGCAAAGTTTTTCAAGGCGGATATCTCTAAAATGGGGGAGTTAAAAGCGCTAAACAAGTTTAAATTTGACGCAGTCTTGCATTTGGCTGCGCAGACTTCTGCGGAGATAAGTTTTGAAAATCCGACAAAAGATTTGTTGATTAACTCTTTAGGGACGCTGAATTTACTTGAGTATTGCAAGGACCATAAAGTTAAGAGGTTTATTTATGCCTCATCCACTTCCATTTATGGTGATGTCGACGAAAAGCCTGTTTCCATAACCAGAGCAGCCAATCCTAAAAGCTACTATGGAATTACAAAGTTAGCGGGCGAACATTATGTCCAGACCTTTTCGGACCGCATGAACACCACAATTTTCCGTATATTTAATGTTTATGGTCCAGGGCAGAATATGGGTAATCTGAAACAGGGTATGGTCAGTATCTACATGTATTATTTTATGAAAAATAAGCCCGTGATAGTTAAGGGCAGTAAAGACAGGTTTAGAGATTTTACTTATATAGATGATATTGTTAATGCTTGGGCTAAAGCCATTGATGCGCCAAAAACTTATGGCAAAACATATAATCTCGCTGCGGGTAAAAAGACCACAGTAGAGCAGCTCCTGAAACACGTGGCTTTAAGCTGGGGCAAGCCTAGTTATCCTATTGAATATGTCGGAGGAACACCCAAAGACCAATTTGGTTCATATGCGGATGTGAAGCCTATAATTAGAGATTTAAACTGGAAACCAAGAGTAGGCCTCAAAGAAGGACTTGATAATTTTGTGAAGTGGGCTAAGGATAACTCTGAAAGATGGTGATAAATTAAGACTGCAACAAGAGTAGACACTCTCATTTTGGAGATTCATGCAAGGGGTACGCTTTGAGAAAAAGAGGAATACTGGTGATGTTTCGATATTTTGAAAAGTGCTGCATAGTTGAAATGGTGTCAAGTGGGGACGATGAAACACGTGGCGGTCATTTTTCTACAGACTCAAGTTGCTTTGATCTATATGATGCAAATCAAAGAAAACATTGAATTATAGATAATCTCTCTTTAATCTAATGTTACAACGATGACATTGTTTAAATTCAGTATGAAAAAAGGCAAAATGGGCGAACAATTCATGGCCCGTGATGGCAAGTATATTTTGCGGGCCAAGGCCAAGCAATTTCCAATTAAGACCGCTATGCACCTCTTGTTGAAAGCCCTACGTCGTCAAAGGGCTTTCGTGACCTACTTTTGGGACAAAGAACAAGCGGAGCGCATTGCCTATATTAAGAATCTGTATGGTGGGTCGCCGATGGGTACGACCATGTCCGAGGCTCTTCAGATTTATAATGCCGTTTGCGCAACCTCAAAAATCATGGGGGCAATGGCGGAAGTAGGGGTTCATAAGGGTGGTACAGCCCGCATTATAAGTGTGGCAAGAAGGGAGAGTGCCAAAGCGCTTCATCTGTTTGACACCTTCGGAGAGGGTCTCCCTCAGCCAAGCGAGCATGATGATTATAATTGGAAGAAACATGCGTTTAAGATTTCAGAGAGTGAATTTGACGCAATTAAGGATGCGTTTGCCAGCGCTAATAATGTCCATTTTCACCGTGGTCTATTCCCTGTGGATACCGGTCACGCGGTAAAAGACAAACGGTTCTCGTTTGTCAATCTCGATGTCGATTTATATCAAAGCACGAAAGATAGTCTGGAGTTCTTTTATCCTCGACTAAATAAGGGTGGTATTATCATTTCTCACGACTACCGAGGCTCATCTGGTGTCACAAAGGCATTTGATGAGTTTTTTGCCAATAAAACAGAACCGGTAGTGGAACTCTCTACAAGCCAGTGTCTTGTGGTTAAGGTTTAAGATTAATTGCTTAGAATAAACAGCTAGAGGGTTCTTTTTCAAGTAATTCGCCATTCGTTAAATAGATGCAGTCTTTTCTGTTGCTCACGTACTGGATGAATTTTTCAAGCTCATCCCACATGTCATACTTATCAATTTCCCAAGAGTGACCCCATAAATGAAATACTTCTCCCTTTGATAGGGCGATATCAAAAGTTTTTTTTTGCCATGCTTAACCAAGAATACATTGACAAAATAGATACCCCTATTTGGTTAAGCATGGGCGCACGTTGTCGGTAGGGTTCAAGTAGCCGTCCCCAGTAGTATGTATTTTCTGTAAGCTTACGAAAGGGAAATGGGTATACTTGAAGTGTTGTGGGTAGTAGAAAGGGGTCCTCATCAGAAACAATTGCACAAAGTTTCGTGGTGCGTGCTCCAAGAAAGCCGGCCTCCTTCACTAGCTCTACCGATTCGTTTGTATAGAAACCTTTTGGGTAGCAAAACATTTTTACTTCAGCGCACAAAAGCTCCTCAAGCCACTTTTTACTACCAGCAATTTCTTCTCTTTGCTTTTCTGGCGATAACTCACGGAGGTCTGGATGTGTTAGAGTGTGTGCTCCGATTTCTTGTGTGGCGGCAAGGCGCCTAATGTCATCATCTGAAAGGCGATTTGGGCGCAACCGCTTTGCCAAATAAAATGTACCCTTAATGCCGTGGCGCGACAATAAGCTCTAGAGCTTTTTATCTAAGATGTCGCCATCATCCCAACTGGTTGTTACTTTAAGCATGTTTTTGAGCTATCAAGATATACCCATGAGTAAACATCCTGTTTGCGTGGCTATCGTCGTGGCGGTCAAGAAAAATAGCCCAACTACCTAAAAGTTTTAATCCAAAACTAAATATCCGGACAAACCATTTATTGTTAGCGTGGAGGCGCTCAATCCAATACCGGGCTTTAAATTGTGCCATTATGCTCCAATACCCCCCACGTTGCTCGAGTATCTTTACTTTAAACCCCGCATCCTCCGCCAGGCGTTTCAGGCTGTGTTTGGTAAAACGAAAAAAGTCATGTGGCTCATCGTGGAGCGGGTCAAACAGGCTTTCGGTGAGAAGGATTATGCCATTTGGCTTTAAGACTCTGTACATCTCATCAAAAGCCTCGTGGAGATTGTATACGTCTCCCAAGACTTGTGTACAGACAATAGAGTCAAATGTTTCATCTGTAAATGGAATCTTTTCTATCTTTCCGACAACGTCTACGTTTCTCCCTGGCACGACATCTATTTTGATATATTCATCATAACAAAAAAGATTCTGATAGCGAGAGAAACTACCGGCGCCGATGTCCAAGACCTTTCCCTTAACAAAGTGAGCTTGGCGCTTGATTTGCTCATAAAGCTCAATTCTTCCGGTTTTGTAAATGTATGACATTCTAGAACTAGAATTACCCGGGAAACCTTTCTATTATTAGTCGTGCTGATCCGCACTAGTTTCAGCAACCGCCCTTAACTCACCCGTGCCAGTCCTTCCGATGTGTGCAATCTTCAGACCAGCCTTATATAGTAGTTTCGTAAGTGTTGTGTCGGTAAAATGATAGACATGTCCAATGTGAAATGGCCTATTTCGTGACGAGTGTATTGTGTAATCTGGAACTTCTATGATTATTTTACCATTCTTATCAAGAGTAGACACCAACTGCTTTAGCACGTTTAATGGGTTTCGTAGATGCTCAAGGACATGCCACATTGTAATTAGATTGAATCTAATTTGAGGTGGGATATCTTCGGCTTGGTCAAACATACCATCAATATTTTCTTTGTTTATTGAGCTAAAACTGTTGCCAGGCTCTAATCCGTAGGCCATTATTGTTGGATGTTTGAGCTTGAACTCTTTCGGAAAGGTCCCTTCTGAACATCCGAAATCTAACACGTTAATCGAAATATTGGCTTCGATTTTGTCCATGGCTATCCTTTCCGCAAAAGAAATTCTTTCCAGAGCTCTTTCTTTCGATTTATCAATCTCAACAAATTTACTGTTCGCTTTCAAAAAGCCTTTATACAATCCTCTGTATAGACCTGAGGAGTAAAAGTAATCCAAAAATTTTTGGGTCGGCATTGGGTTTGTAAAAACAAGACCACAGCGCGCACATTCTACGGTTGTTATCGGTAAACCGTATCTGTCCTCCTTAGAGATTACATTTAAATGATGACTATCTTCGCAAATAATACACTGAACCACTTCTGTTTTAAGCTCACGGATTGTCTTTTGTTTACTATAGTTTGACACAACTCTTCTTTTTAGTCTATGCAGCTTAGCAAGGATCTTTTCCGCAATAAAATTAAGTTTATTCATAATCAGATGTTATCAAAGACCCATAACTATTACATGGAAAGTTTATTGAAGGTTGGTCTCCAGGGTCGTGTTAAGTTTATTAATAATTGTGTCGACACATTTATCCAGTTCAACGACTGCGGTGTTTAACGTGAGGTCTGGCGATTCTGGAGGCTCATATGGCGCATTAACTCCAGTGAATTGAGGAATCTTTCCCAGTCTTGCCTTTTTGTATAGACGTTTTGGGTCGCGCTTCTCACAATCCTTTATTGGGGTATTGAGGTACACTTCGATAAAGCGTGCGGTTCCAATAGTTTCTTTAGCCATAACTCTGTCTTCTTTGTACGGTGAAATAAATGCTGTTATTACAAGAACCCCTGCGTCATTAAACAATTTCGCCACCTCTGCTACTCGTCGTATATTTTCACTTCTATCTTCTGGATCAAAGCCAAGATCTCTATTCAAGCCGTGGCGAATGTTGTCTCCGTCGAGAACAAAAGCATTAATACCCATCGTAATCAGACGACCTTCGAGAGCATTTGCTATGGTGGACTTACCAGAACCACTTAAACCCGTTAACCAAATGGTATGCGCGGTATGTCCAAGCACTTTGGCTCTGATTTCTGAAGTTACCCCTGATTTTGTTCTGGTGATATTTTTACCAAGACCCCTTTTTTCTAATCGTATCTTGTCTGGTGCCTGCTCAAGGACCATTCCTGCCGCAACGGTGGCATTTGTTATTTGGTCTATTAGAATAAAAGCTCCTGTTTTTTTGTTGCGAGAGTAAGTGTCAAAGGGAATAGGGCGGTGAACGTCTATAGCCGTTCGTCCGATATCATTCTGCGATAATTCCAGCTTGCCCGGCAAAGAGTTGACACCAATTCTAGACAAATCATTGATGTTGAACTTGTAGCGAACATCAGCGATTGTAGCCGGAACAGTAGAAGTCGAAGTCTTTAAGCTGTATGTCTGGCCCGATCGTGCGACTGATTCGCTCATCCATACAATTATTGCGTCAAAAGAGTGACCGACCCTGGCCACATTATTTATGTGCGTTATTACGTCTCCGCGACCGATATCGACCTCATCGTTCGTGGTAATTGTTATGGCCATCGGAGCAAACGCCTCCTTTATCTGTCCGGAAAACGTTTCGATTGATTTTATCGACGTCGTTTTTCCGGACGGAAGAACCACAATTTTATCACCCTTTCTGACTATGCCAGAGCTAATTGTTCCAGCAAAACATCGAACAGTCGCGTTAGGACGTAGAACACATTGGACCGGAAGTCGTAGATCAATCAAGTTCCGATCGGCAACGATTTCGACATGTTCAAGGTGGGTGAGTAGTGGCTCACCCTTAAACCATGGCATATTTACACTAGACTCAACCACGTTGTCTCCCCTTAATGCAGATATTGGTATAAAGTGTAGGTCTTTTATTTCTAATTTTGCTGCGAACGCTCCGTACCCTCGACGGATTTGCTCATATGTATTTTCCTTGTAATCAACCAAGTCCATTTTGTTGATTGCTACAACAACGTGTTTAATTCCAAGAAGAGTGGCAATAAAACTGTGGCGCTTAGTTTGAGTTGTTATACCACGAGTCGCATCGACAATTACAATTGCAAGATCGCAATGAGAAGCACCCGTCGCCATGTTTTTTGTGTATTGCTCATGCCCGGGTGAATCACAAAGTATAAAGCTTCGTTTGCCTGTTGAGAAATAACGATACGCAGTGTCAATAGTAATTCCTTGTTCCCGTTCCGCCTTCAATCCATCTGTAAGCAATGCAAAGTCTAGGTCAACCCCCGATGTTCCATATTGTTTTGAGTCCTTGTAAAATGTTTTTAATTGATCCTCGTACAACATCTTTGAATCGTATAAAAGGCGCCCGATTAGGGTTGATTTGCCGTCGTCGACACTACCGGCGGTCAAAAAACGCAACAGATCCTTACTCTCATGACTTGCAAGATATGACTTGGAATGGGGTTTGCTATTTTTTTTAGAAACTATGATTTTCATACAAATATATACCTGCGAAGTCGTTATGTTTTATTAGCCTCCATGATTATGCGCAAACAAATAACTAACCGGCAGGAATCTCGTGTACTAGAAATATCCAACGCGTTTTTTGTCTTCCATGCTCGCAGTTCCATCGCGATCAATAATGCGCCCTTCTCGTTCAGAAGTTGTTGCCACAAGCATTTCTTCTACTACTTCATCAATACTTTTTGCTTTGGATTCTATTGCCCCGGTAAGGGGGTAGCAACCTAGAGTTCGAAAGCGAACTTCTCTTATATAAGGTTTTTCGTTCGGACTTAGGGGCATTCTGTTGTCGTCTACTAAAATTAACGCCCCATCGCGTTCGACTACGGGCCGATTTTTAGAAAAATACAATGAAACAACCGGAATATTCTCCTTCTTTATATATAGCCAGACATCCGTCTCTGTCCAGTCTGACAATGGGAATACTCGAATTGATTCACCTTTGTTAATCTTCGTATTAAAAATGTTCCACAATTCTGGTCTTTGGTTTTTAGGATCCCATTGATGGCGCTTATCTCTAAAGCTAAATACACGTTCTTTTGCTCGTGATTTTTCTTCGTCTCGCCTCGCTCCACCAAATGCCGCATCGAATCCATAATGTCCTAGCGCTTGTTTCAACCCTTCCGTTTTCATTATCTGTGTGTGTTTTTCTGAGCCGTGATCTAATGGATTAATGTTTGCCTTAACTCCATCTGGATTAATCCAGACCCTCAGATCAAGTCCGATTCGTCGTTTGGTTTCCTCTCTAAATGCAATCATTTCTTTGAATTTCCAGCCAGTATCAATATGTAAAAGAGGAAATGGGATTTTCCCAGGATAAAATGCTTTTCTAGCCAAGTGGAGCATGACCGAAGAATCTTTACCAATCGAGTAAAGCATTACGGGATTTGCAAACTCTGCCGCAACTTCACGTATAATGTACACACTTTCTGCCTCAAGTTCCGACAAGTGTGAAAGAGAATAATTTCTTTGCATGGTCTATTTAGAGATCGTTCTCCGTTGTCGTGTTAGACAAGCACAGTATTTTTTGGCCGCGACTTGCTGTGCTTGTAGTTTTCTATCTTCCATGACCCGTTATGTGCTAACGGTTTCAGCCACTCTATTTTCCTGGCCGGCAACAGTGGGTCGATTTTAGAAGCTCCACCAGCTCGGGGCTCAAGGTTTAATAACATCATCCAATATCGTATCGTTACATTGGAACATAGCGCCCTGAGTTGCGAAACTTGCTTCACTCAACCTTTTTGAGCTAAGGGATGCTCGGGCTGGTTTTTTCTTGGGTTCTGTCGCCGCCACTACTGGAGATCAATAAGTAAGGAAGTCGTGCTCTTTGTGGCTCAGCGTGGTATAATACTATCACCAAACAATATGGTTGTGAACTATCTGGACAATTTAAAAAAAATGTTCCCGTTGCTGTATAAGATCTATGCGCGCATTCAGTTGCATAAGACGTGGCAAGCATCTGATTACTTTATAGTTTCGTTTCCTAAGTCGGGTCGAACGTGGACAATGACATTTTTGGGAAAATACATTTCTCTTTATTTTAAAACACCTTACTACGACCACTTTAGAGTTAAGCCGCTATGGTATAAAGGTCCAAGGCTTGTTTTTTCTCACACCGGATTTGCTCATGACCAATTTAAAAAAGGAAAAAACTTGAGGCACGCATTGGGTACTAATTCCATGGCAAGGCAATTTGAAAGATTGAACAAAAAGAACATCATCTATATTGCTCGGGACCCAAGAGATGTTGCAGTGTCTTACTACTTTCATTGTAAGCATGGTGGGGAAAAGGATGTTATTTGCATGAACCTTGAGCAGTTTGTTAGAGATAAGTATTTTGGAATCGAGGTGATTATAATGTTTATGAATTTGTGGATGAACAAGCGGCACGTTTTCGGGAGTTTTAATTTAATACACTATGAGGAGTTAAGAAAAAACCCAAGAGAGCAGTTTAAGAGATTATTAGAGCTTATAAATATTCCAGTTAAAGAAGCGCTATTAGATGAAGCAATTAAGTTTAGCGACTTTAAGAATATGAAGGAACGAGAAATGCAAAAGAAAATTAATGCCGGTAAAGATTATTCAGATGTTGAAAATCCTGATTCATATCGAGTAAGGAGCGGAAAGTCGGGTGGTTATGTAGAACATTTTAACGAGGATACGCTTAAATATGTAAATTCTGAAATGAGGCTTCTGGATAGACAATATAAATATGGGCCATGAGGGGAGCCTTGGTTGAATAAACAGGTTATCTAGTCGTGGCTCTTTCCGAATTGTAAGATGCTTGGCCTATATTCTATTTGGCTGTTACCTTAGCGGATGCCATACAAAGTAATAATTCAGTCCGACGCCTATAAATCTGGCAACAACGTGGGCCGTAATTAGGCCCAAGATTCCATATTGAGGAAGAAGAATTAAGAAAAGTGCAATTTTCACTACAGGCTGCATTGTTTTAAGGAAGTATAATTCCTTGTTTTTTTTATGTGCCAGAAGTGCCCCATTGGGAAGGGTGGTTGCAATTGCAATCAAAGAAAGAGAATATATTTGCGAATAAAATATTGAGTCGACGTATTGGGGATAAAATGTTTTAAAAAAGACTGGAGCCAGAAGTACGTACACACCAACAAGGATTAAGGTATAGAGCATAAACCATATTGTTCTGCTGGCGATACTTTTCTGTATTTCTTTGAATGAGCGAGTAGTCAATTTTGGTAAAACCAAAGTGCTGAAAATCTTCTTACCCCCTTGGAGTTGTTCTACTGGCGCTATTGCAAATGCATAGATTGCGAGCTGTGCGGCCCCTAGATAGTGAAAAATAATGATTTTGTCCAATTGGTTTGCAATCAGCCCTAGTATTTCCATGACACTTAAATGCCAACCATAAGACAATAGACCAGAGTCTTCCTTGGAATCTTTACTTCCTGGATATGCAGACTTTGTTAGGTAATAGAGAAAGGTCGAAGCAAAAAGGGCTCCCAAGAAGTATACAATTATTACAGAAATCAAGTTTTCGCTTTGTGTAAGGACTGCAATTATTGCTACGACCGGTGCTGCATTTCGTATCGTTCCGTAAAACGACATTCTTTGAAAGTCTTTCTTTCCCGCCAGAAACGCGTTGTAGAGGCCAGCGCTATTTGTGACGGGAATAGTAATGGCAGCAATCAAAAATGAGATTGCTAAAACAATATTGTTATTAAGGTAATAGTAAAAGCTAAGCACGAAGCCACCAAGCAAAATCCCCAAACTCCATTTTATGTTAAGTCGAAATCCTTGCGATAGTGAATCTTCTGCGCCACGTGCAACCGATTGTGATATTGATGTCCCCAGTTGTGTAAGAGAAAAGATTTCTAAAACCCCGACCATTGCCAGGATGAACTTATATGTGCCGTATGATTCCTTTGGGAAAAGACTTGCAAATGCTAGTGAAACCAAAAAACCAGAAAGAACAGCCACTCCATGTCCGAGAGATAGCCAAAAAGTTCCTTTTGTAAGGTAAATAATATCGATTTTTAAAAACCGCTCGCTTCGTCTGAGTTGTTTACCTACCTTTGTAATCAAACTGTGCATGTTCTATAATGGTAGCACGTTGCTAGGTGAATGTGTCCATACCGCTACGGGGTCATCGCTAAATCATTTAACACGATACTAGGTTATAACCTCCCACAATAGACAATGGTAGCGAAGTGAAACCTATGAGCAAAATATACACAGAAGCAATAGAGAGGATTAAAAAGATACCAGGCCTCCACTTCTTCTTGGAAAAGAGCTTCCTGCACTACTTTTGGACGGGGATTGTCTTTACCATCCTCAATGTTTTTCTGCTCTGGCTTTTGATTGATATCTTTCAACTCCACACCGTCCTTGCGAGCACGGTGGTGGTCGGTAGCCTCTTTATCATGCGTTATGTGGTGTATAGAAAGTTTGGGGTGATGTGATTGTTCAAAAGATTTGTCTAAAATATGGCCAAAGAAGTATCTCGAGAAAGAGTGGCAGTGGTTGGTCTTGGATATGTGGGTTTGCCGCTTGCGGTGGCTTTTGCGCGAGCGGGTCTTTCGGTCGTTGGCTTTGACGTGAATTCTCGGCGCATTTCAGAGTTGAGTAGCGGACTGGACCACACCGGAGAAGTGGAGGCGGCCACCATCGTGCGTGCGCGAGTTGAGTTTACCGATGACCCTGTAACACTTGGCCAGTGCCAGCTCATTATCGTGGCCGTACCGACGCCAATTGACACGGCAAAGATGCCCGACCTTTCTTTGCTAATGAGTGCGTCAGAGATTGTCGGTAAGCATATGCGAAAAGGGGCGACCATAATTTATGAATCTACTGTTTATCCCGGTGCGACCGAAGAGGAGTGTGTGCCGACGCTTGAGCGGACATCGGGATTCAAGTGGAAGAAGGATTTTTTTGTAGGTTATTCTCCAGAACGCATGAACCCTGGCGACAAGGAACATACGGTGGAAAAGATTGTGAAAGTGGTGTCTGGGGATACTCCCGCTACGCTTGCGCGAGTGAGCGCTCTTTATCGCCGAGTCTGTAGAGCGGGAGTGCACGAAGCCCCGTCTCTTAAGGTGGCCGAGGCCGCCAAGGTTATCGAGAATGTCCAGCGGGATCTGAATATTGCTCTCATGAATGAGCTTGCGCAGATATTTCATAAGTTAGAGATTGACACTCTTGACGTGCTTACAGCCGCCGGAACCAAGTGGAATTTCTTGCCATTTCGGCCGGGGTTAGTGGGCGGGCATTGTATCGGCGTGGACCCCTATTACCTGACACACAAGGCGGCCACATTAGGACATTCAGCCGAGGTCATTCTTGCCGGTAGAAGCACAAACGACAAGATGGGTTTTTGGGTAGCGCGCGAGGTGGCGGCAAGAGTTGGTAGAGCGGGTAAGTCACCCGCGTCTGCCCGCGTACTGATTGCCGGACTTACATTTAAGGAGAACGTGTCAGACATGCGTAATTCGCGTGTCTCAGATATTTACAGAGAGCTTGTTGTCTTTGGTTTCCGGCCGATGATTTACGACCCGCACGCAGACTCAGAAACAGTTGAGGGAGAATACGGGTGTGTTTCCACTGGTCTACGTAATCTGCGTGGACTTGATGCCTATATACTCGCCACGCCACACGCTGTCTTGATGCCTAAGACCGTTGGGCCTCTCTTGCGTTTACTTGGTCCGCAAGCTTTTGTCTTTGATTTAAAGGGGGCACTGGCGCGCCATCGCTCTGCTTTGCTTCGCGCCGGCCACCACTACTGGCGCATGTAAGTTTCTTTAACTGTATGGACAAGGCTGCTGGTGCGGCATGGCGCGGTGGCGAAGGCAAAGGGCTTGTGGTACGATTGTGGTATGGTAAAAACACGACAACCACTAGAGTTAAGCGATGCGCAGGAGGCGCGGCTTCGGGAGCTTGTACGCGAGTTTGGGCTTACGCTCGTGGTGCTTTTCGGCTCGCAGGCCACCGGGCACGCGGGGAGGGAGAGCGATGTGGACGTGGCTTTTCGGGCCGACCATGAGCTTGTGGGGGACGAAGACGTGCGGCTCAATTATGAGTGCACCAATCTCTTTGGCACCGACCGCGTGGACACCGCCAATCTGCGCTACGCTTCCGCTCTGCTACTTCAACAGGTGGCTGATCAAGGAATCCCGCTTTACGAAAAAACTGGCATCTAGATGGCCACCCTGCAGGCCTACGCCGCCTAGCGGTATGCGGAAGCCCAGCCTCTTTTTGAAATGACTCACGATAAGATTGCCGCTCTTTAGACATGCAAGTTATCAATACAACATTTGTTAACGATCGGCTAAGGCGCATGATGGAGTACCTCCGGCGGCTTGACTGTGTTTTGGCTTTTAACAAGATACAGCAGGGAGTTACATTCGGGGCGCCAATGTTGATAGTGGTCTATGTTTACGCTATAGTATCCTGATGAAGATTGAAGATGTCATCGCCCACTGGCTACGGTTAAGTGCAGAAAAATGGGAAACGGCAGAAGGTTTAATGCGTTCAGGAAGAAACTCTGACCCCCCTTTTTTTCTGTTGTTTGGCTGTCGAATGTAAACTTAAGGAATTGGTCAGCAGGAACACTGGTGCTATCCCTCCGTATACTCACGATCTTACCCAATTGGCGATGCTGACTGGTTTATCTATGACGGCCCAACAGAAGGAAGACTTGGATCAAATCTCGACGTTCAACATTCGTGCACATTACGATGACTATAAAGATTCTTTTTACAAACGAGCTACGCCTGAATTCACGAAGACGTATTTCACCAAAGCACAAGAAATAATAGCATGGCTATCATTGAAAAAATAAAAGGAAAGCAGAGGGCATACGTTGCTCGCAAGAATGCTCTTGCCTACGTAGAGCACCTTCGTAAGGTTGTCGGGCTGCCTGTTTCCGCGGCCTATCTATTTGGATCCATGGCAAAAGGCACCAGTCATGGAGCGAGCGATGTTGATGTCTGCGTCGTCTCATCATATTTTCAGGATGAAACCATAGATGAACTTTTTTATCTATGGCAAAATCGGCGTCTCGAAGATGTGCGTAACGGTATCCAGCCGGTAGGATTTACAGACGATGAGTTTGCCGGAGACACGACTTTGCCACTAGTGCAAGAGATAAAAAATACAGGCGTGCGTTTGGCGTAGTTATACAACAATCATTCCGGGCATTCAGGGTTTTCTGTGGGTGGTTCTCTTTGCCCCTGGCAAGGGGTAGGGAAATAACCCAAGAAACTTTGAGTAATCTATCTTATGCACGCCAATAAAATACTTCAAGGGGTTATATACGGTGGGCTTTTGCTTTTGCCCTTTATCGCTTTTCTGGTGCCCCAGTCGCTATTTTTCCCTTTTATCGCTGGTAAAAACTTCGCCTTTCGTATTTTAGTGGAAATTATCTTTGCTCTGTGGCTGGTGCTTTGTCTGCGTGATCGGCGCTACTGGCCGCAGAGGAGCTGGATAATGTACGCCGCCGGCGCTTTCCTTGGAGTGCTCGTGCTCGCTGACCTTTTCGGCGCTAATCCAAGTCGCAGTTTTTGGTCCAACTACGAGCGCATGGAGGGGCTTATCACCCACCTGCACCTTTTTGCCTATTTCCTGGTGCTTGGCTCCACCATCGGTACCGGCGTTGCTCGCGAAAAGAGTGAGCAACTGTGGATTTGGCTACTCCACACCCACGTGGGGGCCTCTGTAATTATGACCATCATCGGTTTACGCCAGGTGTTTGACGGCTCCTTGATAAGCACTCAGAGTGGCGCGCGCGTTGATGGCACCTTCGGGAACGCCGCCTACATGGCCATCTATTTTGTCTTCCACATTTTCATCATCGCATTTCTGGCGGCCCGGCACGGCATTCCGCGCTGGGCGCGTTACGCTTACGGGGCGCTCGCGCTCGTGCAAATGTTTTTACTTTACCGCACCGCCACCCGCGGAGCCATCATCGGCCTTGTCTTGGGCGCGCTTGTGGCCCTGGGGGCCTACCTCTGGCAGGACCGCACTTACGCGCATGGGCGGAAGATTGCTCTTGGCGCGGCCGGACTTTTACTGGTGGTCGTGGCCGGTTTTTTGAGTATTCAAAAGACGGAGTCGGTGCTGACACACCCTGTCTTAAGTCGCTTTACTACTGAGGGACTGATGACGGCAGTGAGAACTCGCTCCACTTTGTGGCAGATGGCCTTCCGCGGCTGGCAGGAGCGGCCACTTTTGGGCTGGGGCCAAGAAAACTTTAACCTCATCTTCAATCAAGAGTACGACCCGCGCATGCACGACCAAGAACAGTGGTTCGACCGAGCACACAATGTGTTCTTCGACTGGCTTACGGCCGCCGGTATTTTGGGCCTGCTTGCTTACTTGGCTCTATACGGGGCGGGCGTGGCCACCGCTTGGCGAGCGCGACGAGAGGAGATCACTCTTGCCGGCAGGGCCGTGTTCATTGGTCTTTTTGTCGCCTACTTTGTGCACAACTTCACTGTCTTTGATAACGTTGTTTCCTACTCGCTTTTCTTTACCATTCTTGCCTATCTGCACGCGAACACTGTCGACCGCGAACATTTGGCCCATCATCACGCCACCTTCGACCCCTATCGACAGGTGGCGAGTGGACTGGCTGTGGTCGCCATGGTGTTTCTATTTTACAGCTGGAATGTGCCGGCCTTCAAAACCAACAAGGCCCTGCTTCAAGGTTTTCATCCCCAGGTGGCCACGGAAGCCCAGCTTGTCTCGTTTAAGACGGCACTTGCTTACGACTCTTTTGGCACAGGCGAAGCACGTGAGAGATTGGTGGAGCAGGCACTTCGAGTGGCGAGTAACGCCAAGGTTGCCGAGGAGACCAAAAAAGAGTTTCTTGTGCTTGCTGAAGGTGAGATGCGCGCCCAGGTGGACGATAATCCAAATGACGCCCGCTATCGAGTGTATCTGGGTAATTTTTACGCCAGTCTTGGACGCCACGACTCGGCCCTCGAGCAGTTTTTAGCGGCCCGCGCACTTTCTCCGCGGAAGCAGACCATCCTCTTTCAGGTGGCAAATTTGCATATCAGAAAAGGGGAGAATCAGGAGGCGCTTGTATATCTGCGCGAGGCCTACGAGCTGAAGCCCTCCTATCAGGAAGCCGCCGCGCTTTATGCCGCCGGCCTTGTGCTCACGGGTGATGATAAGAACGCTGACGCTGTCCTCATGGAGCAGTTTGGGACCACGGTCGTTCCAAACGATGCTCTTGTAAATGCATACGCCGCCACCAAGCAGTACGACCGACTTCTGGCCTTATGGGAGGAGCGCGTCCGTCGCGAGCCGGATAATTACCAACCCCGCACCGCGCTCGCCGCTGTTTATCTTGTTCTCGGTGAACGCAACAAAGCGGTCACCTCGCTCGAGGAGGCCATCCGCCTAAATCCAGCCTTTAAGGAGCAGGGTGAGTTCTACATAAAGGAAATCAGAGCGGGCAGAAACCCTTGATATAGTTTTTAGTTTGTAGTTTGTAGTGACTAGTAACACACAGCCCACCCTCGCTTTTATTTTTCAAGTAGTCTATTCTGTATAAACAAGTATCTGTTTTAGTTTACTAAAAACCAAAAACTGTTTACTACAAACTCATCAATGCGCTACACCTGGACCTCAATTGCCATCCTCGTTATCTGGATATCCGCCTCCATTCTCATGGTGCACGGACCTTTGCCCGACCCCGAGGTGTTCTTCTTCTACTTAATGGCGGTCACCGTTGTTTTGTCTTATATTGGATTTCGTTCTGTCTAGAAAAAGTATATAGGGGTCAGTATATAGTATATCGAGTCATCCTTTGTGTTCTGAATTTCCTATATACCACATACTATTCCCTATATACTTCTCATGTCGCTCGATTCACTCCTTAATCTGTTCAATCGCTTCTTCACTTTGTGTGGTATTGGTTTTAGTTTGCTTTTATCGAGGACGACCACTTACGATGGTCGCACCATGCGTCTTACGGGGCCCCGTCGTCTGCGCCTTTTTTTGGAGCAGTCGGGCGGGGCTTTTCTAAAACTTGGACAAATCCTGGCCCTGCGCACGGACGTGCTTGCGCCACGTTATACAAGCGAGCTCATGCGACTACTTTCCCATGTACCCAAAGAGTCGTTTGGGAGCATGGAGGCGGTATTTATAGAAGAGTTCGGCGAGAGTCCCGAGACATACTTTGCGGAGTTTTCATCTCAACCGATTGCGGCCGCTTCGATTGGTCAGGTGTACAAAGCCAAAATGGTTACGGGCGAGACGGTGGCCGTGAAGATTCAGCGTCCGGGGATTCGTGAGCAGTTTGAGAACGACTTTTCGGTAGCGCGCTTTGGGGCCGATGTCTTATCTCTTTTGCGGATAGCCCCTTCTATAGACTGGCACGAGGTGGTCGAGGAGTTTGTGGCGTGGACACGCCGGGAGCTCGACTTCACCATAGAAGCAAAGAGCGCGCAGACTATTGCCCGCTACTCCAGCATGAGACCGCTTACGCATATTCCACACTACTACACCGAGATTTCTACAAGGCGGGTTCTTATAAGTGAGTTTGTAGACGCTCTTCTTCTTGTCGAGAATGTAATTGATGCCATAAGACGCGATCCCGCCGAATCCGATCGTCTGCGCGAGGAAGACGGTGTTGATGTCAATGTGATGGCAGAGTACTTTGTAACAGACATGATCCGGCAGTTTTTTATTGACGGCTTCTTTCACGCCGACCCTCATCCCGCTAACATATATCTCTTAAGTGGAAACCGGCTCGGCTATCTCGACTTCGGCATTATAGGCGAAGCGGGAAAAGAGAGAGTTACAATGTTACAGATGCTTCACGCTATTTCCGAACGCGACATGTATGTTGTTGCCAAGAGTTTGTTTAGTTTCGCCAGATTTGCTTTTGCTGAGGACCTTAAGGTGATCGACCGCTTAGAGTCCCAGGGAAACAAAGACAAGATTCAGAAGGCGTTATCAAAGATTGAGGAGATTATGGTGGACAATATGGTGGAAAGTTTACACGATATATTTGACCCGTGGTATTCGGCCATGGAGGCAGGGCGAAACGCGGCGGCAGGTCGCAAGGTTGTGACACAATATAGCGCCTCTCGTGCCTTTAGTCGCTTAGTAAAAACTTCGCGCGGGTACTCTCTATACTTTCCGCGCGAGGTGGCGCTTTTTTTCCGCACCATTTCTATCATAGACATGGTCGCGCTCCAGCTTTCTTCAAGCTTTAATTTTCTGCAAGCCCTCGAGCAATTTTTTAAGGAGTTCCCCCTTGCGACCGCTGAGCGTCTGATTGAAGAGGGGACCTACAAGGAAGAGATAGGCGAACACATCGACATCCAAAATTTAAGTTATGAAGAGATGATGGAGGTTAAGGTAATGGAGCGCGAACAGCTCACCCTTGCGCGGGAGCGTCTGGCTGACCTAGTCGCCCACTATGCGGAACGGTACGACGAAGTGAGAACTATTCTGAAAAGCTAGGCCGTAGGCCACAGGGCGTAGAGAAATACACAGTCCGTACTCGATTTTTCGTTCATACTAGTTTATGCTAATGATATTAGCGTATTTTATTGTCTACGCCCTACGCCCTACGCCCTAACCCCTGTACCCTCATCATGAAATATCCTTGGACAGCAATATCTCTTACCACCATCTGGCTTGCGACCACATATATAATTATCGCTAGGCCGGGTCTGCGCGTCAATCAGATTTTACTCATTACCCTTGTGGGTACGATTATAATCGCGCTTATCGGTTTTCGCTCGCCAACACTCAGAAAGTGACATCGCGTACTCGCGATGTCATTCCCGCGAAGGCGGGATCCAGGTTATGAGTTCTTACTATGTCTACATACTTGCCAATAAACGTAACGGCACTATTTATATTGGAGCGACAAATGATCTGGCTCGTCGAGTTTCTGAACACAAGGGTGAAAAAAATAAAGGTTTTACACAAAAATACCGCGTGCGCCAACTTGTATATCACGAAGAAGTTAGCGATGTTCGCAGTGCCTTCATGCGAGAAAAAGAGTTGAAGAAATGGAACAGAGCTTAGAAAATAAAGCTCATCGAGGAAGAGAATCCTGAGTGGAATGATTTGAGTGAAGGCATAATTTAATCAGTAATCAGATATCGACTCGGATCCCCGCTTTCGCGGGGATTTTGCGCAAAACTTTGTAGAAAAGTTTTGCGCAAAAGTTTTCCACACTTTTTTGTAAAATGTTCTTGTTGTGCGCGCGTATTTGTTCGATAATGTAATGGTACACGACAGGCGACGGAAAACTTTTTCTTTTTCTTCAAATGCGCGACGCGCACGTGCGCGCATTTGAAAAGAAAATTGTTGGTCGACGCGCCTTAACTTAACAATCAATACATACCAATATGGCAGCAAAGAAAAAAGCAGCCGCGAAGCGCAAGCCTGCAAAGCGCAAGGCCGCTCCAAAGCGCAAGGCCCCAGCAAAGCGAGCTCCTGCAAAGCGCAAGGCCCCAGCAAGGCGAGCTCCTGCAAAGCGCAAGGCCGCAAAGCGCCGTCGCTAGTCTCTCGTCTCTTTTTAGAGACGATCGACCACTTCAGCATTTAAGTAAAACGCCCTCAAGAGGGCGTTTTACTTTGCCCACCGTTTCGCTTTATGCGCCTCCGACTACTCTATTAGGACATAGCTTAATAGCTCAAATTAAAACATCAGTGTAGTAGCTCTGCTCCTCCGGTGCGTCGGTTAGTTTCTAAGATATCATATTTCAGAGCCACAAGCTTGTCGTGCAGAACTTTTGGATTAAGCATTGCATG
>Ga0210057_1003479_pt1 | contig 21662 bp, 26 predicted proteins | sample CryGeyCG2114_010_2_FD_183968 | JGI IMG/M metagenome (GOLD analysis project Ga0210057, IMG submission 183968) | Groundwater microbial communities from aquifer - Crystal Geyser CG10_big_fil_rev_8/21/14_0.10 (SPAdes) (version 2) | ecosystem: Environmental > Aquatic > Deep subsurface > Groundwater ...
GAATTTTGGAGAATGAGGTATAATCACTTTAGACCACATACGAGCTTAAAGAATAAATCTCCAGATGAGATTTATAATGATTTTAAATTATTATTTTAGGGGGTGACATATGTCACCTGCGTATACACCTATTCTAAAATTTATTAAAATTATAATATTAATCTAAAAGAATTCCATTAAGAACACCTTCTTGAGTTGGACGATTTGTAATTCTAACTTTTCCCAATTCAGTTTCTACAATAGCTCCTTTTGTTAAAACATTTTGTCTTGCCAAGAATTTATTCGAAGGAGTTTCCACAACAGTTTTTATAATTGTTTTTTTCAATTTTTTATTTTTATCACAAACATTAATCACATTAGATTTAAGTAAAAAAACTTTAGTATTACCTCCTCTAGTCCGAATAGATTTTCTTTTAACATCTCCAAGCTTAACTACCCTCTTTTGTCCTAAATTTTCGTAAAGCTTTTTCTTTCTATTCTTAACATATTTTCCGCCTGAAATTTTTCTTCCTTTATTCATTTTTATTTCCTGTGAAAATGGATATTACAAAATTTTAATTTTAGTTTATTCATTTTAATTACTCTAATAGAAAAGCTAATTTTGAATTTAAATAACTTTCTGTTAACAGTTATAATTTTATTACGATATATTTATAAAACAAATTTGTCACAATTAAGAATGGCTAATGGAATTGAAAGACCTTTGGATTTGTTAAACAACTCTAAAGGTAAAGAAGTATTAGTGCAATTGAAAGGGGAAAAACAATTTGTTGGAACCTTAATTGCCTTTGATATACATCCAAATTTAGTTTTGGATAACACAAAGGAAATAGAACAAGGAGAAATAAAAAGAAACATCGGTTTAACATTTTTAAGAGGAGATGTTATTGTTTTTATTTCACCAGCTTCAACTGCATTAAAAAAAGAATGAGCATTGTCTGTTAATTTTTGCTAGGCATTGGTTAGTTGTACATTTAACAAATTATAAAAACTATTTTCTTTTATATTAAATATGATAAATATAACTTTTTTAGGAACTGCAGCACATATTCCAACAATAAAAAAAAATCATTCTGCAATTCTTCTAAATTATCAAGGAGAAAATATTTTAATTGATTGTGGAGAAGGAACACAAAGACAATTCAGATATGCTAAATTAAATCCTTGCAAAATAACACGAATATTAATCAGCCATTCACATTCAGACCATATTTTAGGATTGCCTGGATTACTTTCAACTCTTTCTTTAAGTGGCTACAATAAAACTCTTTATATTTATGGCCCTAAAGGAATAAAAGAAAAAATTAAAGAGATAATTAAAACATTTAATTTTAAAGTAGAATATAATTTACAAGTTGAAGAAGCTCAAGGAAAGTTTTTTGAAACAAAAGAATTTTTTATCGAAGCAAAATTAATGGAACATAAAACTAATTGTAATGCTTATTCATTTGTTAAAAAAGAACAAATAAGAATTGATAAATCAAAATTAAAAAAATCTCAAATTCCTCAAGGACCAATAATATCTCAAATTAAAGAGGGAAAAAATATAACTTACAATGGAAAAAAATATTTAGCAAAAAATTTAACATATAAAGAAAATGCAAAAAAAATAACAATTATTATGGACACTTTATTCAATGATAAAATAGTTCCTTTTGCAAAAAATTCTGATTTATTAATTTGTGAAGCTACTTTTCTTGCAAATTCTAAAGATGGGAAACAATTAGCTAAAGAACATTTACATATGACTGCAGAACAAGCAGCAAAAGTAGCAAAAGAATCAAAATCAAAAAAATTAATTTTAACACATATAAGTCAGAGATATGAAAATAAATCAAGTGAATTATTAAAAGAATCTAAAAAAATTTTCAAAAATACAAAATTAGCTGAAGATTTTGATAAAATTCAAATATAGAAAGATTTTAAATAATAAACTGAGGTATAATTATAAGCCTCGGTAGCTCAGCCTGGATAGAGCGACTGCCTTCTAAGCAGTAGGTCGCAGGTTCGAATCCTGTCCGGGGCATATAATATGGAAAATAAAAAAGAGATCGTTTCAATTGTTAAATGTGAATCATATAGTTCTAAATTATTAAGAGATAAATTAATTGAAAGTTTGAACAATATTAATTTTAATTTAGATAAATTCAAAGGTAAAACTGTTTTAATTAAACCAAATCTTCTTTCACCACAAGAACCTGGCACAGGAGTTACAACAAATCCCTCGATTATTGAAGAATTGTGTAAAATACTAAAAGAAAATAATATAAAAGAAATAATTATTGGAGAAAGCTCTGCATATGATACAGATAAAGCACTTGAAAAATGTGGTATAAACAAATTAAAAAAATATGCAAAAATAATTAATTTTGAAAAAGAATCAAAAAAATTATTTCAATTAGAAGAAAATCAACAAATATCCTTGCCTGAAATATTATTCAAAGTTGATTTAGTAATTAATTTTGCAAAATTAAAAACTCACGGACTTACTAATGTAACTCTTTGTACTAAAAATTTATACGGATGTGTTCCGGGAAAATTAAAAGAAAAATTGCATCAAATTTATCCAGGTGCAAAAGAATTTTCAATATTATTAAACAGAATAGAAATGCAAATAAAACCAAAATTATGTTTTATCGACGGAATAATAGGGTTAGAAGGAGAAGGTCCAGGTGCATCAGGAATTCCGATTAATAGTAATGTGATTATTGCAGGAAAAAGTTGCGGACCAGTAGATATTATTGCAACAGAAATTATGGGTTTTAAACCAAATTCTATTTATACAAATAAAAATTATAATCTCGAAAGAAAAGATATAGAAACAGTTGGAGATGGAAAAGAAATAAGATTAAAATTTAAAAAACCAAGTACAATGACTATTTCTGCATTTTTATGGTTAAATAAATTATTACCTAAACCAAAAATTATTGCAGATCCAGAAAAATGTATAAGGTGTGGGATTTGTGTAAAAAAATGTCCTGTTAAAGCACTTTCTTTAAAACCTCATGCAATTTGCGATCATAAGATTTGTATAAAATGCCTATGCTGTGTAGAGGTTTGTCCTCAAGATGCAATTCATCTAGAAGAAGCAAAAATTAAAAGATTAATTTCTTCAACAGTTTATAAAATTAGAAAAGTTTAATTCTATTTAAAATAAATAATCTTAAATATAGTTATTATTGTATTTGTATATGCGGAGGTGGCACAGCGGCTACTGCGTTCGCCTGCAGAGCGAATTTTCACGGGTTCGAGTCCCGTCCTCCGCTTGTTTGGAATTTTTAAATTTCAAAATTTAAATTGGGGAAACGAGAATTTCGAGTCCCGAGCGATTTCGCGAACATTATTTGCGAAGTATAGTAACTGAGCGAGGTAGAGAGTAGTCCTCCGCTTTTCCGAAGAATAATTAAATATAAAAAACAATTAATAAAAATGAAAGAAAATAATTATAACGAATTAATGGAATTAGTTACTCGTAGAAGTTTATTTTATCCTTCTTCAGAAATTTATCCAAATTCACCTGCAGGATTCTGGGATTTTGGTCCAATTGGACAATCTATAAAAAGAAAAGTAATTGAATTTTGGAGACACGAATTTGTTCAAAAAGAAAATATGTTTGAAATTGATGGTTCACAAATTCTTCCAGTTTCAGTTTTCGAAGGTTCAGGACATCTAAAATCTTTTGCAGATCCAATAATACAATGTACTAAATGTAAAAAATTCGAAAGAGCAGATAAATTATTATCTGAAAAATTAGATAAAATAATTCCTGAATCTGCACCTCTTAAAGAATTAAATGATTTAATAAAAAAACATAAAATTGTTTGTTCAAAATGCAACGGAAAATTTAGTGAAGTTTCTAAATTCAATATGATGGTTCAAACAGTTGTAGGAAAAGAAGGAGAATCTCAAACATATCTTAGGCCAGAAGCATGTCAATCTATTTTTTTAAATTTTGCGAGAATGAATAAATCAATGAGATTAAAACTTCCAAAAGGAATCGCTCAAGTTGGAAAAGCATTTAGGAATGAAATTTCTCCAAGACAAAGCATAACAAGAGCTGTGGAATTTTCTCAAATGGAAGCAGAAATATTTTTTGATCCTAAAAAAATAAATGAGATTGAAAATTTTGAGGATATAAAAAACTATAAAGTTAGAATTCAAAGATTAGGAAAAGAAAAAATTGAAGAATTCTCAGCAAAAGAGTTAGTAGATAAAAAAATAGTTCAAGGAAAATTAATTGCATATTTTTTAGCAAAAACACAAATTATTTGGAATGAATTAGGAATTCCCTTAGAAAATTTAAAATTTAGGGAAGTTGATAAAGATGAAAGGGCATTTTATTCCCTATTAACATTTGATTTTGAAGTTAAAACAAGTATAGGTTGGTTAGAAATTATTGCAAATAATTATAGGACAGATTATGATTTAAAAGGACACATGCAACATTCAAAAACAAATTTAGAATATTTAACAGAAGAAGGTGAAAAAATAATTCCACATATTTGGGAAGTATCTGCAGGAGTAGATAGAACAATGTTTGCAATATTAGACAATTCTTTACAAAAAAGTAAAAATGGTTTATATTTATCATTACCTTCTCTAATTGCACCTTTTCAATGTTCTATTTTTCCTTTGATAAAAAAAGAAGAAATATTAAATTTAACAAAAGAAATAAAAAAAGATTTGCAAAATAATTGGATAGAAATTAATTATGATTCTTCAGGAAGTATTGGGAGAAGATATGCAAGATCAGATGAAATAGGAATTCCTTATTCAATAACTATCGACGGAGATTCAATCAAAGATAAAAAAATTACAATAAGAGATAGAGATACAACACAACAAAAAAGGATAAAGATTTCTGAATTGAAAATTATTTTAAATAGTTTAATAAAAAAAGAAATAAAATTTGAAAATATAAAATAATTGTAAAATCTTTTTCTCGACGACAAAATTATTATTTATTTTACTGATTAAAAAATAAAATTAAATTTACCGAAGAATTTTTAAATAATATAATCTTAATATTATTAATTAAAAAAGAGGTAATTAAATGGCAAGACCAAAAACACCAAAACAGCTTGAGATAAAAATAAAATCTCTTAAGAAACAAGTTGGTAAACTTGAACATCAAAAAACAAAAGCGATGGCTGCTGCTAAGAAAAAAGCTGCAAAAAAGAAACCAATGAAGAGAAAAGCTGTTAAGAAAAAAAAGAGAAGATAAAATCTCTTATTAATTTTTTATTTTTATTTCAATATATTTTTAAACTATTTCTATTTTAATTTTTTATGAAAGATTGTATTTTTTGTAAAATTGCCGAAGAAAAAAATATTACAGAAGATTATATCTATGAAAATAATAATTTTTTTTCAGTATTTGATATTTCCCCACAAATACAAGGACATGCATTAGTTATATCTAAAAAACATTTTCCAACTATTTTAGAAATACCTTTAGAAGAAAGCAAAGAGTTATTAGATTGTATACAAAAAACTTCAAAAATATTATGTGAAAAATTTGGGATTAAAGATTTTAATGTTGTTACAAATTCTGGAAAACATGCAGGACAAATAATACATCATGTTCATTTTCACATATTACCAAGAAAAGAAAGAGATAATTTTCAAATTTTTAAAAAATAATATGGCTCTGATGAGAATTTAACTCACGACCTCTGCCTCATGAGAGCAGCGCTCTAACGCTGAGCTACAGAGCCAAAACTAAAAGAAATAATCAATTTAAAAAATCTGCGATAATTTAAAAATTAAAAAAACCTTATGTTTCTATGGCAATTGAAGAACTAACAAATCTTCCAATAGATATTATTTTTGAAATGGGAAAAATTGCACTTTGGATGCAAGCTCTTGGAATAGTAATTATTCTAAATATTATATCAACAATTGTTTTCTTAATTATTGAACGAAAGAAAAGAAAGACTATAAAAGATATACAAGAAGATGTGATAAGGATTGAGAAAAAAATAGATAGACTAAAAAAATAATTATTCTAATTTTGGTTTTGCTATTCTTTCTTGTTTTTTCAATCTAGCCAAAAAACCAGCAAGTTGATTTCTTAATTTTTTACTTGGCATAGTATCTGAAAGAATTCTTTTATTATCTTCAAAACTTTCATTAAAATCTATTCCATTTTGTAAAAGAGCGTCTGCAGTTCTTCTTACTACTTTTGATTTTATTTTTCCCATTAGTTATTTTCAAGGTATCAATTTAATTGAAAATGGCTAACTAAAAATTGCTTTGCAATTTTTTGCCTTTGGTGGGAAAGTTTATTTTTTCCCATAATATCAAACCTAATTACGAGTTTTTAAAGATTTTTATTTTAATTTTTCAAGCCCAGAAAGATTTCCAAGAGCTTCTATAAGATTTTGTAATTTTTTAGGAAGTTCTCCAAGACTTAAAACAAAATATTTCAAATCTAATTCAACTGCCTTTTTGTTAGCCTTAATAATCTCTATCTCACCAATTCTTTTCTTATTATAAGCTACAACAAGTTTTTCCTCATTATCTTGCTTTATTCTCAACATTAAATCTTTTTGACTTGCACCTTCTATACTCAAAATTTCTATAGATTTTTCAGTTAAAAAATTCTTAACTTGATTAAAGAATTTATCATCCTGTTTTTGGAGTTTTCTTTTTTTAACAGATTTTTTAACAGAAATTTTTTTGTCTTCTAAATTTTCAGATTCTTCTAATTCACCAGATTGCTCTAATATTACAGAAGTTTCTAATTTTTCATCTTCATTAGAATCAATTTCTTCAACAATCTTTTCTTCAACAATTTTCTGAGGAAATTCAGATTCAGGAATATTAAGATATCTCCAAAAAAAAGTTCCATTATTTTCAAAAGGAAAGGCAAAATCTTTAATTGACCTTAAAGCAACTCTAATTGCAGGTTCTTGTTTAGAATCTTCTAAAAATTTATTTTCTTTCAATAATAAAAAAGCCTCTTTCTCTTTACTGTTTAAATGTTCTGAAAAATTTTCTAATTTAATCTCTTGCCCTGAAATAAAATAAACAGGAGAATTTCCAACACGAAGATAACTAATTTTTAATTTTTTTTCAGATAATAATTCTGATAAAAAAACCGAAGCAAAAAGTATACTCAAGTTCAATTCTTTTGCAATCTCTACAGGTAAAGTTGGTCCTTTCTGTTCAACTAAAAAAATTATTCTCTCTTTGATTTTCTGTGCATCTTGCATAGATACAACACAAAAAAATATATTATAAATATTCTGTTGATTAATCCTTATGTAAACTAAAAATATAACTTTTGCCAGATTTCTTAAAATCAGGAAAAATTTTTGTCTTCAAAGCTAAATTTATCTGTTTTTGATAATATTCTTTACTTGGGGAAAATCTAATTCCATTGTGAAGAGGATGAATTTCAATTTTTCCAATTAAATATCCTAATCAAAATTTTTCAAAAGATTTCTCAACTTCACAAGTTAAATTTTCTAATTCAGTGTAACTTATGTTTTTTCCTTTGTCATGACTTAATCCATATTTCATAGATTTTCTAAAAAAACTTATTTTATAAATTTTTGTAAATTAAGGTTTAATCCAACCAACTTCATAATAACTTACAGAATTTTCTGCATCGACAATAGATAATAATAATTTCTTTTTTGTTGAATGAGCCACACGATTCTTAGCTGAAAATTCATGCCAAGTCAATCGATTATTTTCACTTTCAACAAAAACCAACCATTTTGCATGTTTTTGTCCAGGTTTTGAACTCTTTTCATAAACCCTAAAATCCGCACCAAATTTTAAAGCAGTTTTTACAACATATCCTTTTTTTCTTAAATCTTCAAAAACAATATATTTTAGAATAAATTTTTTATCTGTCTTTTGGAATTTTCTTAATAATTCATCTTTTGAAATAATTTTATTTTTAGAAAAAATTTCCATTCTACTAGTTTTTACAAGAAATAAAGATTCCACTAAAGAATACTGTATCTTATTATCAATTAATTCTCCAAAAGAACTTTTCTTAAATAACTGATGAGATTCAGAAGTATTGCTTGAAACAATTCCCCCCACTAAATAAGATTTAATCTTTTCCATATTAAAATTATAACAAAAGAATATTTAAAAGTTCTTGATTGTTAGTAAAATTATGAATTTTAAGAAAATAGAAAAAAAATGGCAAAAAAAATATGAAGAAAAAAAAGTTTTCGAAGTTAGATTAGATAAAAAAAAGAAAAAATATTATGTTCTTGAAATGTTTCCTTATCCTTCAGGAACAGGACTTCACATTGGACATGCCCTAAATTATACAATTAATGATATTCTTGCAAGATTTAAAATAATGCAAGGTTTCAATGTTCTTCATCCAATGGGTTATGATGCATTGGGACTTCCTGCAGAAAATGCTGCAATTAAAGCAGGAACACATCCAGAAGAATACACAAATAAAGCAATAAAGAATTTCATGGTGCAACAAAAGGCATTGGGACTTAGTTATGATTGGTCAAGGATGATTAATACTGCTTCAGCTGATTTTTATAAATGGGACCAATGGATTTTTTTAAAAATGTTTGAACAAGGAATTGCATATAAGAAAAAAGCACCTGTAAATTGGTGTTCAAAATGTGAAACAGTTTTAGCAAATGAACAAGTTGTCAATGGAACTTGTTGGCGCCACGAAGATACAGAAGTTGAAATAAAACATCTTGAACAATGGTTTTTTAAAATTACAAATTATGCAGAAGAACTTTTAGATAAACTTGATGAATTAAATTGGCCAGAGCGAACAAAAACAATGCAAAAAAATTGGATTGGAAAAAGTTATGGAACTGAAATTAATTTTAAAGTCAATGGAAAAAAATTTCCAATTTTTACAACTCGTCCAGACACAATTTATGGTGTAACTTTTATGGTAATCTCTGCACAACATCCTAAGTTAATGGATTTGGTTACAGATGAACAAAAAAAAGAAGTTGAAAAATTTTTAAAGAAAATTAAATCTGTTTCAGAAAAAGACCAAACAGATTTAGAAAAAGAAGGAGTTTTTACTGGAAGTTATGCGATTAATCCTATTAATAATGAAAAGGTTCCTATTTGGGCAGGAAATTTTGTGTTAGCTGATTATGGTAGTGGAATGGTGATGGCTGTTCCTGCTCATGACAAGAGAGATTTTGCTTTTGCTAAAAAATATGAAATTCCTGTAAAGTTTGTTGTGCATCCTGAAAATTATGAAGAAGAAAAAGGAAGAGAAACTTCTGCTTATACTGGTAAAGGAGTTTTAATTAATTCTGAAAAATTTAATGGAATGTTAAACACAAAAGCAAAAGAAGAAATTACAAAATATCTTGAGAAAAAAAATATCGCGAAAAAGTCTGTTCAATATAAATTAAAAGATTGGCTTGTTTCTCGTCAGAGATATTGGGGAACTCCGATTCCAATTGTTTATTGTGAAAAATGTGGTGTTGTTCCTGTTAATGAAAAAGACTTGCCAATTAAACTTCCAAAAAAAGTAGAATTTGGAAAAGGAAATCCTCTGAAAACAAATGAATCTTGGATTAAAACAAAATGTCCTAAATGTAAGAGTAATGCTAGAAGAGAAACAGATACAATGGATACTTTTGTAAATTCATCTTGGTATCAATTAAGATATTGCGACCCGAAAAATAATAAAGAAATTTTTTCAAAAGAAAAAGTAAATTACTGGTGTCCTATTGACACATATGTTGGAGGTGCAGAACATGCTTGTATGCATCTTATTTATTTTAGATTCTATACAAAATTTTTAAGAGATTTAGGTTTATTAAATTTTGACGAACCTGCAAAAAAATTATTTCATCAAGGAATGTTGCATGCCAGCGACGGGAGAAAAATGTCAAAATCTTTTGGAAATGTTATTAATCCATTGGAAATAATTTCAAAATACGGAGCAGATTCACTTCGTTTAGCATTAATGAGTTTTGCTTCTCCAGATAAAGATACAAATTGGGACGAAAAAATTCTATTGGGAAGTTATAAATTTTTAAATAAAATTTATGATTATTTTCAAAAAGTAAAAATTGGAAAAGCAGATAAAAAAACAGAAAGCAAACTTAATAAAACAATAAAAGAAGTTACAAATCAAATTGAAAATTTCAAATATAATTTGGCGATAATAAAAATTAGAGAATTATTTAATTCTTTGCCGTCGGAGACTTCAAAAGAAGTTCTAGAAAAATCTTTGAAACTTCTACATCCAATTTGCCCACATATTACCGAAGAGTTATTTGAGAAGATTAAAGGAAAAGGACTTATTGTTAATTCTAATTGGCCAAAAATTGAAGAGGAAAAAATTGATGAAAGTTTTGATAAGCAAGAACAAGCAGTTGATAAATTAAACTCAGATATAGAACATATTAAAAAATTAACAAATAAATCAAATGCAAAAATTTATGTTTATATAATGCCAAACGAATTAGAAATTTACAAAGATGTTGAAAATGTAAATCTATTTACAGTTAATGACAAAAACAAACACGACCCAGAGAATAAATCTAAAAAAGCTAAGCCTGGAAAACCTGCAATTTATTTAGAGTAGTTATATTTTTATAATTCTATTTGCATAATAATTTATGTTTGATGAAAAAGAAGGTGAACAGATATTTTTTTCTAGTGAAACATTAAACCCAATAATTCACATTATAACTTATATTTTTTTTACAGCCATTCTTATTGCATTAATTTATTATACAATTATTATAATAAATCCTTTAAAGATTTGCAATGATGAAACTCCCAATGGAAAATGTTCACAAATACAACCTTTCTATTGTAATAATGGAAAATTAATAGAAAGGGCTTCAACATGTGGATGTCCAGAAATAACATATGGCGACGGAGAAAAATGTATTTCCAAATATCAAAACCAATCAAAAAATATTACTTTAAACTATGTTTTAAGAGGTAAAGAAGGCGAAATAAATTACACTGTTTACAAAGGGCTTATGGATTATTTACATGAATTACCAAGAACTATTTTTTATTTGAACGGAGAATCTCCATTAAGACAAGATTTTAAAATAAAAAAAATTTACGAAGCAGAACAAAGAGAACTTATCCTTCCATTAATAATAAAAATTCAAGAAATTACTTCAGATAAAGAAGACCAAGTTAGAATTGCAATTAGTTTAGTACAAAAAATAGAATTTGGATTTTCAGATAAACTTGAATTTGAATTTGGACAAAAAATTCCTTATCAAAGATATCCTTACGAAGTGTTATATGAACAAAAAGGAATTTGTGGGGAAAAATCAGAACTACTTACATTATTATTAAAAGAACTTGGTTATGAAACAACAATACTTTACTATCAAAAAGAAAACCACGAAGCAGTGGGTATTGCATGTCCTGTGGAAAATAGTTTGAACAATTCAGGATATTGTTTTATTGAAACAACAGGTTCATCAATATTTACTAATGATAAAATAGTCTATGCAGGAACAACAAGACTTCAATCAAATCCAGAAATAATATTTATTTCAAATGGAACTTCATTAAATAAAAAGATGTATGAATACAAAGATGCTAAAACATTAATAAAAATTAATAACAAAATAGAGATTATTGGAAGAATAAATCCATTAGATATTTTTAGATTAAATAAACTAACAAAAAAATATAATTTAGAAAGTTATTACGATCCAAGATAAATTCTAAAAATTTATTTTAAAATAGCTTTTATTCTTCTAACCTCACTTCCAGAAGATTCTTCTTCAGCATAATTCTTTAGAATTATGCCCTACCAAGTTTAAAAGATAAATTTCAAAGAAATTTAATTTATTGATGAGAAGAAGAATTCTCTAGCACAGCTTTTATTCTTCTAACTCCACTACCTGAGGATTCTTCTTTTTTTATTTTAAAATGCCCAATTTCACATAAATTTTTTACATGAGGTCCTGTACAAATTTCTTTAGAAAAATTACCAATAGTATAAACAGAAACTTTTTCTCCATATTTATCTTCAAATATTCCTAAAGCACCTTTTTTCTTTGCTTCTTTTAAAGTCATTTCTTCTCTCACAACCTCACAAGATTTCTGAATTTCTGCATTCACTAAATCTTCAACTTTATTTAACTCATCTTCAGATAATTTTCTTGGAAAAGAAAAATCCAATCTCAATCTTTCTGAGGTGATATTACTTCCTTTTTGAATTATATTTTCGTCTTCGAGAACATCTCTTAATGCCTGCAAAAGCAAATGTGCTGTTGTATGTAATTTTGTTGTTTCAACTGAATTATCTGCCAAACCAGATTTAAATTTTCCTGCAGTTGCAGTTCTTGATAATTCTTGGTGTTTTTTCAATTCTTTTTCAAATTCTTTTTCATTAATTTTTATTCCTTTTTCTTCAGCCAACTCTTTAGTCATTTCTATTGGAAAACCATAAGACTGAAATAATAAAAAACAATCTTTACCACAAATATTTTTTCTATTTTCTACAATCTTTTCAAATTTCTTTAAACCTTTCTCCAAAGTTAAACTAAATTTTTCTTCTTCTTTTTTTAATTCTGTTAAGATACTATTTTTCTCCAAAATCAAATTTTTATAATCACTATAGATTTCAAAAACAGATTCTGCAATGGCACAAACAAAATTATCTATTCCAATTTTTTTACCATATCTAATTGCTCTTCTAATTAATCTTCTAAGCACATAACCTTGTTCAGTATTTCCAGGATTAATTCCATCGGAAATAATAAAAATTGCGGCTTTAATATGGTCCGCAATAATTCGCATTTCTTTTTCATTCCCTTTATATTTTTTGCCAGAAAGTTCTTCTATTTTTTCTATTATTGGTTTCCAAGCAGAAGATAAATAATTATCTTCTAAATTACTAAGAATTGCAATTGTTCTTTCAACACCCATTCCAGTATCGACATTTTTTTGTTTTGCTAAATTACAATTTCCTTTTTCATCTTTAATATATTCCATAAAAACATTATTCCAAATTTCTACCCAATTTTTATCTTCTGTATCAAATTTTTTAGGTGCAAAGTTATTATTATCTTTCCAATAAAATATTTCACTATCTGGCCCACACGGACCTGTTTTTCCTGCAGGCCCCCACCAATTATCTTCCTTACCTAAAAAAACAATTCTTTCTTCAGGCATGCCCAAATCTTTCCAAATTTTATATGAATCATTATCTTTTGGAGCATTTTTATCCCCTTTAAAACAAGTAATGGCTAATCTCTCCTGAGGTATTTTCAAAATTTTTGTCAAAAATTCAAAACTCCATTTAATTGCATCTTCTTTAAAATAATCTCCTAAACTCCAATTACCCAACATTTCAAAAAAAGTATGATGAGTTGTGTCTCCAACTTCTTCAATATCTCCAGTTCGTATGCATTTTTGCACATCAACAATTCTTTTTCCTAACGGATGTTTTTGTCCAAGAAGATAAGGAACTAAAGGATGCATTCCTGCAGTTGTAAACAAAACTGTTGGATCATTCTCTGGAATTAATGAGGCAGAAGAAATTATTGCATGTTTCTTTGATTTAAAAAAATTCAAATATTGTCTAATAAATTTTTGTCTATCCATCATACAATTAAGAAAAAATTGTTTTTAAAAATTGTTATCCATTTAGATTTTTTAATCTATTTTGAATTTCTTCTAATTGAGAATCTATTTCATCACCATATTTTATTTCTTGTTCTTCTTTTAATTTATCTATATTAATTTTATCTTTTTCAAGATCTTGAAGTCTTTTAGAAAGTTTATATTTTGGAAGAAGTTTTTTTAATCTTTTTAATAAGTTAAGATATTCTTTGGTTCTTAAATATAATTTAGATTTCAATTTTAATTCTTCAGATCTTAAAGAGTGATAGTTAGTTACAGATTTAACTGCTTCCAAAAGAGTCATCTCCAAAGAAAGTAAATCTCTTTTAGCATTAATAGCTTCTTCGTATTGAAATCCAATATGGATTGTAGACTCATTAACCATTATTCAATTTTAGAAAAAATTTCTTTATCAATCTTTTCAATTTGTTTTTTTACTAATTGAATTTTATTTTCCCAAGAATCTAATTCTTTTTCTTCTTCTTCTTTAATCTTTTTTATATCTCTAAAAAGTTCTTCCATCTCCCCAATTTTCTTTTCTGCTTTTTCAAAAACATCCATACTCTCTTCAAATTTATCTATTCTTACAAAAATTGGTTCCATTTTTTTCCCATCCATTAATCTTCTAGACTCTTCATTTACAAGAGATCTTATTGGAGGTTCATGCATCATCCTAAAATCATAATCAGATTCATCTGCTTCCTCCTCATCACCTTTTTTCCCAGAAGAACCTGAAACAGCATCTTTAATTGCATTTCTAGAAAATTTTTCTCCAAATGGACTTGAAGGTAAACTGGGTAATTGAGGAAGAGAACTTTCTTCTTCTAAATCCATTCTTGAAGATAAAGAAGGTAACTTAGGTAATTCTGATAAAGAAAAACGATTCCCCTCTTTTTTATTTTTATTAAACCACCCCATCTTAATATATATTAGGATATATAGCTTTAAAAAGATTACTTTTTTATTAGTACTATAAATTATATTTAGTATATATAAAAAAATGATAGATAAATTTTTAAAAGACATTGTAACAATTGTCGTCGGAAAACAAGCAGAAGAGATTGTTAGTTTATTAAATAGTAACAAACATGTAAATGAATTTTTAATCGCAAAAAAATTAGATATAACAATAAACCAAACAAGAAATATTTTATATAAACTTTCAGATCAGGGATTAGTTTCTTCTATAAGAAAAAAGGATAAGAAAAAAGGATGGTATACTTATTTTTGGAAAATAGAAAAACTCAAAGCATTGAATTTTTTAAAAACAATGAATGAAAAAAAGGAAGAACAAATAAAAAATCAAATTAATAATCGAGAGGCCAAACAATTTTATGTTTGTAAAACTTGCCGTGTGGAATTTAACGAAGAGAATGCATTACTTAATGAATTTACTTGTAATGAATGTGGAAACACATTTGAATTAAAAGACAATACAAAATTACTAAAAGAACTCAAGAGAAATCTTACAAAATTAGAAAAAGAATCAGAATTAATAGAAGAAGAAATTAAAAAAGAACAAGATAAAATAGATAAAATAAAAGAAAAAGAAGAAAAGAAAAATAAAAAAGAATTAGATGAAATTAAAGCAGCTAAGAAAAAGCTTGCTAAAAAGAAAGTTGTGAAAAAAACTCCAGCTAAGAAAAAGCTTGCTAAAAAGAAAGTTGTGAAAAAAACTCCAGCTAAGAAAAAAGTAATTAAGAAAAAAATTTCTAAAAAGAAATAAGATGGTTAGAGTATATAGAATAGATTCTTCTAGAAAAGAAATAATTGATTTTGGAAGTAATTTAACAAATAAATTAGTTATTGCGAATATTATTTTTTATATTCTTATGATATTTGGCATTGGATTTTATGGAGACAAAATTATTGATTTATTCGCTTTAACTCCAAGTATTATTTTAAGCGGAAAAAATCTATGGTCTTTTTTAACTTCGATGTTTATGCATGGAAGTTTCTTCCATTTATTTGCAAATATGTTTTCTTTATTTTTTATTGGAAATTTTCTAGAAAAAATAATTGGTAGAAAAAGAATTTTTTGGGTTTATTTAATTTCAGGTTTAGTCGGAGGAATTTTTTATGTTTTAGCGACGATAATTTTTGGAGGAATTGATATTCCCGCAGTTGGAGCTTCAGGTGCTTTATTTGGTTTATTAGGTGTTTTAGCGGTTTTAGTTCCTAATTCAAAAATTTATTTAATTACAGGACCTTTAATTTTAATTGTTTTTGAAGTAATAGCAATTCCATTTTTGCCTGCTTCTTTAGCTTCAATAGTTAGCACAATTGTAAACATTCTTATTTTATTAATGATTTTTGCGATATTCTCTTTCAATCAAAACTTTAGAAAATTTGCTGTTCCATTAGAATTATCTATGTGGATGCTTCCATTTGTAGCTATAATTCCTTTAGCAATAGTAGGATTATTTGTAACACTTCCTATAGGAAATAGTGCACATTTTGGAGGATTATTAGTCGGTTTAATTTATGGTTTTTATTTAAAAAATAAATTTCCTAGAAAAACAGCTGATTTAAACAAAAGATTCCATTAAAAAAATGAGAAAAAAATTTACATATAAAAAAATTTTAAGTCAATATAAAGAATCTTTTAATTATTTAAAAGATATAAAAAAATTTATTTTTACAATTATAATTATATTTTTTATATTTTCTTTAATAGGATTTTTTATTAAAACACCTTTACAAATAGAAGAAATAATTATCAAATTCATAAAGGAGTTAATTGACAAAACAAAAGATATGTCTCAGCCAGAATTAACTTCATTTATTTTCAGAAATAATTTGCAAAGTTCTTTTTTTGGAATGATATTTGGAGTTGTTTTTGGAATATTTCCAATTATAACAATAATTGCAAATGGATATCTTTTAGGATATGTGGCTTCAGTTGCAGTAAATGCTGAGGGCATTTTATCTCTTTGGAGAATTCTGCCCCATGGAATTTTTGAACTTCCGGCAATTTTTATTTCATTAGGATTAGGATTAAAATTAGGCACATTTATATTTCAAAAAGAAAAAATAAAATCATTAAAGAAAAATTTAATAAAATCAGTAAAAACATTCATTCTTATAATAATTCCACTTTTAATTGTTGCAGCGATAATTGAAAGTGCATTAATCTTTATTTTTCAATAAACAACATATTAATATAGTTAAAAATATTAAATAAATTAAATAAAAGGAGGTTCGAATAATATGTGGCATGAAAAAACAGCTATGATTTTAGCTGCAATTGGTGCAATAAATTGGGGATTGACTGTATTAGGTTGGAATGCAGTAGAATTGTTATTAGGATGGGCAGGAACAATAGTAGTTAATCTAGTTTATGCAATTGTAGCAATTAGTGGTGTTTATTCACTATTTTTAGTTTTCAAAAACTAAATTCAAAAAAATTATTTTTTATTTTTATTTAATCTTTTAAATCACTGATACCAAGCATTAAGAAAAGCAATCCTAGCATTACAAAAAACCATACTAGTCCGCCTTTAAAAAAGTTTAATGCTGCATCTCCAAGACCCCAGATGTTCATTCCCCAAACATATACTGGTCCTGTTACAAAGATCAAACCAATTAAAAGTTCTAACCATTTATTCATTGTGCTAATTTTAGCAAATTTTGCTTTAAAAAGATTTAGATTATAGAATGAATATTTTCAATCAAAATATTTTTAAATTCAAAAAATTAGAAGAATATATGTTTTACATAATTAGAAAGAATTTGGCAATACCAATTTTATAATTCTAGTTATTACTAAACAAATTATTCTATTAAAATGAAAAAAGTTAAAGATTTTATATGGAAACCAAATATGACAATTGAAGAATGTGTTGATAGCTTTGGCTCGCTAGGATTTCAATCAACAGAATTAAATGAAGCAGTTAATGTAATTCTCAAAATGAAAAAATCAGGTTCAAAAATATTTTTAACATTTACTTCAAATATGGTTACTTCTGGTTTAAGAGGATTTTTTGCCCAATTATGTAAATTAAAAATTCCAAATATTTTAGTAACAACTTCTGGAAGTATTGAAGAAGACATAATGAAATCAATTGGAGAAGAATTTAATTTTTCAAGTTTTCATGCTGATGACATAGCACTTCATGAAAAAGGGGAAAATAGAGTAGGTAATTTAATTATAAGAAATGAAAGTTATATGAAATTTGAAGATTTAATTCAAGAATATTTAAAAAAAATTTATGAAAAAAATAAAAGGATTTCTAGTTCAGAATTAATTTATGAAATTGGATTAATGCTTAAAGATGAAAATTCAATTTTATATCAAGCATCTAAAAACAATATTCCGATTTATTGTCCAGGAATAGCAGATTCATCTTTTGGTTTTCAATTATTTATGTTTCAACAAAAACACCCCGAGTTTATAGTGGATACAATTAAAGATATGGAAAGAATAACAAAGGATATTTCATTTGATGAAAAAAAAGGATTGATTTCATTGGGCGGAAGCATTTCAAAACATTATGCAATTTTTTCCGCATTATTATCAGGAGGATTTAATTATGCAGTTTATTTAACAACTTCTCATCCCACTTCAGGTTCAATGTCGGGGGCAACAACTCAAGAAGCAAAATCTTGGGGAAAAATAAAAGATGATGGAGAAGCCACTACAGTAAATGGCGATGTAACTATAACTTTCCCATTAATCATGTGTTCTGTCTTAGATAAATTAAAAAAAGGTGGGGAAATATAATGCCTGCAAAATTTATTTTATCAAAGAAAAAACTCTCAGAACAATTAAAGATATTAGAAGATTTAAATTTAAAAGTTTCATATAGTTATAAAACAAATCGTGAAGTCGGAAATATACTTCAAGAGATTTCCAAAGTAGATTTTTCAATACATGAAAAAGAAGAATTAGACATGATTAAAGATAAATCAAGGATATGGTTTTTCGTTCAAGCAGAATCAGAAGAAGAATTAGAAAAATTATTAAAAAAAGGTGTAAAAAAATTTGTAATCGACAATGAAGTAGATTTACAAAGAATATTAAATCTAATAAAAAAAACAAAAACAAAAATAGATTTATCTCTTAGAATGAAATTTCAAGAGCATCGTATAAATTCTGGAAAATATTTTGTATATGGTATGGAATCTAAGATAATAAATAAGATAATCGAAGAAGAATCTCAAAATGAATTTATAAAAAATTTAGGAATTCATATTCATAGAAAATCTCAAAACACAAGTGAATGGGAAATTAAGCAAGAAATAGAAGATTCATTAACAGAAGAAAATTTGAAAAGAATAAATTTTTTGAATTTGGGCGGAGGACTTCCAACAGAATACAAAAGTTATACTTCAAAAATTATGCCATATATTTTCCAAAAAATAAAAATTGCAAAAGAATTTTTACAAAAATATAATATTCAAACTTACATAGAACCTGGGAGATTTTTAGCAGGACCTTCAATAAAATTACAAACTCAAATTATTCAAATCTATAATAAGAATCTTATTCTTAACACAACAATTTACAATTGTGCTTTAGATACAATTTTAACTGGAACAAAAATGCTAGTTGAACAAGAACTAAATGATTCACAAGAAGGAGAATATTATCTGATAAAAGGGAATAGTCCTACAAGAGATGATATTTTCAGATATAAGGTAAAACTGAAAAATCCTAAAGTTGGGGACAAGATAACATTTATTAATGCGGGTGCATACAATTACACTACAGATTTTTTTGGATATAAAAAAATTTGCACCGAAACAGTAAAAGATTTCTAAAAAAACTACACAAAGTTTATATAAAAAATGAGTTCTCTATTATTATGATAGAAAATAATTCTAAAAAGATTCAAGAAGAAACTGAATTTGTAAATGCATTAAAATTATTTTCTCCTGGAACTGCAATAAGACTTGCATTAGATGATATTCTTAGAGCAGGTATGGGGGCATTAATAGTTATAGAATCAGAAAATTTGTTTGAAATAATTGAAAAAGGTTTTAAGATTCATGCAAAATTTAGTCCACAAAGATTAGTTGAACTTGCAAAAATGGATGGTGCAATAATCCTTTCAAAAGATCTTAAAAAAATTCTTTATGCAAATGCTTATCTTTTTCCAGATACAAAAATTCCTACAAGGGAAACAGGAACAAGACATAAATCTGGTGAACGAACTGCAGTTCAAGCCAATACAACAGTAATTGCAGTATCTGAAAGAAAAAATAAAATTACACTTTACTATAAAAATACAAGGCATGAATTAGAAGAAAGTTCTGAAATTTTAAGAAAAGCAACTGAAACTTTACAAATTTTGGAAAAACAAGTAGAAATATTTGATGAGTCATTCGTTCATTTAAATATTTTAGAAATAAATAATTTAGTTACAATTAGTGATATTTGTAATATCTTACAAAAAATTGCAATAATCAAAAAAGTTTCAGAAATAGTTAAAAGATATCTTATTGAATTAGGAAGAGAAGGTATCATTGTAAGTATGAGATTAAAAGAACTTACAAAAAATTTAAACAAAGAAAGAGAAATGATTTTAAAAGATTATTTTCAATCTAGATTTGAACAAGTTGACATTTTGCTAGATGAGATGAATTTTGATTTTTTATTAGAAACTTCAAATTTATCAAGAGTTTTATTTGAAGAATTACATGACAAACCAATTTCTTCTAGAGGAACGAGAATATTAAATAAGATTAATCTTTTAGATAAAGACATTGGAATCCTAATTGAAAATTATGAAACACTTGATAGAATATTTAGGGCAGATAAAAATTCATTAAATAAATTTTTCCAAAATGAAGATTTCACTGAGTCACTTGCAAGAAATTTGGAAAATCTAAAAGATAAAATACTTGCAGGAAAAAAGATTTAATCAACAACTTTATATTCCTAGAATTTTTACTCAAAGTATGCTTATAAAAAAACAAATCAAAGAAATTAAAGAACATTTAGAAATTGCACAAAACCCAATTTTCTTTTTTGATAATGATGAAGATGGTTTATGCAGTTACATTTTACTTAGAAGATATTCTGAAAAAGGCAAAGGAGTTCCAATCAAAAGTTTTCCTGAGTTAAGTTTAGATTATTTTAAAAAAGTTCAAGAACTAAATTCAGATTATATTTTTATCCTCGACAAACCACTTGTTTCAATTGATTTTTTAGAAGAAGCAAGAAAATATAATATCCCTGTTGTCTGGATTGACCATCATCCAACTGAATCAGAAATTCCTAAATTTGTAAATTATTATAATCCATTATTCAATAAAGAAAAAACAAATGAACCTGTGACAGTTCTTTGTTATCAAATTTCAGAGAGAAAAGAAGATATTTGGATTTTAATTGCAGGAAGTCTTGGTGACAAATTTATTCCAAAAGAATATGTAAATTTCAAAAAACAATATCCTGAACTTGCGATTAATTCAAAAAATCCTTGGGACATTTATTATAAATCTGAAATTGGAAAAATTTCCCGACTTATAAGTTTTGGTTTAAAAGATAAAATTTCAAATGTTGTTTTAATGTTAAAGTTTTTAGTTGGAGCAAAAACTCCTTATGAGGTTTTAGAAGAAAGCAACAAAAATAAACAACTCCATAAAAGATTTAATGAGATAGAAAAAAAATATATCAAATTAATTACTGAAGCAGAAGAAAAATCAAAAGATTATAAAAAATTAATTTTATTTGAATATTCCGGAGAAACTGCAGTAAGTAGTGATTTATCAAACAGATTAATGTATCTTTTTCCAAAAAGAATTATTTTTGTAATAAGAATAAAAAATAATGAAGCAAAGATTTCTGGACGGGGACCAAAAGTTAGAGAAATTTATTTAGAAGCTATAAAAGATTTTGAATATGCTAGAGGAGGCGGGCATGAAGTAGCAATTGGGGGACAATTTCAAAAAGACGATTTAGAAAAATTCAAGAAAAAGATTATTGAACGAGTTGAAAAATAAATCACAGTGTATACGCAGGTGACATATGTCACCCCCTAAAATAATAATTTAAAATCATTATAAATCTCATCTGGAGATTTATTCTTTAAGCTCGTATGTGGTCTAAAGTGATTATACCTCATTCTCCAAAATTC
>Ga0210057_1003481_pt1 | contig 21661 bp, 22 predicted proteins | sample CryGeyCG2114_010_2_FD_183968 | JGI IMG/M metagenome (GOLD analysis project Ga0210057, IMG submission 183968) | Groundwater microbial communities from aquifer - Crystal Geyser CG10_big_fil_rev_8/21/14_0.10 (SPAdes) (version 2) | ecosystem: Environmental > Aquatic > Deep subsurface > Groundwater ...
CGCTGAAATTTAAGTAATACACAGGTGAAATTAAATTTTGTTAAATAAAAACAAGGCCGCCTTATTAACAGGGCGGTTTTTTTATTGGTATAGTTGAGTAAAAAAATAATTGACCGAAGCGTATTTGTGGGGTAGAATAAAATCAAGATGTCAGAAAGTGGGGAAGAATGGGGAACGGTTAGTCCATAAAGTCAAATAAAAAAATTTTAAACAAAAATAAAAGCTCGTTAAAACAAAACTTTTATTTATTTACCAAGGAAGAGGAATGATTAGAGGCAGAATCCATGCTTGGCTATCTCTAATCATTCCACTTTCGGCCCTAAAATTTTGCAAGCTAAGACACTAAACGCTTGCCGCCGCTTAATTAAGCTGGCACGAAATATTTTTTAGAGCCAAACATTAGCAATTTGAAACAAGCTAAATTATGACTAAGGTTCAGAAGAGGCGTGGGTGAGTTTGGAATTTTCTAGACTCAATCGCGCCACTCTTGCATCTTGATAAAGAGGTTAAAGGCATTACTTTTGACTTTATTCCCATGTTTATAGGCGAATACAGCCACACCATTGACGATAAGGGTCGGGTGGCGGTGCCGGCAAAATTTAGAGAAAAGTTGAAAAGTGGGGCGGTAGTAACCCGCGGTCTTGATAATTGTTTATTTTTATACTCTAAAGACGAATGGGAAAAATTAGCCGAACAAATTTCCGTTTCTCCCATAAACAAAGCTAATTCGCGCGCTTTCAGCCGCTTTATGCTTGCGGGAGCCATGGAAGCGGAGTTTGACAAGCAGGGAAGGATATTACTGCCGGAATATTTGCGCGGACACGCCGGTTTGCGCCGAAACGTGGTAATGGCCGGACTTTATAACCGGATTGAAATTTGGGACGAGGATAAATGGAAAAAATACAACAAAGTAACCGGCAGAAACAGCGGACGGATTGCGGAAGAGTTGGAGGGGATGGGAAAGTAGAATTTAGAATTCAAAATTAAGAATGAGGAATGACGAATTAAGAAATCAGAGAGAAAAAATAAAAAGTTAAAAAAAGTTTGTATGGTGAATTTAAAAAATAACATTTTGCCAAATTTAATATTCATGTTAGCGGTTATAGTAGTGCCAGTGTGTTTTATGCTCGTCGCCTCCATCGGCGTGCGGGAAGAACTGTTAACTATTATAGGGGTTTAACATGGTTTATCAGCATACGCCAGTAATGTTAAGAGAGGCAATTGAGTATTTAAATCCAAAATTCGGAGACATTATTGTTGATTGCACTTTGGGCGGAGGCGGATATACATTGGAAATCGCCAAGCGCGTTGGAGAAAAAGGCAAAGTTATCGCCATAGACGCGGATGAAATGGCCGTTACTAACGCAAAAGGCAAAATTAAAAATGCAAAATTAGGGAATATAATTTTAGCGCATGAAAATTTTAAAGAACTGCAAAAAATCGTTAACCAAGCTGGGTTGGAGAAAGTTAACGGCATTGTTTTTGATCTTGGGCTATCATCGGCTCAACTCCAAGATCAAAATAGGGGATTTAGCTTTAAGCTGGATGCGCCGCTAAACATGAGTTTCGGAAGTGAGAAGCTAGAAGTTAAAAGCAAGAAAACTGAAGATATTATTAATAAATATAAACAGGAAGAGTTGGAAAAAATCATTAAAGATTACGGCGAGGAGCGGTACGCGGGCAGGATCGCCGCCGCGATTGTAAAAAACAGGCCGCTAAAAACAACCAAAGAATTGGCCGAAGCAATAGCCAACGCGGTACCGGTTGCGTACTCGTCTCGCTGGAGCTATGGCGAAGCGGGCCGGCGCGGCAGAATCAACCCGGCGACGCGCACTTTTCAGGCGTTGCGCATCGCGACTAACGATGAATTAAACGCTTTGCAAACAGCATTATCGCAGGCAATAAAAGTTTTGGCGGCCGGAGGAAGATTAGCAGTCGTTTCTTACCATTCGTTAGAAGACAGAATCGTTAAGCATTTTTTTAAGCAAGAAGCGCGCGGCTGCGTCTGCCCGCCGGAAGTCTTGCGATGCGTTTGCGGGCACAAGCCAGAGCTGAAAATTTTGACAAAAAAAATCGTTGCCGCCTCGGCGGAAGAAATTAAAACGAATCCCCGCGCGCGTAGCGCCAAACTGCGGGCGGCGGAAAAAATTTAAAAAAACATGACAGCGGAATCAAACCAAACAATTTTTGCGGCGGCAGAGGAAGAAAGGAATTGGCAGTCGATGAGCCGCCAAACGCCCGGCCGGAAAATTTTAAAATTTAATTTGACTGCTTTTAATATTATTTTATTGGCGGTTTTGCTGCTGTCAGCCGTCAGTTATTTGGCGATTAGCAATCAGCAGATAAGCAGCGGCTTTGCGATAAACGGCGCCAAAGGAAATCTCGCCGATTTAAACAAAAAAAATAGGGAGCTTGAGTTTGCGGCCATCGGTTTGGAATCGTATGAAAAAGTAAACAGACGCGCAGCCAAATTAGGAATGGTGGCGGCAACCGACGTGGAATATTTAGAGGTCAAGGGAGGAGAGATAGCCATGCGATAACTAAACGCGATGCCCTATGATTTGGAATGTTCGCCAAAACAGACGCCAAACAAACGGAGATAATCGCTTAATTTTGCTCGGAGCGATTATTTTTTTATTTGCCGCGGGAATTATTCTCCGCTTGTTAAACGTGCAGATATTAAATTACGACTTGTACGCCGCCCGCGCTCTGCGCCAGCACGGAGTGGAGCAGGATATTATGCCGCAACGCGGCCGGATTTTTGTCCGCGCTCAAGAAGAAAAATCAGGATTATATCCGTTGGCGTCCAATAAGGAATTCGCTTTGATTTACGCCGTGCCCAAAGAAATCGTTAATCCCAAAGAAGCAACCGAAAAATTAACGCCAATATTATTTTCTTTGACTTATAAGGAGCCTAATTTGGCGGTTTTAACCGGCAATATTGAAAAAAATTTACGCGTCCAAATGACCAAAGAGGCGGCTAAAACAACCCCTCCCGCTCCCGGCCAAGAGATAGAGATTAATGAAGAAGAGCTAAACATCTCTTTGCAAAAAGAACGGCTGGTTTTAGAAGAGCGGTTAAAGAAAGAAAAAGAAGAAAAGCTGAAAATTTATCAGGCGGAACTGTCGGCAAAACTGTCAAAATCAGGCGACCCCTACGAGCCGCTCGCGAAAAAAGTGGACCAAAACAAATTGGCGGAAGTTTTAGCGCTCAAACTTTCTGGCATTGATTATTTTTTAAGCGACTTCCGTTATTATCCGGAAAAAAACATTTCCAGCCATGTTTTGGGTTACGTATTGGAAAAAAACGATAATTCAGTCAGCCAGGGATCTTACGGTTTAGAGGGGTTTTTTAATCAAGAGTTGGCCGGCGTGATGGGAAAACTTACGGCCGAGCGAGACGCCGGCGGGCAAATTATCGTGGCGGCCGACCGCCAAATAAGCCCGGCGGTCAACGGCAGTGATTTAATTTTAACGATTGATAAGACGATTCAAAGCGTCGCTTGCCGCAAATTAAACGAACATGCTTTGCGCCACGGCGCGGACAGCGGTGCTTTAGTAATCATTAACCCAAAAACCGGCGCGATTATCGCGTTGTGCGCCTGGCCGGATTTTGATCCTAACGAATACGGCAAAACGAAAGAAATGAGATATTTTAATAACATCGGCATTTGGCAGGCCTATGAGCCCGGATCGGTATTTAAGCCAATAACCATGTCCATGGGAATTGACTTAGAATTAGTGGAACCTGACAGTAAATTTACGGATCCCGGTTCGGTAACGATTGCGACCGAAACCATCAAAAACGCCGAGAATAAAACTTACGGCGAAGTGACCATGACCGGAATTTTGGAAAATTCCATCAATACCGGCGCGGTTTACGTGGCGCAAAAAGTAGGCCTTAATAATTTTTTGAAATATGTTAACGGCTACGGCTTTGGCAAAAAAACCGGCCTTACTTTAATGACGGAATCAGCGGGCAACGTCAGTTCCTTGTACGATAAAATGCATGGCGATAATTTAAATTTGGCCGTTGCTTCCTTTGGTCAAAGCATCACCGCGACTCCATTGCAACTGGCCTCGGCTTTTTCCGTCATCGCGAATAAAGGAATATTGATGCAGCCGCAGATAGTTGATGAAATTATCGGAGCGGGGGGCGAGCGATTTAAAACCGAACCGCAGGAAATCCGCCGCGTCATTTCACCGCGCGCCGCCATGCTAGTATCCGGTATGATGGTTAATGTGGTGGAAAAAGGCCACGCCAAGCGCGCCGGCGTCAAAGGCTATTATGTGGCGGCTAAAACCGGCACGGCGCAAATCGCTTCGCTTGCCAACCGCGGCTATTCCAGCCGCACGAGCCACACGCTGGTCGGTTTTGCGCCGGCGGACGATCCGGCATTCGTGATGGTAACATATTTGGAAGATCCCAAAGACGCCAAATACGCCGAGTCCACCGCCACGCCGCTATTCGGCGAAGTAGCGAATTTTGTGCTAAACTATTATCAGATAGCGAAAGAAAGGCAGAAGTAAGAAGAAAAATGTTATCGTAAAAGAAGCGAGATTATTGGTTTTGTTTTAATGTTTTAACGCCATATGTCCAAGGAAGTTAAAAAAAACAACAAAGAAAGCGAGTCGGACGATTGCGACAAAAATTTTTCAGAATTGCTTAAAGAGCGGGAAAAAAAGGAGGACATTGACGAAAGCTTAAAAGAAATTTTTGAAGCGGAAGAGCCGGCGGTGGTTATTGCCTCTAAAAATAAAGACGGTTATAATGACAACATGAAAACCATTGAGCGCCGCGAAATTGATACTTGGAGAAAAATAACTCGGCTGTTTTTTGCGTTGCTGACGGTATTGGCCGGAATTTCCTGGACTTCATTTTTGATTTTTAACCAAGGCAGCCGGCTGGATACGAAAGACATTGAGTTTAAAATCAGCGGGCCGGAAACCGCCGCCGTTGGGCAGGAATTAATTTATGAAATTCAGTATAAAAATTTGAGCCAGTACAATTTAAAAAACGCGGAGATCAGTTTGAATTATCCGGATGGCTTTATTTTTTTTGACGCGGTGCCCGAACCTGAAGCCGGAAAACATCTTTGGAAAATAGAGCAAATTGACGCCAAGCGCAGCGGGCGCGTTGAGTTTAAAGGAAAATTGGCCGCGCCGGTTGACGCTAAAGCGATATTTTCCGCCGCGATTACTTACCGGCCGGAAAATTTTTCTTCCACTTTCAGCGCCGACTCGGGTTTAACGACAACGGTAAACTCCCTTGGTCTAAATATCGCGGCGGAGGCGCCTTACTTTTTTAATCTTAATGAAGAAGGGGAAATTTTAATAAAATACGCCAAGCAAAAAGAAAATTTTATCGACAGTTTTAGCGTTTTATTCGCCGCCGGAGAAAATTTTGCCGTCAGCGTTCCCAAAACAAGCGGCCCGTGGGCGATAAACGAAGTTTCCGACAAACAAGAAAAATTCAGCGTCAAAGGAAAATTTTTAAAAAAACCGGCCGAAGGCGAGAAGTTAAAATTATCTTTGGCTATCCCGGAAGAAATAAAAAGCGGAGAGGGAGCGGAGCAAAAAACGCAGACGAAAAACCACGTTTTTTACGAATACGAATGGTCGCCGGCGGTGGCCGAAGGAGCTTTAAATTTAAGTTTAACGGTTAACGGCGCGAATGCGGGCAAACCGGCAAACTTTGGCGACGCGCTGAATTTCGTCGTCCATTATAAAAATGGAAGCGAGGCGGCGTTAAAAAACATAATTATTATGGCGTCCATAGATTCGGCCGCGGTTGACTGGAAGACACTGCAGGACGAGCAAAAGGGAGAGGTAAAGGACGGCTCAATTATTTGGACCAAAGAGCAAATAAAAAATTTAGGAGAAATAAAAGCGGGCGCGGAGGACAGTTTCGGTTTTTCCCTAAAAATAAAAACGCGCGAACAACTGCAAGACATCGCGTCTAACGCTTTGTCGGTGCAGACGGCGCTTGATTATAGCATTGACAGCGCGTTAAAGGGTTTGGAAAATCCGCTGATAAAAATTACCACCAAAATAAACAGCGATTTGAATTTTGTTAACGAAGTCCGCTATTTTGACCGCTCTAACATTGCCGTGGGCGAAGGCCCTTTGCCGCCAAAAGTCGGGCAAAAAACCAGTTTTCATGTTTATTGGACGCTGACTAACAGCCGGCACGATTTGGAAAACATTGAAGTAAGCGCGTCTTTGCCATCCTATGTCGCTTGGGAAGATAACATTAACGCGGCCGGCGACGGCGTCAGTTATTCCGCCGGAGAGCGTTTAATCAGTTGGAAAATAAGCAGTTTAGACGCCGTGGCGCAGCCGGCAACGCTTGATTTTGTCATTAGCGTTACGCCGCAAGCAAGCGATAAAAATAAAATTTTGACTTTAGTAAACCAGCCGCAGGTAACGGCGCGCGACAAAGAAACCGGCGGCGCGATTAATTTAACCGGCAAAGCCAAAACGACCATCTTGGAAGACGATGCGGTGGGGAAGGGACAGGGGAAGGTGGAATAAATTTCTAATTTTTAATTAACCTAATCTCTAATCAATAACCAATGTCTAATATCAAATGTTTAAAAATTATTAGAGGTTGATTATAAATTGGGGTTTAATTAGGTCAATTAGGAAATAGAAATTAGTCATTTTTAAAGTTGCCGTATCATACTTTGTGTGTTAATATAAATTTACTCGCCTGTTTAACATTAGATTCTTAATATTATAAGCTTATGCCCAAATTTTTTTCATTTACCAAAGAGAAAAGTTTTTTAGTCAGAATGTGCGACCTGGTTATTACCGCTTCCATCGCTTTGGTTTTTTTCGCGTTGCCGTTATTTTTTACCGGCTTGGTGTCGCAAGGGGTAGTTTTTGAAAAAGTAATGCTGTTTTATTTGTTGGTTTTATTGGGGTTTGTTGCGTGGATCACCAAAGGAGTGGCGGAAGGGGAGTTAAAAATAATACGGACGCCGCTTGATTTGCCGCTTGCCGCCTTGATAATTATTTTGTTGATATCCTCCATTTTTTCCGTGGATAAATTAGCGAGCTTTATCGGCTCCTACGGCTCCACTACTAAAAGTTTTATCGCTTTCGTTATTTACATCGCTTTTTACTATTTAATGGTAAATAATATCAATTATCGGCGGATTAAAGTATTTTTTTGGTCAATGCTCCTGGGCGCGATTATCACGGCAGTTTATTCCGTTCTGCAAATTTCCGGCATTTTTTTGCTGCCTTTTGCCGTTACTCACGCGATTGCTTTTAACTCTATCGGCAGTTCTTCCTCGTTGGGCGCGTACATCGCGAGCATCCTGCCGCTGCTCGCGCTGGCGATACCTTTCGCGATTAAAGAAGGAAAGCGTTCTATCGTAAAAAAATCGTTTGCCGCCGCGTGGATAGCGATCGTCGGCGCGGCTGTTTTAGTTTCTTTATTTTTATTGTTTTTATTGAATAATTTCGTTTTTTTGCCCGCGGCGATAATCGGCATGGTGGTTTTTTTAATGTTTGTAATGTCAAAAATCGTGCGTCTGCGCGCCAGCGATTCAGCGGTGCCGATAGTTTTATTTTTGGCGCTAATTATATTTTTAATCGGCGGCAATTTTAATTTGGTAAACCCGGAGTTGCCGACGGAAGTAAGTTTGTCGCGTAATTTGTCTTGGCAAATAGCCAAATCAAGCTTAAAACATGATCCACTGTTTGGCAGCGGGCCAGCGACTTTTGATTACTCTTTCGTCAAATACCGCGGCACGGATTTTAACGCTAGTAATTTGTGGGATGTTCGCTTTGACTCGGCGAGCGGCAGCATTTTTGAAATGTTCGCGACCATTGGCGTTTTGGGAACTTCCTGCCTGGCAATCATCGGCTTGATTTTTTTAAGCGTCGCTTTTATCGCTTTAAGCCGCTCCGAGAATAAAGAAATAAAAATATTTTTGCTCGGAATTTTTTCCAGCTTGCTGATTTTAACGATTAACGCTTCTCTGATAACCGTTTCCGGCAGTATTATTTTGATAATCGTCGCTTTGGGCGCGCTCGCAAGCGCTTTAATAATAATTGATTATCCGGAAAAGTTTAAGGAACTAAAGCTTTCTTTCCGCTCTTCTCCTAAATACGCTTTGGCTTTAGCGGCCTTATTTTTATTAGTCAGCGCGGGCGTGGTAGTGCTTTTTACCAGCGGCTTCAAAATATATTTGGCCGATTTTTACGCCAGCAAGGCCTTAAGCGCGGATTCCGAGCAAGCGATTAAATATTTAAACCGGGCGATAGCCACGGCCGACTACCAGGACGAATATTATTTGCGCCTGTCGCGTTTATACATAAAAATGGCCAATCAAGAGGCACAAAAAGGCGCGTCGGCGAACATCGCCGCCATCCAGAATTATTTAAGTTCGGCGATACTCGCCGGAAAAAAAGCTGCTGATTTATCGCCTAATAGCGTAGCGAACAAAGAATCACTCGCGCTGATATACGAAAACGCGGCCGCTTATAACATTTCCGGAGCGCTGGAATGGGCGGAAAAATTATATGCCGAAGTAATCCAGCTTGAGCCGGATAGCCCGTCCGCTTATGTGCGGCTCGCTTTGATTAACATGGCGCACGCGAATAATGAAAAAGCGGACGAAGAAAAAAAGTATTTTTATAACGAGGCAATCAAATTTTATAATCAGGCCATTGCTAAAAAATCAAATTTTTCCCCGGCTTATTACGGCGCGGCGATCGCTTACGAAAAATTAAACGATTATGACAAAGCGATTGAAGAAACGGGCAAAGCGGTAACGCTCGCGGGCGATAATTTGGATTATCGCTTTGAACTTGGCCGGATGTATTTTAATCGCGGCGTCCAAAGCCAAAATTTGCGGCAGCAGACTAAAGAAATCACTGCCGCGGATAATAATGAAAATTTAAGCGTTAATCAGGAACAGTCAAGCAAGGCCGTTTCCTTTAACAATGACCTGAAAGTAGCCGAGGCGATTTTAAAAAATTTAATAGAAGTAAGTCCAAGCCACGCGAACGCGATTTACAGTTTGGCTTTGATTTATGAAACCGTCGGCGATGCCGCGCAGGCCAGGCAATACTATGAAAAATTATTAAATATCGTCAGTGATCAGCCTACCAAAGACGCGATATTAAAAAAATTGCAAGCGCTATAAACATAAAAATTTTAGCCAGTTCGGCGCGATGCAGTAACGGATTAAAACTAAAAACAATAAATTCTTGCGTAAAATGCGGGAATTTTAGGTTCGTGAACGCATTCCTTGACATATTTTTTAGTAAAATATATAATAACCTTAACTTTTGGCAAAACTTAAAAATATCATATATTTGTAAAAATTTACTATTTATGGTAAAATTCTTTCCCGCAGGGTTGCGGGGGGATTTTTTTTAAGTTTTCTATTTATTTTTTATAATGGCAGACAATAATTTATTACGGGAAAACAATATTTCACCGGAGGATAACGGTCAAAGCGCCATCATTAACGCCAAGGATTTTTTGGAAACGGTCGGCGAAGTGCTGGAGTTAAAGCCGGGAGCGACTTTTGTCGTTCGTTTGGAAAACGGGCATGAAATTTTATGCCATCTTTCCGGCAAAATGAGGATGAATAAAATCAAACTTTTGCCCGGCGACCGCGTAAAAATAGAAATGAGCCCCTATGATTTAACCAAGGGGAGAATAACTTACCGGTTATAAATTTATGAAGGTGCGTGCATCCGTAAAACCAATATGTAAAGATTGCAAAATAGTCCGCCGCAAAAAGCGGGTCTATGTTTTGTGCAAAAATCCCAAACATAAACAGCGGCAGGGGTAAGGCAGTTTGCAAGGCATAAAACAAGCAGATGTTCAGCTATAATTTTTTAAACTTTCTAACTTTATAAATTTTTAACTAATATATGGCATTAAGAATAGCCGGGGTAACGATTCCCAACGACAAAAGAACGGAGATAGCTTTAACTTATATTTACGGAATCGGCCGCACCAGCGCCAATAAAATATTACAGCAAGCGCAGGTAAATAAAGACGTCAGAGTCAAGGATCTTAGCGAGGACGAAACCAACAGGTTAAGAAGCATTATTGAAAAAGAGTATCGGGTAGAGGGCGATTTGCGGCGCGAAGTGGTCGGCAACATTAAACGGTTGAAAGATATCGGTTGCTATCGCGGTTTGCGCCACGGCAAAGGTTTGCCGGTCAGAGGACAACGAACCAAAACCAACTCCCGCACGGTGCGCGGCAATGTTCGTCGAACCACTATTTCCGGCAAAAAATTATCGGCGCAGAAAACATAATCATAATTAAGTTAAAAGTTAGAAAGTTTAAAAGTTTGAAATATAATTTATGACGCCAAAAGATAAAAAACAATCAAAAGAGGAATCAGTTGAGTCAAAGGAGAATGTTAATTCTACGGCAGAACTTGAGGCAGGGCAGACGGCAGAAAGCGGGGAGAGTAAAGGTGAGCCCAAAGAAAAAACAGCTAAAAAAACAAAATCAACCGGTAAAAAGAAAAAGAAGGAGAAAAAAAACGTTTTTTCCGGGCGGGCTTACATTAATGCCACTTATAATAATACCATCATTACCTTAACCGATCAGGCGGGAGATGTTTTATCTTGGGCGAGCGCCGGCGCCTGCAATTTTAAGGGCGCGAAGAAAGCGACTCCTTACGCGGCGCAAATGATTGTCAAAAAAGCGGTTGATAAAGCAAAAGAATTCGGTTTAAAAGAAGTGCTGGTTTTTGTCAAAGGCGTAGGCACCGGCCGCGAGTCGTCCGTTCGGGCATTAAACGCCAACGGTTTAAATATTTTATCCATTAAAGACATAACGCCGATTCCTCATAATGGCTGTCGGCCGCGCAAACCGCGCCGCGTTTAATTCAATTTTTTTTATGAAAAGATATACCCATAAAATGTGCCGCCGTTTAGGAATCAAGCTTTGTCAATCCGCCAAATGTCCGCTCGTGCGTCGAAATTATCCGCCGGGCATACATGGGCCAAAAGGCCGGCCGCGGCAAACTGAATACGGCATGCAGCTCGCGGAAAAACAAAAAGCCAAAGTTGTTTACAATATGCTTGAACGCCAATTTCGTTTGGTTTTTGAGCGGGCGGTTAAATTGCCTGGGGACACCGGTCATAATTTGCTGACGCTGTTAGAAACGCGTTTTGACAATACCGTTTACCGTTCGGGATTTGCTGGCACCAGAGTGCAAGCGAAGCAGTTAGTCAGTCACGGTCATTTTTTGGTTAACGGCAAAAAAATAAACATCCCTTCTTATCAGTTAAAAGTCGGCGATGTCATCAGTTTGCACGGCGCAAGTTTAAATAATAAATATTTTAAACAGCAATTAGGCAAAATTAAACAGGAAAAAATTCCCGGCTGGCTGTATTTGGATATGCCTAAAAAAGAGATTAAAGTCTTGGGCGCGCCTAAGGACAGCGATGCGGAAAATGTTTTTGACACCAAGGCCATTATTGAATATTATTCGCGCCGTTAACATCCTCGTCTTATTTTTTCCAAACAGGCAAAAAAATAAGCGCAAGCGGTGGGGCATGAACATTATTTATATATAAATAATCCTCCATATTTTTTCAATCCCGCCTTTAAGGAGGGGGGGTGGGGGTGAAGGAGAATATATGCAAAAAGTAGTTTTGCCACAAAAAGTAACCTTTATCCAAGGTGAAGAAGAAACTCAAGGGCAAATAGCGATAGAGCCTTGCTATCCCGGGTATGGCACAACGCTCGGCAACGGGTTGCGGCGAGTGCTTTTGTCGTCGCCGGGCGGAGCCGCGGTTATTGGCGTAAAAGTTAAGGGCGCTAGCCATGAATTTACCACTCTGCCCAAAGTCAAAGAAGATATTTTAGAAATTATTTTAAATTTAAAAAATTTGCGCATGAAGTTTTTTGGCGAGCCCGAAGAAGTGATAGTGCTTGAATTAAAAGCGCAGGGAGAAAAAAAAGTAAGCGCTAAAGATATTGCCAAAAACAGCCAAGTGGAAATAGTAAATCCTGATTTGCACATCGCGGAAATCACGGACGACGCCGGCAGTTTGGAAATGGAAATTTTTGTCGCTTACGGCTACGGCTACAGCCCGATTGAAGGCCGCAAAACGCTTGATAAAGAAGTAGGCTATATTGAAGTTGATTCAATATTTTGCCCGATAAAAGCGGTTAAGGTCGACGTGGAGAATGTGCGCGTCGGCCAGATGACCGACTGGGACAAGCTAATTATTGACATCAAAACCGACGGCACGATAAGTTTTAAAGAAGCTTTTAAGCAAGCGGCCGAAATATTAGTTGAACAGTTTTCTTTCGTTTTAGGCGAAATAAATAAAGAAACCGATTTGCGGGCGAAAACGAGCGAAGCGGAAGAAGAAATAGCGTCTAAGAGAGAGAGTAAAGCCAAAAAAAGCGCCAAGAAAAAAGAAAATAAAACAGAATAAAAAAATTAAGTTATGCGCCACCAAAACAGCAAAAAAATTTTAGGAAGATTAAAACAGCCGCGGGAAATGATGCTGCGTAATTTAGCGTCAAGCATTATTATTTATGAAAAATTAAAAACCACGGAAGCCAAGGCGAAAGTAGTCCGCAGTTTAGTGGAAAAAATGATCACCGCGAGTAAGGCTGGAGATTTAAACGCGCGGCGAAAATTGTTGCGAATGTTGCCGCAAAAGCTCGCGGTTAAAAAATTAATGGAAGTAATCGGCAAACGCTATCAGGATAAATCAAGCGGCTATACGCGAATTATTAAATTAAACAGCCGCGTCGGGGACGGCGCCCGAATGGTTCAAATTGAGTTAGTATAATAATATGAAAAAATCAAATCGGCCAACTTACGCCATTGACGCCAGCGAAAAAGCAATCGGCAGAATAGCCACGCAAGCCGCGATTTTATTGCGCGGAAAAAACAAACCGGAATACGAAGCGCGTGAAGATGCCGGCGGCTGGGTGGAGGTAAAAAACATTGGACAAGCAAAATTTACCGGCACTAAGTTTACTCAAAAGACTTATAAGCATTTTTCCGGTTATCCCGGGGGCTTAAAGCGGAAAAAAATCAGCGATGTTTTCGCAAAAAATCCGGGTGAGGTGTTGCGTCGGGCGGTTTGGAACATGCTGCCAAAAAATAAACTGCGCCAAGACATGATAAAAAGATTAAAAATATTATAATTATGGAGAAAGAAAATAAAATCCAAGAAATAAAAGGGAAGTATGTCAGCGCGGCCGGACGGCGTAAAAGCGCGGTGGCTCAAGTTAGATTGTATAAAAACGGCGCTGGGAAAATAATAGTTAACGACAAAAGTTTAAACGAATACTTTCCAATTCCTTCCTACGCGAGTTCTATTTTAAAATCATTGCAATTAGCGGGTTTGGAAAATAAAGTTGATTTATCAATTATCGCGCAAGGCGGAGGAAAACGCGGCCAAGCCGATGCCGTCCGCCATGGCATTGCCCGCGCGCTGGTCTTGATGGATAAAGAATTAAGACCAGTTTTAAAAGCGGAGCGGCTTTTGACCCGCGATCCGCGCAAGAAAGAAAGAAAAAAGCCGGGCCTTAAAAAAGCTCGCCGCGCCGAACAATGGAGCAAGCGGTAAAGCATAAAAACATTAAAACATCAAAACAATAAGACAAATAATTTTACATTTGAGAGTTAACTAAATCCCGCTAGACAGCGGGATTTTGGTTGTCAGAGATTATTTGTTATTTTAGAAAATACCATTATAATATAAATAATGTTATTATTCGTATATTCGTCCCGAGTACTCGGGATTCGTAATTAGTAGGGGTTATGAAGATAATTAATATCGCCAAAAATACCAGTTATTTTACGCTAGCGCTGATAATGCAAAAAGTCGTTTCTTTTTGTTATTTTATTATTGTGGCGCGCGCGATTGGCCCGGAAAATTTGGGCAAATATTATTTTGCCATTTCGTTTACCACTATTTTCGCCATTTTTATTGATATTGGCATGTCGTCGGTATTAATACGGGAAGCGGCCAAATACCAAGAGCGGGCTTACAGCTATTTAAGAAATATTATCAGTTTAAAATTAATTTTATCGTTATTTTCCCTTCTAACCGTCGCCGTTTTAATTAATTTAATGGGTTATCCGCAACTGACGAAAGATTTAGTTTATCTTTCTTCGCTGGCGATGGTTTTGGATTCATTTACGCTGATATTTTTTTCCGTCAGCCGCGGTTTTCACAATTTAAGTTACGAGAGTTTTTCTTCGGTCGTTTATCAGTTAATTATATTAACAGTCGGTTATTTATTTTTGCGGGCGGGCTGGGGCCTGCGCTGGCTGATGGCAGCCGTTGCTCTCGCCAGTTTGGCGAATTTTTGCTACTCGGCCGGGCTGGTTGTTTTTAGATGGAAGTTGTCGCTTCGCCCCGCATGGCGCCATGATTTAATAAAAAATATTATTACCATGGCTTTGCCGTTCGCTTTGTTTGGCATTTTTCAGCGTTTTTATACTTATTTTGACAGCGTGCTGTTGTCGTTAATTGCCGGCGACCGTTATGTCGGTTTATATAGCATCGCTTTTAAAATGACTTTCGCTTTACAGTTTTTGCCGCTTGCCTTCGTCGCCTCGCTTTATCCCGCGATGAGCGCGTATCACCTTAACGACAAAGAACAGCTGAAAATAACTTTTGAGCGCGCAATGAAATATTTAATTATTATCGCTTTGCCGATTTCCGCCGGTATTATTGTTTTAGCTGACAATTTTATTTTAATTTTTAAATCCGAATACTCCGGCTCAATTTTGCCTCTCCAAATTATCATCGCGAGTTTAGTTTTTATTTTTGCGTCGTACCCGGTCGGTTCGCTCCTGAACGCTTGCGACAAACAAAAAATAAACAGCTTAAATATGGCGGCCGTGCTGGCGGCAAGCGTTATTATGAATTTAATTTTAATACCTCGCTTTCAGGCCGTCGGCGCCAGCGTCACCGTGCTCGCCACCAATATTTTGCTTTTGGCTCTAGGGCTGATTTGGGTGCCAAAAATTATCAGTTACCGCCCTTGGGTGATTGTAAAAGTTTTGCTGAAATCTTTGGCGGCCGTTGCTTTGATGAGCGTTATTTTATTTTATTTTAAAAATAGCGTTAATATTTTTATTCTCATTCCTTTAAGCGGGTTTATTTATTTTGCCGTTTTATTTTTAATCAAGGGCTATACTAATACGGATGTCGCGAGCATTAAGAATTCGCTGGTTGGAAGAAACATATAAACATTAAAGAATGAAAACATTAAAACAAAATAATAATGTTTTACTATTTACTTTAGAGTATCCTCCTGATATTGGCGGCGTGGCTAATTACTACGGCAATTTGGTTAAATACTGGGGCGAAGGTGAAGTAAAAGTTTTGGTTGGCAAAAAATTATTGCAGCCGCATTGGCTGATTAGCTTATGGCGTCTAAGGCGGGCAATAAAAAAAGATAAAATTAAAACCGTGTTGGTCGGCCAGATTTTGCCGCTCGGCACAGTCGCGTGGCTGTTAGCGAAATTTATCAAGTTTGATTATGTTGTTTTCCTGCACGGCATGGATTTAACTTTTGCTTTAAAAACGCCGCGGAAAAAAAAGTTGGCGCGCAAGATTTTGGCTGGCGCGAAAAAAATAATAGCGGTGAATAGCTATGCGGCAAAGCTGGCGGGGGAGATTGTTGATGAAAGCAAAATAGAGGTTGTTAATCCGGGAGTAGATTTAAGATTTAAGATTTTAGATTTTAGATTTCAGAATGAGTTGAGGAAGAAGTATAACTTGGATAATAAATTGATTCTCTTGCAAGTCGGACGTTTAGTGGAACGCAAAGGTTATGATAAAGTGCTGGCGGCGTTGCCGCGGGTTTGGGAGGAGATACCAATGGTGGTTTATGTGATAATAGGCGGTGGAAAATTATTAGAAGACTTACGACTTAAGACTTACGACTTAAAACTTAAGAATAATGTGATTTTGATAACCAATGCTGATGATTCAGAGGTTAACTCATGGTATGAACTCTGCGACATTTTCATTATGCCAGCGCGGGAAATTGACGGGGATTTTGAAGGATTTGGCATTGTGTATCTGGAGGCGAACGCGCACGGCAAGCCGGTGATTGCCGGAAATAGTGGGGGAGTGCGGGATGCTGTGCAGGACGGCGTTAACGGGCTATTAGTTAATCCGGAAAGTGTTGCTGAAATCGCGCAGGCGATAATTAAATTAGGTAAAGATGAAAGTTTACGGAAAAAGTTAGGAGAGAGGGGGAGGGAAAGGACACGACAATTTGATTGGAAAAATCAAGCTAATAAAGTTAGAAAGTTTATAGAGTTTAAAAATTAAAAGTAAAAAGTTAAAAAGATTGAATATTAAGATTAGATATTTTAAAAATTAAAAAGCTAGATAATTATCTAGCTTGGTGTCCGCCGACCCTAGGTACGCCTTAGCGCACGACCTAAATTTTCGATTAGGCGATCGACGGACGGGAAACATTTTGGTTGGTGTCCATAATCCTTTTCCTTTTGTCATTCCTGATTTTGAAGTTTGCGAGCGATTTCTAAAACTTCGCTCCATAGATTTTCGTGAAACCAAATTGTGATTCCACCCTCTGGATTAAAGAAAAAGAACAAAATTTAGATAAAAATCTATGGATATATATTAGCATTTTTTTATTTTTTTGTCAATCTATGTCCCAAAATAACCTTATTTCCATAATAATTCCCGTTTACAACCAAGCTGAAGAAATTCGGGCGGCTTTGGCGTCAATTTTAAGTCAAACATACAAAAATTATGAAGTTATTATTGTTAATGACGGCTCAACGGATAACACGGCGGTTACACTAGAAGAATTAAAACATAAGTTTTGGCAGAAAAAAATAAGATGTAAAATTATCCAACAAAACAACCAAGGCGCGAATGCGGCGCGCAACCGCGGCGCGCAAGAGGCAAGGGGAGAGTTTATTATATTTTGGGACGCGGACATTGTCGCGGCGCCGGAGATGTTAGAAAAGATGCGTAATGCTTTGCAAAGTAATCCGGAAGTGAGTTACGCTTATTCGTCATTTATTTTTGGCAAAAAAAAGTTTAAACTTTGGCCGTTTGACGCGGAGAAATTAAAACAAATGCCGTATATTCACAGCACCTCGTTAATCAGGCGGGAGCATCTTGTCTCGTGGGACGCGGAAATTAAGCGCTTGCAGGATTGGGATTTATGGCTGACAATGCTTGTACAGGGGCATACGGGCGTTTGGGTCCCAGAATTTTTATTTACGGTGCAAACGGCGCACGGCACGATGTCGCATTGGCTGCCGAAGTTTGTTTATCGCTGGTTGCCGTGGATGAAAGAAGTAAAAAAATATAAGGAGGCGGTGGAAATAATAAAGAAAAAACATAAAATATTTTAACACTGTCATTCCCGCGAAGGCGGGAATCTCGTCAGTTTTAGTTTTGCTATTCTTAACGGGATTCCCGCCTTCGCGGGAATGACAATAAATTATGGACTTATCCATCATCATCGTCAATTGGAACGTCAAAGAACTGCTGTACCGCTGTCTGCAGTCTATTTTTATTTTTACCCATGGCTTAGATTATGAAGTAATCGTCATTGATAATTTTTCCACGGACGGTTCGGTGCAAATGTTAAACGATTTAAGTTTTGCGCATCAAAATTTGCGGGTGATTTTCAATCAGGAAAACGCCGGTTTTGCCAAAGCGAACAATCAGGGGCTGAAAATCGCGCAGGGCAAATATGCTCTTTTCATGAATCCGGATATGGAAATGGTGGAAAATACGCCGCGCCTATTGTTCCATTATTTGGAGGCGCGGCCCGGCGTTGCCGCCTGCGTTTGCCAATTGCAATACGGCGACGGGCATCGCCAGCCAAACATTAAGCATAACCCGACTTTTTGGTCGCAATGGTGGCTCTTGTATAAATTTCAGCATATTTGGCAACCGCGGTTTTTTAAAAAATATCTGGCTAAAAATTTTGAATACGGCCGCGAGCAGGAAGTGGAACAGGTGATGGGCGCTTTTATTTTTACGCGCCGCGAAATAATGAAAAAAATCGGCGGCTGGTCAGAAGACTATTTTATCTGGTGGGAAGACATAGATTTGTGCAAACGGCTGCGCAGTTTGGGCGAAAAAATCGTTTATACGCCGATTAGCCGCGTTATTCATTACGAAGGCAGGAGTTTTGCCCAGCAGTTAAGTTTTGCCAAACAGCGGCGTTTTAACCGCGGCCTGCTCATTTATTTTAAAAAGTACCATTCAAAGTTTGCGTGGTTTATTTTGCGGCTCGCGAGTATTGATAGTTTGGTTTTGGCATGGATAGCGCAATTATTTAGGTTTAAGCCGCACACTCAATCAAAATTGTAAGTCATAAGTCGTAAGACTTAAGACTTAAGATTTATGTCTTAAGACCTTTATGAAAAAATTTCGCCTTTATTTTCTCTTAATTTTTCTCGCCGAACTTTTGTCGTTTAGCGAGTTTTTGTTTCCCGAATTAAGGCAAGTAGCTTTCTTCACGATTTTAATTATTGCCCTGATATTATCGCTGCAAAAATTGGAATACGGCTTGTTGATTTTATTGGCCGAACTTTTTATCGGCTCCAAAGGTTACTTATTTTACTTTGAACAGGGCGGTTTTATTATTTCCATCCGCATCGCGCTGTTTTTAGTCGTGATGGCGGTCTGGCTCGCTAAGTTGATTATACTTTGGAGCAAGCAAGGACTTGCCGGCGCGATAGAAAAATTGCGTCTGCCTTTTTGGCAATATTATATCTTGTTGGGCGCAGCAATAGGGTGGGGAATAGTTAACGGCTATTTTAACGGCAATGAATTCAGCAATGTTTTTTTTGACGCCAACTCTTGGCTTTATTGGTTAATAATTTTTCCGCTCGCTTACGCGCTCAACGAACGGTCGAAAAACGGCAATAAATTTTGGCAAGAATTATTTGCCGTTTTTAGCGCGGCCGTAATCTGGTTATGCCTAGAGACTTTATTTTTACTTTTTGCTTTTTCTCATAATTTAATTATTGCTCTTTATGAATTATATCCTTGGATTCGCATTACTGGCGCGGGAGAAGTCACTGTTATGGAAAGCGATTTTGTCAGAATATTTTTTCAAAGCCAGATTTATGCGTTGATAGCGCTGATGATATTTACTTCATTGATAGTTTATTTCAAGTCAGCGGGGGATAAAAAGAAATTGTTATATTGCTGCATTGCTATATTGTTATCAACTTCGGCAGTAATAATTAGTTTTTCTCGCAGTTTTTGGATTGGTTTGGCAGCCGGTTTATTGTTTTATTGTTTTATTTTTTTCTTGTATTTTAAACAAAATTGGAAAGAGCTATTTTGGCAAGTAAGCGTTTTGTTTAGCATTGCGGCTTTAAGCGTTCTTTTGATTTTCGCTATCGTCAAATTTCCTTATCCCAAGCCAACGGCTAATTTTGATTTAAGTTTGCTGACGGAACGGGCCAGTTCAATCAGCGGGGAAGCGGGTGCGTCCAGCCGCTGGAATTTATTGCCGCCGTTGTGGGAAAAAATAAAACAAGCCCCGATTTTGGGGCAGGGCTTTGGCGCAACCGTTACTTATAAAACGCAGGACCCGCGCGTTTTGGAACAAAATCCAAGCGGCGAATATACTACTTACGCGTTTGAATGGGGATATCTTGATATATGGCTTAAGTTAGGTTTGTTAGGATTAGCAGTTTATTTAATTTTATTGGTTAAGATTTTTTACAACGGAATCAAAAATTTTCAATTTTCAATCCCGAGAACTCGGGACAATTTTCAATCATTATTAAATATCGCCTTACTAGCTGGTTTAGTCACGATTATGACTACGAGTTTTTTTAGCCCCTACTTAAATCATCCATTGGGAATTGGATATGTAGTTTTGCTGTCAATTTTGCTAAAGAAATAATTAAACTCAACGCAAAAGTTTTATCGCTTGATTAAACCTTTATTCCTTATTGCCGGTCAGACGATCGTAAGAAATTTTATATTTTTCCATAATCGCTACTATCAACCGATCAATGGCTAGTTGGAATTTTAGGTCCAAGGAGCGGATGCCGTTGTCTTCAATCGGAAATTCGCCCGCCGGAACATAGATAATCAAGTCGTATTTGCGCAGGTGCGACGCGGCGACTCTGGTTAAAACATCAAGCAAGCCGCGGTCGCCTTTAAACAAGTAAACGGCGTACTCCAATAAATCAATAAAGCATTTGTCGGCGACCCGGTTATCTTTAAATTTCATTTCGTTTTCTATTTGTTTGCTGATAATCCAAAGCTCGGTATCAATTGAAGTTTTTTCGCTGATGGTAAAACCGTTTTCAAAAGCCTGGATGGCGGCGTCCGGCAAACATTGGTATCCTTGACGCCCGGCGAACAGTTTGCCCAAAGCAGTACCGCTAGCACTAGGAATATTAGTAAAACCCGATTTTTTTTCTCCGCCTTAATATATTGCAATAATTGCCCCATGACGGTAGTTTTGCCTACGCCATGCGAGCCGGTGACGACTATTCTCATAATTTTGCTCGTTAATTTTACGCTCCTCTGACTTTATCATAGGAGATATTTTTTGTAAAATAAAAAAAGACCGCAGTTTCTCTCGTGCTCGTGCGAGAAACTGCGGCATAGCGTTTTTTTATTTATTCAAGGTACATTTCACGGAAAAGCTCAATATCTCGTTTAGTTTTTTCCGGTTCGTCGGGATAAAATGGAATTTCCAGACAGACAGCGTCCATCTGCCGTATTGCTTCGCGGATAAGTGCAGACGGTTTGACATGCAAATGATCGTGGTCATCAACCAACCCATCCGGCAAGCCGGAAAAATGGCAAATGTTGGAATGAGGCAGAGCTAGAAAATCGATGATCGTTTTTTCTAAATTGCTGCATCCCGCTAATTCCATTTTACTCATTTTATTTGCTTGGTTGACCAATACCCATAAATGAGTAAAATCAATCAAGCATTGTTTGTTTATAAATTCAATCAAATTGTCCGTATCATATTGTTTGTTTATGAAATCAATCAAATAGCCCATGTCATCCGGCGTGCCGCCAAAACCGTATTTTTCAAATCCGACAAAATCAAAAGGCGGCACATTCTCCAGCAGAATCCCATCATTTCTAAAAATATCTAGAATGGTAATTATTTTTTTCCAGGGCGATTGTGTCCCTCATATTTTTACCATATCCTGGATGCACTACAACAGAAGCGTGGGTAGCATCCGCCACTTGCAGTGCCCATGCCAGAGTTTCTTGATTCCAAACTTTCCATGACCTGCCGTCGGCTTTTTGTTTAAACTCTCCTTTTTCGTCAAAGGTTTCTCCAAAATCTACCCCTTTGTTTTCCGCTCCGCAATGGATTATAATCCCCAGTTCTTTCGGAAGTACGGATAAAATTTTTGGCAGATTTTCAACTGTTGCATCCGGCGTATAGACCGGATGCGCTACCAAAAGTTGAATCCCTTGGATAAGTCTTTGCTCGTGCAATTTCATTTGCAGGTTAAAATACTTATCCTGCGCGACTAAATTCGGGAACAGCAAACCGCCGTAAATTTGTGTCATGATTATTGGTCTCCTTTTATTTTTCAGTTAATTTTAATTAGCCCTTTCAAAATAAGAGTTACTAACGCATGGCTTATGGTAAGATCATATGCGGCATCACCGTTAGCAATGCTATTTA
>Ga0210057_1003482_pt1 | contig 21657 bp, 20 predicted proteins | sample CryGeyCG2114_010_2_FD_183968 | JGI IMG/M metagenome (GOLD analysis project Ga0210057, IMG submission 183968) | Groundwater microbial communities from aquifer - Crystal Geyser CG10_big_fil_rev_8/21/14_0.10 (SPAdes) (version 2) | ecosystem: Environmental > Aquatic > Deep subsurface > Groundwater ...
CCCATTTGAACTTAAGATACAATTCGATCCTTTGTCGCTCATAAAACGTAATAATTTGCATTTTGGTTAGAGTTATGATCTTAGGGGTATTTTACCCTAGACTGGTGCACTCTGACCTGAATTCAGTCCATATCAACGCTTCTTATTTTTGCTAAATCTTGCTATAATTCGCTTAAGAAATTTTGTCAATTTTACTCAATCCTTTTTAATTTTTTTCAATTATTCTATGCCCCGTATTCGACCCGAAACCTTAAATCCCTCTTTTCCCGGCACTTCGGAAACCGAACTGCCCAAAGCCGAAAGAACCGAACGTATTTTGCGCGATACTTTGGAATTAGCTGGCCAGCGCACCTTGGAACAATCCACGGCGCTTTTGCGAGAGCGCCTTTCTGCTATGGAGCGCAAAAAGAAAAAAGCGGAAGGCGCAATTTCGGAAGCTGGTAACATCAACGAAATTACCCATCCGGAAAGCCCCAAAAAAATCACCGAAGGCGCGGTGACTCACACGCTCATAGAAGACGATGCGGTCATTCTCAACGCTTCCGACGCCCACGGAAATTTTGATGACCTTAAAATCGCCATTGCCGATTTCATCAAAAGAAAAGAGAACGGCGAAAATGTTTACTTCAATTACAGCGGTGATGTCTGCTCTGGCGACACTCCCGGCGTGGTGCCTGTCATGGAAGCGCTCGCCAGCATCCAAACCAAATATCCCAACGAAGTCACTACCGAATTCGGCAACGGCGATAGGCGTTCGCTTTCCTTGTTCATGGGTTTGCCGCAAGAGATCGCCCAACGTTTCCATCCGGATACTCACACTTTCTTGGATACCCGGGCCAAAGAGATCATTGCCGAAGAAAACGCTGCCGATGCCGCTGAAGCCCAAAGACTGCAAAATATCGCCTACGGCGCTGAATTTTTTCGGCTCGCCCGCCTTTTTGGAAGCGCGCCCATGAATACCGAAGAAATGAATTTGCCTTACGTCAAAACCATGCTGCTTCAGTTGAACAAGGGCCAGGAGTCACCGGTCATTGACCGCGCCATACGCGAGTTGAACCGCGCTTCCGAGCCGGTGCGTCCGCACGAAAAGCATGGGTTCCAAAAAAGCCTGGAATCGGTAAGCGCAGCCAACGTAAGAAATCTTTTTGATTATTGGCGCCTTAATAACCAAATTTTAAACGATCAGACTGGCTTATCTATTTACGAAAATTCAAACGCCCGAGTGCTGGCTACGCACACTGGCTTTCTTACCGACCGGCTTTCCGATATTGTTTACAACCCGCGAGCCAAAGACCGTACGGCTTGGAATAAATTCATCGATCCTGGTAAAGATGAAAAACCAGGTTCAATTGAAAAATTCGGCTTTAAATCTTATACACCCGAAGATATGGGACAGGCCTTGGAAAGCATTAGCCCGGGTGAAAAACCGCTGGTGGTTATCGTGGGACACAATCATAACAATTTCGCTCAGGAAATCCCGAAAAGCGGCGGACCGGCACTCCGCGTGGAAAACTGCGTTTCCTCCCATTCAAAACGCGCGGGAGAAAAAGCCGCGTACGCCGAAATCAAAATTCAGGATTTAATTGCCTCCCCTGACTATCCTGAAAATGCGGTCACATTCTACAAAATTAGATAGAGCCATAAATAATACCTAAATTGTCCGGCCGGGTAATTTATGTCATATAACTATAATTTTTCATAATTCAATGCTTAAATCCGCCGAAATCGTAAAGGTCTTCTGCGACACTCAGAATTTTTTTGCTGTCGGCCCAAAAACCACCACCTCTCACCGCGTCGCGCCTATTTACCCGGACATGCGCCGGGTATTTTCCGACCCAAAAGCCTTGCGAAAAATCGCCCGCATCATGCTCAAATTCATGCGCGATAAAAAGATAAAGTGCGATTACATTGTGGGCGGCGCCACAGCCGGCATCGGGCTAGCCGCGGCCATAGGCCTTGAATCCGGCATCCCTTGGGGCTATGTGCGCAAAGAACCAAAAGATGGCGGTATGGGTTTGGCGCTCGAGGGCAACTGGCAACGCGGCATGCGCGCGGTATTAGTAGACGATGCGCTCGGCCACGGCGCGGCCAAAACTAAATTTATCAAAAATATCCGCCAGGCGGGCTTAAAAATTGACTAGGTCATTATACCCGTGGCCCGCACCGTCACCGGAAAATCCGGGCGCGAATGCATGGCTTGGGTCAAGCCGTCACACGTAAAATTCCAGTGTTTTTCCGATATATTCGACTGGGAGCCGTACTGCGTAAAAAACAACATCGTCACGGCCGACGGCATGAAATTACTTCGCTGGTACGCCGAGGACGCCGAACATTAGAACCTAGACAAAAACAAATGGGCATTCTTTCAAAAATATCTAAAATCCAAACATGACAGCAAAAGCGGAGTTTGAGAAAGCATATCCTGCTCAAAAAATATTCGTCCCGGGTACTTGCGATAAAGCTGTACGCGTAAAAAATAGGCGCGGATGGGTAAAAATACGCGGGTCGAAAACCTCTGGAATGTTAGAGTTTTTAAGCTCAGGCCTTGTCGTAGCCTTCAATGGCGCCGGCGATGAACCTAATGGCTCCCCCGCTTACAAAGATGCTTTTCGGCTCTCCCGCGCCATCGTGGACAGAGGCGGGGTCGTTCTGAATGGCGGCCGCAATACCGGCATTATGCAAGCAACCGGCGAGGCGGCAGGCAAAGCTTGCCTGGGAGTGAATTTTGCCGAACAGGTCAAAAAAAATAAAGCGCACTCCTACGGCACCCGTCTGGTGATTCACCCCCTCACCCGCCTCGCTATTCTCACCTGGTGCGCCCCTGTGGTCGTAATTTATGGCGGAAGTTTGGGAACTTTTCACGAACTGGTAAACGCCCTGGTAGCCGTCAAAAACCATTCACTGTACGGTTTTGCCAAACCTAAACTATTCATCAATGAATTTTGGCGAAAACCCCTGCTTCAACTCATAAAATCCGGGATCATCCCCCGATCTTATATTGCAGACTGCGAATTCTTTTCTAAATCAAAAGATATAATTAAGCAAATATCAGCATAGGCTATCGTCTCAAAAAATTCTCTGCCTGCCGGCGCATCTGCGCCGGGTTTTTCTTTTCCCTTTCTCCCACTTCGGAGAGAGCTAGGGTGAGGTTAAAAACATCTCTAAAACAGCCTCTCGGTTTCTTTTTTCAATTGCTTTGGATTACGATACAGTATCATATGCACGCCCTGTTTTTTCGCCTCCACTAAATTAAAATCCTGGTCATCTATCATGATGGTTTCTCCGGGCTTAGCCTTGAATTTTTTGAGCATAAGCCGAATGGTTTTTGGCGACGCTTTCGGTAAGCCCAAAGAATGGGTATTTATAACGTTGCGGAATTTCCGTCGCAATTTCAGTTTTTTTACCGTATGCTCAAATTGCGGCGGAGTATTTTTAGAAAGCAATAAAACCTCATACCCTCTTTTTTTGAGATCCAGCGCATACTTGAGATTAGCATGGTTCGTAACGGTGATGTATTTGTAATGCGTCTTGCGCAATTTGCGCCAGTCTTCGGAGATACCCAAATTTTCTACGGCCAGCCGAAAAGAATCGGCCTCGGAAATCTTGCCCAAGGCGGAGGCATTGAAATATTTATGATACACCACGTCGTAAACTTTTTTAAAAGGCAAATGGTATTTTTTGACGATATCGCGACAAATGTCTCGGTAACTCCCAACGCAGATAACGCCGTAAAGATCGATTATAAAAAGCTTGGCTGGCAGATTATTTTTCATGAGATTTTTTTAGAATGAACCGATTAATCACCTCCTCAACCCCCCTTTGGTCATTGCTTTTTTTGTTATGTAGCAAGCGATTTTTTTTAAATCCCCGCTCGCATTTTTCATCGCCAACCCCCAAGCCCGCGATTTAGAGTGGGTTAAATCAAATCCTGCTTGAGTAAGCGGCCTCATAATTTTCATAATTACTTGTTTAGCCATATTGCTCTACCTTCTACTCTTATACGATACTCTGATACACTAGGGTATCAGAGTATTTTTACTACTCCTCTGTCAGCGTCAACCTCAACCATATCACCATCTTTTAAAACGGCGGTTGCAATTTTACACCCAACCACACAAGGCGTCTGCAGCTCGCGGCTGACTATTGCGGCGTGGCAAGTTATTCCTCCATCTTGGGTTACTATCGCTGCTGCTTTTTTCATTGCCGGAACCAGAGCGGGATAAGTATTAATCGACACCATAATATTACCTTTTTTCATTTTGCTCATATCTTCTGTGGTATTTACTATCCTTGCGGTCCCTTTTGCTTTTCCGGGGCAAGCGCAGGTCCCCTCCAATTTTCCAAATTTAACCTTTTTCACCTTTTCGATTTGTATTTTTCTCAAAACCTTTCGCGCTTTATCTCCGTGCAGGACTTGAACTTTTTCACCGTTCATATTTACAACACAAAATTTATAACGCTCGTTCGCTTCATGTGTAAAATCTTGTCCGTTTAAAACCAAAGGTAGTTCTTCCGGGATTAAAAATTTGGTTTGCATCAATGTCATTCCCGTCCGCCTTCCAATTTCTTTCAAAATTAAATCCATCACAAAAAAACCATGAAAAAAACAATCTTTACGGTATCCTTTAATCCATACAATATCTGCCGCGATATCAAACAAATGTTTTTCATGTCGATTGATTCGCAATTCCTTTATTATTAGTGCCCGCTTTTTTTGCGCATTGAGATTTTGTTCTTTTAGCCGCTTTAGTTCTTTTTCAGGGTTTATTTTTTGCCTAATAAGACCGCTCCAAACCTGTAAATAATAGTCCAAAGTATACGCTGGTCCAATATATGTATAAGGGAACCAGTGCCATTTTTGGTAATGATTATATAGAATTCTACGCTCACTTGATGATAATTTCTCAAATTTTTTCACTAGCATGGACACAGGTGAAGACAAAAACCATTTTTTTAACTTAGAATTTTTTTTAATTATGTCAACAATTTTCAAAGACTCTTGTTCTTCTTTCATCCCCAAAGATACGTGTTTCGGAGACGTTAAAATACTAAAAGCGGGAGCCATACTAATTTTTGATCCGGTTTTAGCAATTTTTTCCTGAACCATATTCTGTAAATATTTCGAATAATCCTCCCCATTAGAATCGATAAACCAAGTTGTAAACAACGAAGTTAAGTGAGAATCCATCATTAACTTCCAGAGTTTCGTATGGTAACGAATTAATTCCTTATTTGTTTTTAATGACAAGTCAATGCGGTATATTTTTTCAGCATATTCAAAATACCGATGGTTAAATTTTGTAGTCTTCTTGTGGACACGGTCAATGTACGATGGGTTACCTGTAACTTTTTTGACAGTTTCGTTGATAGCCGTCCTTAGTTGCTCAATCGGAATATAACAGCCAGTGGTGTTCCCGTTTTCGATAACCCAAACCCATTCTTTTAAATATGCTTTCCCTAAAAATTTTTTCTCATACTTAACACATCCTAAAGAAGACTCAAATGGTAAATTGAGATCCGTTTTCGGCACTTCAAAATTTTTTCTCCAAATTTTTGTCATATAATTATTTCTAAAACAGAGTTGAAAAAATACTTATTGTCTAACTCCGTTACACCAGTGTAACGGAATATCAATAATCCCGATGTTTCTCCACGTATCGATACGTGGATATATTGGAACTTGATAGGTTATTCTAAATCGTCGGAAGTCGGACTTTCGAATATTATCGGTTATTTTATCTTCCTCACTATTCCTCGCTGCGCATCTACCTCCACTAAATCACCGTCCTGCAACACTTTCGTGGCTAACTTGGTGCCAATAACGCACGGCTTTTTCAATTCACGCGCTATAATAGCGGCGTGAGAAGTAATGCCGCCGGAATCTGTCACAAACGCGGATGCTTTGATCATTGCCGGTAAAACATCCGGCGAAGTCGCGATCGAAACTAAAATGTCGCCCACTTTGACTTTTTTTATATCCGCTATTTTATTGACGATTTTAACTTTTCCCGAAACTACCCCTTTAAAAGCAATCTGTCCTTCCATTATATCAGTTTTTTTCAGCTTCTCTTGAAACAATGTTTTTTTTAAAACTTTCTTTATATTAGTAGGTTCTACAAACCGACCTTTTCTGCCTTCTATTATCCTTAGAAGCAATCGCTTCCGGGTTTGAATTTTTTTTAAATTTATCTTTTTACCGGATAAGCAACTTAAGATCTCATCGCGTGCTGAATATCGAAATACAGAAACAGGGATGTTGTTTCTCATGCCGATTTCCCGAAAGATATTATCGAATATAAACTGCGTTCTGTGTCTGACTTCTATTCGGCTGGATTTCAAATATAAAAACACTCTGGCAGCCTCGAATAAATAATGTTCAAGTGTGGTTAGCGCTAGCTTTTTTTCAATTCTTCGCTGCTCCTTTTTCAACGCTTGGAGGTAATTTTTATGAGCTCGAAGTTGCCGTGCGGAGGTTAACTTATTTTTCAGTATTTCTTTAACTTTTTTTTCAAAATCTTCTTTCTTTGAAATCGGCCCTTGGTAATTATAATGCAACCAACAATATTCCAGGGCGTGCGTCTGAAACTCTGAGCTTTGTATTATTTTTTTATAATTTTTATACTTTACGCAAATTTTCAAAAGCTTTAAATGTTCTTTCCAAAATTCCGTCTCTTTTGTGTTGCTTATCAAGACACTGACTATTTTTGATATTTCATCCATTTTCAGGTTTTTTTGGGTTAGAATGGAATTCAGTTTATTGGATAAATAAAAATGCTCAAAGTCTGAAATCACGGGAATAAAGCCAACAGCGTTCATTTCCAGCATCAATCGGGATAACTTTTCAAAATATTTAAAATATTCGTCCAGTGTGATATTTTTATACCCCGCTTTCTCAAGTTCGTCGATTGTCTTGATTATTTGTCGCTTGAGATTTGTATGGTGTTGTAAAATCTTTTTTAAATCAATTTTTTTGTTCCCCAGTAAAACAAGAGTATGTTTTCCCAAATCTAACCATTTGTCATAGTCCGGCCCCCATTGGCCGTGGTCTTTTTCTATTTTATACAGCTGGAAGTCAAGACTCTTCCCTAAATATTTTTTAACTAGCGGCATAAAAAATCCGTCGGTAACCAAGCTCCAACCAAAATAATTTATATTATTTTCTTCAATAATAAATTTTACAAAATTTTTTTTCATAAATTTTTTCTAATGGCTTGCTGAGCCGTTCAGCTAAATACAAAACTGTTACTTTCAGGACTTACGCATTTGGCCAAGTTCGAGGCAAAACCGAGGATTTGTGCCGAAGGCGTAGTAGAACTAAGACGAGGCCAAACCGCAGGTTTTAACGAAGAAATTGGCCAAACCCTTGCGGCGTTGCCGCCCCAAGGCCGGGCTTTGCCCGGCCGAGGCGGCAAGTGCGTAAGACTAACTTTGTTATATCGATATAATAGGGCATTAGATCTTTCTCACTATCCCCTTATTGGCATCAACCTCTATTCTATCTCCGTCCTTAAACACACGTGTGGCATTTTTGGTGCCGACGATGCATGGAATTTTAAATTCTCGCGCGACTATCGCGGCATGGCTTACCATACCACCCTCGTCAGTTACTATTCCAGCCGCCTTTTTTATCAAAAACATAAGATTCGGCTGTGTCATTGAAGCCACAATAATATCTCCTTTATGAAAACGCTTGGCAATTTTTGTCAGGTCATTCGAATCCTTTGAATCTATAACTCTCGCTGTGCCAATCACTTTTCCCGACTGGGCAACGCGGCCTGCCAAACTCACCCTCCCGCTAGCTTTGACATTCGAGCTTTTTAGTAGAACTTGCGCCAAAGATTTTGCTGGGATGCCTGATTTGAAGGTCAATCTTCCTTTCTCCAACATTATTATCATATACAATTTGCGTTTTTCCAATTCCCGTCGGGATAATCGCGTATTACGTAGTAAAAAATTTTGCATGTCCTCGTAGCGATAAAAACACAGCAGGACTTTCAAACTTATGCTCATGCGCCTGGCAATTTCTTTTAGCAAAACATGGACCGGCTCCAGACCGTAATACCGTTTCAATTCCAGACGCTCGACGCCAAAACCACAGGCGGCGCGCGACAATTTTTCAAGCAGTCTGCCATCAGTTCCTGCTGACTCAAAAATTCCTTTTTGCTGATCCCTGATTTTCTTTTTTCGTCCCAACAAGTCGCGAAGTTCCTTGCGTGAATACTCTAAACCCTCACTTGATAATTCCTTTTTAAACTTTCGCTGTAATTCACCAATGCTTTTTTTGAGATCCGGCGAATTGTGAACCAGCCAAGGATACTTATTGATATGGTTTTTGATGAAAGCTGGTTTAGGCTGCTGGCGCAAGATCGCGCTCAACCACTCAAGCCTTTCTTTGCTGATTTGATCGGGCTTATAGGGAGTTGTTAAAATTTCGAAATATTTTTGGATAAGACTGGCTTTGAAATGTTTATGCAATACTGACTTAAGCTGTTTTTCTAGAGGGAATAGGTATTCTGGGTTAGATAACTTGAAAAAGGTCATAACCCATAAATATCGTCGGAAAAACCCTTTTAGCAACAGCGATAATTCAGCGCTAGGGAGTTGTCGAAATTTTAAAGTTCCAAGCGTGGCTAAAAATCGTTTAAAATTATTTCGAGACCGCCCGGAAGCGGTCAGGACTTTTGTAATATATTGAGAGCGCAAAAACCCTCTCCCAAACCTCTCCCGAGCTTGCTGAACTTGCGCGGTGTAGTAAACATTCACGACTCCGCCTTTTACGGTAGCGAAAATCTCCGTGTCGGTATGGTTCCCAAAAACTTTTGGAAGTTCAGTATGCCGTAAAATACTTCCTTCAAGCCCTACAAGCTCCCGTTTTATCCCCCATCCATAGATCCATTTTTGTCCAGAGGTCATAAAATTAAACTTTTCTCACCCGTCTTACCGCGGTCTTGACGAGGCGGACTATCCCCTTATTCGCGTCCACCTCCACCAGGTCTCCATCCTTCAAAACCTTCGTCGCCACCTTAGTCCCTATTATACAAGGCTTTTTAAGCTCACGGGCTGTAATTGCGGCATGCGAAAGAATTCCACCTGCGTCAGTTACAAAAGCCGCTGACTTCTTCATGAAGGGCAAGAACTCCGGTCGCGTCATGCCCGTAACCAAAATATCGCCTGCATTGAATAGTTTAACTTTCTTAGGTTCCCAAATGATCCGCACCTTCCCTTTTGCCTTCCCTGCGTAGGCCGGCTGCCCTTTGATTATTTTACTGGCAGGAATCCTTAATATTATTTCTTCAATATTTTCTGCCTGCTCGCCGGTTTTAAGGATATATGTTTTCCGATCGAAAAGCATTGCTGTTTTTTTAAACCGTACTTTAAGCTCTTCCATAATTGGAAAGCTCTTATTTTTTAAATAATCTTCCATTTCTTCCCGATTCATGCATAAAATTAATTCTTCTGGCTTATTTGTTTGCCGGCCAATAGATTTTGCATAAGCTTCTGTAAAATCCTCTATTCGTTTAAATACCGGCTCGGCGTACAATCGCGCTTCTTCTAAAACCGGCAGAAACTTTTTTAGCAAATCCTGTTCTAAATAATCTACAAAATACTTATCAGCGAGATGCCGCTGATAATAATGAGCGACTTTCCCCCAAAATTCTCTATACAAATTTAATGTCAACTTTTTACTCTGATATTTATCAATAAAAGTTAAAATTTTATCTGCTTCTTTTTTCAAAGCGTTGCAAATTTCTTTGATTAAACCGCCGTCCCTTGACGCCTTTCGAACTAAATATTTCCCTACCCGGTCTCTGTCTGCCTCCCGCGCCCAACAAGCGCTTTTTCCTTTTACCACGATAATCGCGGACTGCCTTAAAAAACTTTTCCCGCCAAAAACAATGTCTTTGGTAAGATGATTGCCTAGATGCGAGCAAGTGTGTACGCTCCAGCTCCCTGCCCAAATTTGTCCCCAATCGTTATGTTTAAAAAATTTGCTATTCATTTTACTAATTTCACGACTCCCGCATTCGCGTCCACTTCCACCATATCGCCATCTTTAAATATTTTTGTCGCAACTTTTGTTCCTATTACGCATGGTTTTTGCATTTCGCGGGCCACAATCGCCGCGTGGCAGGTGATGCCGCCGATATCGGTAACTACCGCGCCGGCTTTTTTCATTATAGGCACGTAGGAAGGGTCTGTCATCTTGCTGATGAGAATGTCCCCTGTTTTAAAATCAGTTAGACTCTGGGCGTACAAAACTATCCTTGCCCGTCCGCGGATCTTGCCCGGATACGCCAGGTCACCGGAAAGTTGTTTGACCTTCTTCACTTTCGGTAAACCGTTTTTCAAATTTAGCATCAGCGCTTCGGCCTTCTTGCTATTGTATTTCGTAAATTTTTTGCCTTTCTCCCACCACCAGACTGCCAGTTTATAATCCGTATTGAGTTCGTCGGCTGACACGCTCCGATACCGCTTCCCAAAATCCAGCGGATCAAGAATCCGCAACTGGCTTACCGAAAGGCCTCGGCGCCTGCCCAACTCGGAAAAAAGCTTATCACCTAAAAAGTAAGTTTGCGAATGGGCGTCTATCCTTTTAGCTTTGGAGTCAAGCAACGCCCTTAGCAATTCGGCCAGCCCGCGTTCTTTAAGAGGCAACGATTTCAAATAAGACTTCTGTTTTTGCCTCAATTCCTCGCGTTGGAAGAGTCTCTCTGAAATCGCCGATAAAAGCTTTTTATTATTTCGCATCCCGACCAAGTTGGAAACGAAGTAATCCATATCCAGAGCCGGCCCCTCCCAGCCGTAAGTCATAAAAGTATATTTTTTGAAATGGGCACTAACGGCCGGGTGGATGGAAAGCTTGCTACCCGCAACCGATGCGGTTTTTTTCATCAAGTGGATAAAATCATTGTCCTGTCGTTCAAGCAGGGAATCGTAAAGACCGCAAGTTAATACCGTAAAAACCCGAGCCTGCCGACTCAACCCGAATCGCTTGCTAATAATAGCTTTTACTTTGGTACTTAAAAAGCTATTATGCATCTCCATTAAATTCTGTGGCTGGCCACGGCGCCATAACGATTCAGCCGGACGGAATAGTCGCTTCTGAAGAGCTAATAATTCCCGAGTGGAGAGTTTAAATAAGTCTTTTCCGTTCCAAACCTTGCCAATACTGAAAATTTCTTCAGCCGCGTAGTTGACTTGCTTTAATATTCGCGACAAAAGCCGTGGATCTTTTTCCACCCGCTTGTAGAACTTTTTTCCCTGCCGCTCGTACTCTTTTTCAATTATCCAAAAACTGCCCGTACCTCTTTCGTAAGTTACGGCCAAAAAAGTCAAAGGACTGCCCAATTCGGCAAAGTCTTGTATCCATGCCCGCGCAGGCGCCAAAAACTGGTGCGGGTGCACGCCCGGCCATTCAAATTGATAAAGTTTTTTCATATGATGATAACTGATCCATCGGTGTTTCTATCGTACCGCAATAGTTAAATATTTACAACTAGAGATTTACACAAATATTTAAATATGCTTCTCTTTTATCAGTATAAATTAACTAAATAATATATGAAATCCAAAGAACAAGACAACGATTTTTCCCCTCGGCTCAACTCGCTTTTACAGCGAATAAAAGACAATACCCAAAACAGCGAAAATGGTTTGGGGCGGCCTATAAAATCAATCGATATGTCACAAACTGGAATTGGCAAAGAAGTTGTCAGCTTACGGCAAAATTTGTACTCTATGGGTTTAAGCTGGAAGGACGCGGGCGCGTCTGATGAAGAATCAAGATATCTTGAAGACCTTTTTCATGGAGAAGTGGGACAGTAGTGTCTGAGGGAAAAATATTCAGTCTTTAAACCCCAAGAAATTGGGGTTTTAAATTTTTCTCACTCATCTTACCGTGGTTTCGACGAGGCGGACTATCCCCTTATCGAAATAATCGGAAGTCGGACTTCCGCTAATGAGATTAACGTGATATTTTTCTTACAAACCCTCGCTCCGCGTCCACCTCAACTACGTCCCCATCTTTATATTTTTTCATGGCATCCGTTACCGCTACCAGACAGGGAATGCCAAACTCCCGGCTGACAACCGCGGCGTGACAGGTTTGCCCGCCAACCTCTGTTACTATAGCCCCCGCCCGCTTCATTGCTGGAAGATAATCTGTTGTGGTCGAATAAGTGATCATAATATCCCCTTCCTTTACTTTATTGTTATCTTCCGGCCGAGGGACTATTCGCACCTTACCTTTTGCTTTGCCGGGTGACGCGCACAATCCTTTCCCACTAGAATTCTCTTGAATATTTTTTATTTTTTTTTCAAGAAACTCAAAAAGGCTTTTTGTTTCTTCCGGACTGAAATCGATCCTTTTACTTATATTTTTATTAAACCCAAACCCTATAAAACCCTTCTTTTTGTCTAAAATTTTTGTAATATCAATCTCTTTTTTTAAAGCTGCCACTATTTCTTTTTCAAATAACATCCTTAGCTGATCAACTGATAAATACAACCTTTTGGCAATTTCTTTGTATAACGGCACTAAAAACTGTCCGGCGTAACCGACAAAATATTCGGCCTCGTTTCTTACGCCTACTGCTAAACTAAAGTCAATAAATAATTGTAAATCCTTTTTATTTATTCCGTACTTTTTTATTACTTGAATAATATCTGTATTTCTTTCCCGCGAGTATTGATTCAGTCGGTCTAATTCTTTTTCCAATATCCACTTACTTTTTTTAAAAAGTCCCGACAATTCTTTTTGATAATGTTCAGGCCCCCAAACCTCACCATATACAAAAACTGGGAGCCAGCCAAATTTCTTTGACAGAGCTACGCTTTCTTTTAAAATACTCGATTTCTTTTTTTTAATCTTGAGCGCAGAACTTATAACAGCTATTTTTTCCAAAACTGTAGTAGAAATATTTTCTGGCTTAGTTAAAATAAATTGAACGCGATTGTACTCTTTTGATCCTAATTTCAATTTTAATTCCTTAGTCAACACGTATTGAATCTTTGGCGTCCAATATTCTTCTGCCAGCCAGGTAAACTGGTCAAAAACCACGACTTCATGCACTCGATCTTTGATTTCTTTAAACGCGTCTACCAGTTTATTATTTGAATATTTACAAAAATTCTGGTTTGCGTATTTAGAAACCAGTGTCTGTGATTTAAAGTTGAGGGGATAAAATTTTTTTAATATTTTCCCTATCGCTCTTATATCTTTCTTGCTAATCTCATCTATTCGTCTATAAAGCCTATTAAGATATTCAACCGGGATATACTCATGTTGATACAAATCTTTTGGAGTCTGAATAGTCAGCGTTCCTTTGCCAATACCAAAATATTTACGATGGTACGTCGAGGTGTCCAGCGTATGCCAAGTTTCTGAATCTAGTGGCAATATCGCCCACTTTCCCATTTTGACCAATTTGGTTTTAAAATAATGGTTTTTCATGATTTTATTCAAGCAGACGAAATCCATTATTCCACTGTTCTTTCTTTTTTTAAAATCCGATACACCGGTGTAACGAATTATTTATATATCCTTTTTTTTCCTTTGAATTACGAAACTCATCAAATCCCGATCACGTCTTAAGCCACGTATCAAAGTACAAGGTAAACTGCGAGCGGCAATCTCGCGGTGGTTCGGCAAGATTGCCTGCCTCGCCGAACACGAGTCAGGGCGGGCTTCGGCTAATGAGATTAACGTGATATTTTTCTTACCAGCCCCCGCTCCGCGTCCACCTCCACCAAATCGCCATCCTTCAAAACTTTGGAAGCAAACTTTGTGCCAACCACGCAAGGAATTTTCAATTCCCGGCTGACAATCGCGGCGTGGCAAGTCAGGCCCCCTTCGTTGGTTACAATTGCCTTGGCTTTAAAAATCGCCGGCATTAAATTTGGATTGGTCGCGTCCGAAACCAAAATATCGCCGCCCTTCATTTTTTTCATTTCGTCCGGATAATTAATCACCTTTACCCTCCCGGTTGCTTTCCCAGGATAAGCCACGGCGCCGGAGAAAATTTTGGTCGACTTATTGATTTTTTCCCATTTAATTTCTTCTTTGATAAATCTCTCCGCGCTTTTTCCACTCAAACAATATTCTTTCCTTTCTTTCCAAAAAACCACCGCTTTGGAACGTTTGTTTAAAAGACCAGTGTCTACCCGCCCGCCTAAAAGGGCTTTTTTGACCTCCTGCGGCAACATCATGCGAACCTGCTTTAAACTCAAATTTAACCTGGTTGCGATTTCCCGCAATACCGACTCCATCAAAAAATAACTCCGGCTTTGCAACTCACGACGGTAGGGCTTAAAAAATACCGCTCCCCGCGCCAATTCAATCATCTTTTTTTCCGCTACGGTCAGTTTTAATTTTTTTATAATATTCGCTTGTTCTTCTTTCAACTCTTTTTGATGGCTACGGTGCCATCTAAGCTCTTTGTCCGGATCAATCTTGCGTTTTATCAAGTCCCGAATCACCGCTACAAAATATTCCATATCCGCCGCGGGCCCTTCATAGACGTAAAACACCCAAGTATAATTTCGCGTGTGCTGCTTCAAAAGCGCGAAAATTTTTGGACTGACACCCGGCAGCCGCTTCAAAATCTCCGGCGCCTGAACCGTTTGGAACAGTTTATAAGCCGGTTTGATTTTTATAATCTCTGAATAAACCCTTAGCAAATTCAGTTCTTGTTGTTTATTGTAAGTTTCCCGCCCGGGCGTAGTCAGCAACACGAAATGTTTTTCGGCATCCCTCTTTTTTAAAATCCCATTTACTTCATCAGAGAAAAAAGTTGCTTTTTGATAATCAAGTAATGGAAGCAAAAGCCCGATTCCGTAGTACTCGGTATTTAGCTTGATATATGTACTGTAAATGGAAAACAGTTTTTGGTTACTGGATTTTTGTAAGGATTTTCCGACTCCTTTAGTAAACGCGATTAGCCGCCTGCCAAGATGTTCGATTTTTTTGTAAAATTGCTCAAGAGTTTCAGGGTTGGTTTTAATTCTTTTTATAAATATTCTATGCGCTTTCTCCCACAAATCCATGCGCGCCACCCATTCGACTGCGCTACTGCGAATAACACAAGCAATGGGCACTCCGACTCCTGTCAATTTTTTTGTGATAAAATACATTCCCCGCGGCAGCATAAAAAGCGGAAACAAAGAAACCACATATTCATTCGCGACTTTTTCCCATTTATACTTTTTCATACTTTTCCGGCCTAGGCTTGCTGCTCATTTTCCACAAATAATACATTTAGAATCAGATAAACCAATATTCCCAAAACCAGCCCGATTGTATCAAAAGAAATATCGTACCAGTCAAAATGGCGAAGGGGCAGATACCGTCCTTGGATAAATTCGGTTGCAAACATATAAACAAACAACAACACAACCGCATGAGGTTTCTTGTTGGGAAAAGCTTTTAGCGATAAAAACGTCAGGGCGAAAAATGTACCGGCATGGACAATCTTATCCATACCAAACCCATCACTCCCACCGACAGATATCGGAGTAAAAAACAAAACCGCGCTTATAACAAAAGCAATCCAGAATGCATATTTATGAGTTTTCATGAATTTATTATAGTAAATTTCATCAAATTAAAGAAGGGCGCCTTCTCTTCAGAAGGCGCTCTTCTAAATTCTGATTAAATATTATGCGATGGTATTTTGCTAATAAACACCATCCCTTTTTGATCAAATTTATTGTGGGTTTTTTTATGCTGCCAAACATTACCCAAACCATATCCAAACAAAACCACGGCGAAAAAACTGCCGGCGATTATCACGGCGACAACAATAGCCATCGCGCCGAAAGTGCTATGGTGGATTTGATAACCTTTAAAAATTAACCTGATGTTGCGTGTCCAGTTTCGTGTAAAGAACTTTTCAGCAAAATGGTGGGCGTAAAATGAAGTTACGGCCGACCCTAAAAAAACCGCGACGAATGCCATTTAATAAAATTTCAGTTAATTCATTTCCTAATTAATGTAGCAATAATAACCCAAAAAATCAAGAAGCTGACGGCAGACAGGGATGCCCATTCTGCCCGAGTAATGGTGTTTATTTCGGCCAAGTAAGTGGGAAACGTAGTTGCTATAAATCACTCCACAGCAAGCTGTGGAAATCTTTTTGATGATAATTATTATCAGTGGTACAATAAACTTATTGATAACAGACTTATGCTCTTTAAGCTTCAAGGGTCATCCTTAGAAGCGCGTCGTTTTAATAAGTTAGCTTTTAAAAGTAATATTTAAAAAATATGACACGAAGTCGGGAAGGATCGCCGATGGATATGAGTAATGAAGAAGTGGGAGCCAATAAGTTTGAAATGTCGCAGCTGGTTGCAGACGCGATAGTTTCTAATGGTGGCTTTAGACTCCTTCAGAATAATGGCAAAGAAGGAAAAATCGAGGATTGGAATCCTAGTAAAGCAAAGGAGCAAATCCGAAGGCATTTCAAATATGAAAAAAAACCGCAAGGCGTGGAAGAAGTTAAAAAATCGATAGGTAAATATGGGACAATGTTTTTAACAAGGGATGTGGAATATGGAAATATTTCTGATAAAATTATCGATGATTTGCCAGAAAACCTTCAACAGGCGCCTGGAACAGCGAGCCTGAAAAACCTGTGCCGATTTCCCAAAGATCAAAAAACGTCTTGCGTGAAATTCGAAAAGTTGGCGCGGAAAATATCGCAAACCTCGAAAGACTGGCCGCCACAGACCCTGTCCTTTTTGAAAAACTTCACCTTCAGCTCGGTGGCAACGAGCTAGACCCTGAAGGGATAAATACTCAAAATACCAAGGATTTTGATAATGAAGAAGATGAGATTTACAAAATCAAGTTAAAGATTAAAAAAGACGCGCTTGGCAACGAACAGAAAATTCCAAAAAACAAAATCCTCGGACTAAGCAATGACGAATTAATGAATGCGGTTCTTCAGTCCCGCGTTTCAAAAGAAAATCTTTATACTATACTACAGTCTCTTGAAAAAAATAACGAGAATCCAGAACAAACGGTTTTTATAGACATGTTACATGGATTGGCGGGTGCTATAGAGGATAACATCGAACACCAAGCAATGGCCGATTTCGCGGAACAAAAAAAACTTAGCTTAAGTAACGCTTCTTAAAAAAGCCTGCGCGAACAGGCTTTTCTTTGTGATCAAAAACCCGTGGCATGGCAGGCGCCTTAAAGTCGATTTTAAGATTTTATTCCAAATCCCCCCTTCGCGAAAATGACATTATAGAAACGGGCCCGACCGGATTTGAACCGGCGATCTTCTCCGTGACAGGGAGACGTGTTAACCGGGCTACACCACGGGCCCTTATTTTATGCCAGGGGTCGGAATCGAACCGACGACCTAAGGCTTATGAGTCCTTCGCTCTAACCAACTGAGCTACCCTGGCTCCTGGTTTGAAATATTATAGGAAAATTTTTGTGTAGTCTAACTAAAATTTTCTTGGTTGCGGCGGGGGGACTCGAACCCCCAACCTTCAGGTTATGAGCCTGACGAGCTGCCAATTGCTCTACGCCGCAGACCAGACAGTATGTCCTACTGTGCGGTCTGCGAGTTAGAATAATCCGATTATTGTAACCCAGAGGTCCGTTTTGGGGCAGGCTTTACTCTGCGGAAATAACTGTAATTTACTGGAATTTCAACGGAGTACAATATTTAAAAACAGGCCCTGATCCCTTATGTCACCTCGGAATATGGAATCCTGCGCCATTTGATTATAGCAAATTTTAAAAATATTTCAAGTACCATCTTTAAGATACCAAGAGACCCAACCAACGATAGTTATCCATTTATCACGATCGTGATAAATGGATAACTATATTATTTTTTTAGAAATTTTATCGCTGCTGTTTTTGTCTTCAGCTTCCCCGCAAGTTGTGCCTCTCTCACTCTTCGCAAAGCCCTACCAACAACAGGCCCTTCTTTTACTTTTAAAACCCGCATTACATCATTACCCGAAAGCAATGGTTTTTGCAAAACCTTCCGGCCTCTCGCCCGCTTCATTATTGAAACTGCTTTATAATAACTTCTCATATCCGGTTTTAACTTCCGGCCTTTTTTATCTGTAGGAATAGTCGCCAAAGAATCGGCTCTAAAAATCTTTAATAAATTTTCAAACCTATCTTCCAATCCCCACGACATTTGTTTACTTTTCCGCATTTTTGTAATTTCATAAGGCACGTGGTGATTTTTTATGTACCATAAAATATCCTCTGTTTCGGCGTTGGAGAAACGTAGACGATTCAAAAGATTGGAAGCCATCTCCACTCCCTTGTGCTGATGCCCATAAAAACTAGTATGCGCCCTTCCCTTTCGCCGAGTCTTTACCAAAGTTACAATTTTTCCCAAATCATGGAGCAATAACCCATACAGCGTCGTGAGATCTGCATCGCTTTCCACCAAATCCAAAGCCAACATAGTATGAACAAATACATTTCCTTCACTGTGGTAGTTTTGCGACTGCACCGTGTGATTCATTTGCTCAATTTCCGGTAAAATTTGCTTTAACAAACCAAACTTAAGCAACATCACTACTCCCCTAGATCGATTTTTGAATTTAACAATCTTGTCCAGCTCCTGTTTGATCCGCTCGGCTGATATCTTTTTTAATAATTTTGCATTTTTTCTGATAATTTCAATCGCCTTTGGCTCGAGTTTGAACCCGAACACCGAGGCAAACCGGACCGCTCTCATCAGACGCAACGCATCCTCTTTGATTCGTTTATCCGGCGCACCGACAAATCGCAGGGTTTTCTTTTTCAAATCCGAAAATCCGCCGACATAGTCGATTACTTCTTTTTTTATAACATCCAAATATAAGGCGTTGATTGTGAAATCTCTTCGGGAGGCATCTTGACTTTGGTCTTTTATATATTTAACTTTTTTTGGATGACGAGCGTCCAAATACTTCCCTTCTTTGCGGAACGTGGTGATCTCAATCTCGCTACCCGCCTTTACCACTGTTACTGTACCGTGCTTGATCCCGGTAGGGACGACTTTGTAATCTTTCTCAAGTTTTTTTGTCACTTGTTGCGGCGTGGCATTCGTCGCCAAGTCGATCGCTCCTGTTTCTTTTCGACGCAGCAGCAAATCCCGCACATAACCGCCGACGATAAAAGTTTTAAAGCCTGATTTGGAAAGTTTTGAAATTAAAGTAACCGCCAATTTTTCTTGCGGCGAATTTGGGTTCCAATTTATTTTTTTTGTAAAGATTTTATTCATCTCAAATTATTTGTCATCCTGACAACAATCAAGATCCATTCTTTAAAGTATAGATCTTAAAAACAAGTTCGGGATAAAATTATAAAAAAATACTTATTCATCTACTTTTATGACAATTTTTCCCTCTTCTTCTGAAATAATATTATCACGATTGTTATATATCTGGTAATTCAATGCTTCTACAACTTTCTTGTTCTCGGTAAAACCTGTTGGGAGAGCAATTTTTTCGAATTCTTTAACAATACCATCAAATAAAAAAAGGTGGTCTCTTTCTTTTAAAATTTCCATAAAATTATCCAGCACCTTGTCTTGTGCTTCCGGCCCGACCTCGTGAAGGGTGTCGTACAAAGTTTTCGCGTAAACTTGAATTAAGTCTTTATTTAAATTCATAATGGGAGTAAAGGAAAAAATGATGTCAATAGGTTAATTTACTTCTAGTCTAGGCAAAATATCAATCGCCGGCTCTTCCAAAAGTTCCTTCATTATTTCCCTCTCCCCTTGCGGGAGAGGGTGTCCAGCTCTTTCGTAGCAAGGGCTGGATAGGAGAGGGGTTAAAATTAATTAGATGAACTTATATCACATCGAGCCTCGGTATTACATCAATAGCCGGCTCCTCGTAGGGATGAAAATTTTCAACCGCCTCGATTACATTTCTAACCTTGTCGACATGACACAAGGTTTCAATAACTTCCTCGGGAACCTCCTCCAGATTCCCAATTTTGCCAACCGTCGGGTTTGCGCCGCGAGTTGGCAGAAATCTCCCGGTTTGTTTCCACGACCCTGAAGCAAATTTGTAATTCCCCTGGATGCCTGCCCCGGCCTCACCTAAAACCTTGCGTATTTTATCCGCGTGATCTAAAGGAACGGCAACTCGAATTTTTACAAAATCTGAATCTTTTAGCATAAAATTTCGGACTTTAGTTTATATACTCATCTAGTTTAGCAAATATTTACCAGCTTATCCAACGACTCCGCACTAAACCAAGCTGTAGCATTTAGTTCAGTAAAAAAACCCACTGAAGCGTGCGCACACTCAATGTGGGGATTGCTCAAGGTTCGACAACAATCGGCGGGCCGATAGCCTCTATTCCAAACTACGCGTTGTTTTCATCCCTCGCAACCGCGCAAACTACATATCGGCCAACGGTATCCGGCGCAAAGAAATCTAATTCAATCACTTCGACAAAATCCCCATTCTCTACCGGAGCGCACTTTGCTGATTTTACTAACAAAGGCTGATTTGGATCCTGTCTTAGTCGTAGATCGACCCAGAAAAAAAGGCGGCTGCCCGGGTCCGAATCAAAGATGTCATAAAACCGGACTCGACATTTAGCAACCAGGCACATTCGTAATAGCCCAGGCACATTGGTCGCGTTGTCGTTTCCTGCCACCCAAACATCAACAACTTCGAGTACTAAATTCTTTTCAGGATCCACAGTGGTGCAAAGACTTAAAAGTTCGGCTTCTACATCTTCATAACCCAGACCATCATCCATTTCATCCTCCATTGTCCGCCTTCTTTCTGAAGGTTTTAAATTCGTTTTATTGTATTATATCTTTGAAAATTACGCAAGCCGATTAGCCGCGCATTGTTGCCTCAAAATCGACATCTGAACCCGCTACTGCCTCTCTTCAATACCAAATTGAAATAAATAAACCGGGAGTCGGAATCGAACCCACGACCTATACTTGGAGCCTGCCTGCCATCGCCAAAGCCCATGGGAGGAATCGAACCTCCGTCGTCGCTTTACGAAAGCGCTGCTTTACCACTAAGCTACACGGGCTCAGGCGATGGCAGGCAATCTTCAAATCGCCACGGCGTTCCTATCTGTAGTTGCCTGACCTGCCGGCCGGGGGGCAGGTTTATCAGGCCGATAAATCGGCAGACTACAATACCAGTAAATACCATTCCTCTATAATTGTACCAAAAAAACAATAATTTTAATATAAAAAAGCCGTGTCGAGAACCGACAACGGCAAAAAGTTTGGCGGAGATGGAGGGATTCGAACCCTCGAGCCCTTTCTTGGGTATACTCGTTTTCGAGACGAGCGCCTTGGACCACTCGGCCACATCTCCGCTTTGCGAAATATTCCTCCTAAAAAACTTGGTGGAGCCGGGAGGAATTGAACCTCCGACCTGTCATCTTTGGCGCTATCTCTGCCGGATAGAAATCTTGTTCAATTTCTATCAAAGATAACCGCTCTAACCAACTGAGCTACAGCCCCACCGTATGTGAAATCAAGTCTACATTATAAATAAAATACTGTCAAGGAATTGTACTAGACACTGAATTCAGGTCAGAGTGCACCAGTCTAGGGTAAAATACCCCTAAGATCATAACTCTAACCAAAATGCAAATTATTACGTTTTATGAGCGACAAAGGATCGAATTGTATCTTAAGTTCAAATGGG